>Ga0310695_10009745_pt1 | contig 14324 bp, 28 predicted proteins | sample RumenRJG_04DNA_FD_203882 | JGI IMG/M metagenome (GOLD analysis project Ga0310695, IMG submission 203882) | Bovine rumen microbial communities from Lethbridge, Alberta, Canada - RJG_04 (v2) (version 2) | ecosystem: Host-associated > Mammals > Digestive system > Stomach > Rumen | place: Canada... | reverse complement strand
ATCTAATATCGAATTATCAAGATAATCAATAATCTATGAATCGTTGAATAAACAAATTGAATCGGTTGAACTATCTATTGAACTGTCGACGAGTATTCTCGGGACTTGGGCAATTTCAGATTCTATCATTATTAGGGCTACCTCACACGAATGTCAGGTAGACCAGCGCGGCACCTCCGCAGATCAGGAGCAGGACGCCGATCTTTACGCCGGAGCGCTGCCCCATCATTCCGAGACCAAGCAGACAGGCACCAGCCACAAGCAGGCCGACTGCTGCGAAGTCCTTCTTATCAAATGCGAATTCTCCGGGAGACCATTCCATATGCGTGGGATGGACTTCCTTCAGGGTGTCCCCGGTAACGGTTAAGCTCCATTCTCCCCCGAAGGTAATCGGGGCGGAAGTGGAGGAGTCTGCGAGGGCGTACCCGTTGATGGTGTTCTCATAGACTCCGCCCTTCTTGATGGATTCAATCACTGCGCCCTTCAGGGGGACGAGATGACCGTCTACATTGATGCGGCCATTGGTGATGCCGAACGCCATGCTGCCGATGTTGATAGTGTCCCCATAGACTCCGATGCTGTTGAGTTTGAGCCTGTAATCCTTATCAGGGAAGAGGTCGCTCATCGACAGGGTGTAGTCTTTGGTCGAGGGGAAATATCCTGCGAGAACATCCGAGCCGTTCACCCTGAAACTCACATCAGCCCGATCAGCATCGACTAGGTTCAGCTCTACTTTGTTGAAATAGGAAGTCGTGCCGGATAATTCCCTAGTGTTCAGGAGTGTAGGACTCACGCCCATAGTGGGCCACGAGGTAATTCCGGAGACGGTCGTTTTGTCGGTTGCAATCGTTACCACAAGAGAGGAATATCCCCCGAGGATGGTATCATTCACATAGATTGTTCCGTCGATTGACCTGATCTTATAGGATTGGAGCGATGCCCCGTTATACTCATTGGTGGGATTGAGGTAAACCGTCGCATCATCAGTGAATTTCATCAGGAAGGTCACCGACTGATTTGAGAAGTTGTTCATCCACCAAGTTCTATAAACCGCCGTGGAGGGAGGTGCAGGGACGCCCCATCCGTAATTAGGATCCGCGTAGCTCCCGGTAAGGGTCAGATAGGTCATATAGATAGAGCTGACGCCCGCGACGTTGACGGCGGTCACGTTGGTATAGCTCGAAGATCCTACGGTTACGGTGGCGCCGTTCACCGAGACGGGCATAGCCTGGTCATGAGTCGCTATATAGACATCTCCTCCGCCTGTAGCTGCGCCGGACAGCTTGATGCTCATGCTTCCGGTGGTGGGGGTCTCGAAGGAGTAGATGCTGCCGATCGGGACGGATTCGGTGGAAGTGAGTTCCGTGTATCTCTCCGGGTAAATGGTGATGGTTGCGCCTGCATCGGTTCTAAGCTCCCAATTTGCTACGCTGGCGGTAGTGCCTGCAGAGGATGTGACACTATAGGTGCTAGCGCCGTCACGGACGAAAGAGATGGGGCTGGAGGGGTCTATCCAAGTGGTATTGAAATTGGTCTCAAATTCCCAATGAATCGGAGAAGTGGCCGAAGTGCTGATGCTGATAGTATATGCATCCAACGAATTGCTTACGAAGGAATTAGGCATCTGCCCCGCATCATAAGGATAACCTGCATTAGCGATCCTGTAGACCGTTCCTCCGGGGGCCGTGTTTGTAATGGTGGAATCAGCACCTGTCAACGTGTAATATCCGGTATGGGTCTCATAGATTGGGAATTGAGTGGTCGAAGTGGTGGCCTGCCTGTATTCGGGAGTCACGGCATGGTATTCGGTGACGCCAGATCCGGGAAATGTCCATGACTGCATAAGCTCGGTGTTGTTGCTCGCGGTAAATGAGGCATTGGTGTAGGGCGTCTGATAGTTCAGAATCTGCTCCGAGAGGTTAATCGACTCGTCAGGATCCCAACGATCTTCGGTTACCTGATGTGATGCAAAGCCGTACCCGAGCAGAATCGGGACAGCGATCATGAGCGTAAGGGCAATTGCTGCGAGTGCTTTGACTGATACCATATTATCATCCAAATCCCGGTATAATCTTCACCAAGCGGAGAGTGACGCACAGCATAGCGATAGTCATAGGCAGTCCTACCATGAGCCACAGCATCATGGAGGCCCAGGGATTGTTAAACTCGGGCATGTCGAAGGAATAGATCTTGACGAATGTGTTGAGCATGCCGCCCATAGTATCGGAGAACGCGGCACTGTTCTCGATGTCGAGGAAGTTGCCTGCGGAGACCGAGCTTATTGCGTAGCTCCAACGTCCTTCCGTCCATGCCTGCATGAGAGGCATACCGGACTCGATAGCCTCGGGGTCGAACCTGATAGATAAGTTGAGGTGAGTGCCCTCGAAATCGAAATCATAGACAGTAGCGAAAGCGCTGCCTTCGTTGTAGTCTGCGATGATGTCGGTGGCGGAATAGCTCGCGAGTTTGATAACGTCGGAGCTTGCCGGAGTCCTGCCTGCGTAGATGTCGAGTCCTCCGCTAATGCCCTCCTGGCCGTTGTAGGAGTACCAAATAAGGGAGAGAGAGCCATCGCGTGCGCTAGGGGTGTCGGGATTCTCCGCGAAGGGGAGGGTAGGGGTCATTTCATACCTGTACCCGGTGTAATTCCAATTGTTGATAGGAACGTCTTTGTAGTTGTAGGGGTCGAATCCGAAGAAGGTACCGATGTCCCTGATGATGGGGATATTTCCCCACCATTTCGTACCGTCCTGCGTCTCATACTGTGCCTGTTCTCTTGTGAACGTGATGGGGACAGTTGATTTCTTTTCGGGATCCATCTGTATATCTGCCGATGTGTTCAATCCGGGGTAATCGCTAATTGCTTCTCCATACAACCAGCCTTTGGCGTAGTGGCCGTCCACTCCGGAAGTGGGATCCCACGGAGTATACACCCCTGTGAGTACCCACGGGGAATTATTAACCATAGATTCCCCGGAGAATTGGATGAGGTCATTCCGGTATGCCTGAATGTCCTCATAGTCGTAATCACTCGACGCTTCGACAAACATGATCTGAATTCCGAGGGTGCAGATCAGTGACATCGCTATGCCGAATATAGCGACCTTCATCAGTGTGGCATCGTCCCCGTAAGAGGCCATTAGCTCACAACCTTCTTTAGCTCGGAGGCCACAAGTGCGGCGCTGACGATGATCACAAAGATGGTGATAGTCTCGTTCAGGATGCCGTAGGCTGACATGAATATCGAGATCGGAATCATCGGCACGACTGAGTAGGTGGGTGGCGCCTTCATATTCATGAGGACGACCGCCGAGATAATCCAGGCGATAACCAGGATTGCCAATCCTGCCAACGTGGTAGATCCGTCAAAGAAGTAGGTCGCGATGAAGTCCATGATGGACATAAAAGATAGATCCATTTCTTCACCGCCTCATTCTTTCTTTATGAGGAAAAACTGCCCGAAGCTGAACATCAGCATCAGCCCCATCGGCAGGACTTCCTGAGTTTGTTCATAGACCTGCAGCGCAGCTATCAGCCAGCCGAGCGAGCTGATGAACATGATCGGCAGGTTCTTCATCCTGTAGGCGAGGAAACTGAGGGCCAGCGCTATCAGAATCGCTAGCATCAGGCCCTCAGTCATGTATGTCACTCCCTCAAGATACATGGTGCCCGTATATACCGACGGGCGGCGGGCAGTCGAATGTCAGGCTTCAGTTCCTTCCGGAGCTGATCAGGGAAACCGCGACCATCAGGACGCCGACGATCGCGAGAACGACGACGGCTCCGAGAAGTCCGGCGTAGTCTGCGAGGGCTCCTCCGGATGCGGTGTAGGTGGCAATCTGGGGTGCCAGGACGCTTGCGATCACAATGACGCTCACGGTGATTGCGATTACGGCGGAAACTATCTTAGTCATGCTTGCTGCCATTTTCTTCATCTCCTTTTGTTTTCATTTTTTAGTGTATTGATTGACTGCAACGATAATCAGGCCGAGAATCGCAACAACAACCACCACTCCGACAAGATTGGCCCATGAAGCTCCGTCGTCTCCCAAGAGAGTCAAATCACCCATGACGTTGACCGCAGTGGGGGCGAGAAGTGAGCCAATCATCACGATACCGATGGCGATCGCTATGATGGTGATCACCACGGAATTGATAGAGAGGCCGCTACTTGCCATGATATTCATACTATCCTAATTGTACTTAAAAGCACTACATTTTTATCACATTGAGGATAATATTAAACTTAACCTTAACAAAAGTGGGTGGGAAGGAATGAAATTCTTAATCCGTGTGGAACCCGACATAGTGCGTGTCAGCAAGCTGAAAAGAGGCAACAGGTCGATGGTGAGCGTGTACAATAAGCTCTACCCGGTTTTTAATCATCTGATGGTTCAGGACTCGCGCAGTGATTTCTGCTATGTTCTCTACCCTTCGGATGATACGCAGCCGTTGCTGCCAAAACCCGAATTCGTCAATCCCGATTATACCATCGCCCTCATCGACTCGGCGAAGAATACCGGAGGAAGAAAATCCATTTGGGCGAACCTGACAGGCTCGAAGCTCATGGAGTATCTGACGGTCGTTATCGTAGCAGGTGCCCTGCTCTATGGGTTCCTGCTGAAAGGAGGTTTATGACATGGGCCTATTCAAGAAGAAGCCGATGAGGCCGAGCTTCATGGATCCTGAACACGACTATGCTAACGCCACGTTCTTCGGGGATGTGATGGAGCGCCTCGACAGGCGGACGTTCAAGAAGGAGAAGATCTACGTCGAGCTGTTCGGCTATTGGGAGACCGTGGACGGGCAGACGGTGCAGAAATGCCACCGTACCGACAGGTGGACGATGAACAAAGCCTCAGAGCTTCGCACGAGAGGATTCACGAAGGTCGTCAACTTCCCCGGCTACGATTCCCTCGCATGGTGGGGGGTACCCGTCTATATCCGCCTCATAAACTTCCATCAGTTTGACGTTCATGCAAAGGACGAGTATGGCCGCTATCTTTACGCGCAGGACACTGCTGGCACTTTGCACGATGAGATGATTTCAAACGCGACGCATGACTTCATGAAGGGACTCTTTAAGACTACGCTGCCGACGCTTGACCTTCAGAAGATCGCGATGATCGCCATCCTCGGAGTCGGTGCGTTCTTCGGCCTTATGATGATGGGAGTGATCTGATGGAAATCAAACAAAGTAAAGATGTGTGCATCGACCACCTGACGAGTACGACAGGGGAAGATCTAGAGATTATGGCGAACATCCAAACACCCTCGCAGATGGGTGTGGTGATGCAGGGCTTCATCGGGAGGGCCTTGAATTCGCAGTATAGGGTAGAGAGGACTCACAGGCTTCTCAGGGCCACCGTCTCCTGGAAGGGACGCGGCAGGGACGACCTGACGGGCATCGGAAAGGTCGCAGATATTCAGGGATGGCAGGGCACAGCTCCGGGGGAAATTAAGCCATGAGGATGAACATCGCAGGGAAGGGGGAGACCTGGAAAACTCCGATCGGAGAATTCGAGGTAGCCGACTACAAAATCTACGCACACCGGAATGGCAAGATCTTCATCAGGTATCTGTTGAAGGACTTGCTAGATGAGATTGCTGCAGACATGCGGAAGAACGTCCGCGACGACTATGATAACGTGGTGATCGTGGACGGCGGAGAAGGTTCCGGAAAGTCTAACCTCATGTATCAGCTCCTAGTCAGATATGATCCGAGCTTCGACATGGAGCGCGGATATACCTACGACGCCGACGCTTTCAGGGCAAAGATCCGCGAGGGCGGAGACCTCGGCCGCACGTTCTGGATGGACGAGGGGAGTATCATCGCCAACAATAGGGATTGGAACAGTACCAACAACAAGAGTTTTGTCAAGGTCTTGGAGACATGCAGGAGCAGACACTACACCCTGGGCATCTGCATCCCTGCGTTCGAGAGGCTGGACGTCTACATTCGCGAGCATCGCGTCAGGTATCTGCTGCACTGCGAGCCGATGGACTTCACCGAGGGCGGTATGAAGCCAAGAGGGTACTGCGAAGTCAGGAAGAGGAATGACGTCACCGGACAGCTCGAATTGATAGGCTACGCAGAATACTCGAAGATGCCCGAAGATGTTGCTGCCAAATACAAAGAGCTTAAGCTATCGAGTCAGACCAAACTCTTTGAAGATCTATATGGCGAGGATGCCGACGACTCCCCCGGAGCGAAGTACAAGAAGAAGTATGAGCAGGGAGAGGCGAAGCTCGACACTGCCATGCTCCGGCTCTACGATTCGGGCGTAGGACTTGAGGAGCTTCAGGAGATGTTTGGCATCGAGTCGAAGAAAACGCTGCAGAACAAACTGAGCAAAGCTAGGAAGAGGGGAGAGGCATGAAGGTCAAGCAGGTCGCTGTCGATAAAGTATGGGAAATCTCGGACAAAGCTGACGCGGTAGATCGCAGCAAGTATATCGAGTGGGTGATGAAGGAAGAGGATTGCAATTATGAAACGGCCTGGTCGCTGTGTACCCGGCACACGGATCCTGTTGAGCCGAGGTATTCCCTCGGCTATAGGATGGCATCCCCGGCTTATCAGATGGCGATGAATCAGAAGAACAAAGCCAAGAGGGAGATAGCCATCGAGAGGTTTAAGCAAATGCTCGAACCGGACGAGCTTGAGCTATTCGAGAAGGAAGTCCTGACGATGGACACCAGGAAGATGTGGGAAGAAGAAAAGCGGAAGCAGAAGAAAGAGAAAAAGCAGAAGGGGAAAGCATGAGCGATCCAATGACGAAGGACGAGAGGGATACACTGCTTTGGGTAATTGTCGGACTTATTCTCTCGACTCTTCTTGCATATATCAGCGTTTGGGGGCAGAGTGAGGAAAATGGCCTTATCAGCATATACATGTTGTTCTACTTTTCCTGGGCCGTATTACTCATCACCTTAAAAAAGGTAGGCAATAGGAACAAAGAAAGAAAGGCTGCTGGCCTGAAAAGTTGGACTCGCGCCGAGATGGACGAGCTTGAGGAGCGCGTCAGGAAGCTGGAGGAAGAAAAATGATCAGGAAGCTCCTGCTGATTTCGATACTCCTGATTTGGGCTGTCTTCCACATGGTCTTTTAATCAAGGGGGGGGGGGGTAAACGTTTCCACCCCTCCTTAACCTCCTTCAAGAATTTCCGGACTGCATACTGCACGACTTCCGAACGATTCCCGAATTCACCGGACTCGATGAGCTTGTCGATGGCGGCATATTGCTCATCCGTCAATCTTACTCCGAGCTGGTGATTCACCATATTTTTGCTATCAATGTGGGTTTTTTTAATGTATTGCTATTCAATGAACATCAATGAATTAATATACTATAAACTACGTCATTGAACACATGGAGCAACTTACCGAACAAGTGACCATAAGAGTGACTCCGGAGGATGTTGAACTCCTGAGGGAGAAAGCGGCCGAACAGAAGCGTTCTGTCGCCTGGATTGCTCGCGAGTGCATGAGGCAGGGCCTTATCGCATCGCAGTGATCAAAAGAATAAACCCAGGGCCACGACGCCAATCACAACCCTGGGTATCACGAAGTGATAAGAATGACATCAGCAAACACAAATAAAACTGTATCGAGGTCGACCATATTGCAGCACTTCCACTGTCCATTCTGCATAGATGTCCCGTATGCTCAGACATACGCGATAGGTGCGCGCACTTATTGGTGCCCTACATGCCACCATCAAGCAGACATAGACGACATCCCGGAGGTGGAGGCATGATTGACGTCAAGAGGAATTGCAGCAGTTCCGTCCGCACGACTCTCGATAAGATCACCTTCGGAGATTTCACCATCACCATCGACGGCGATGCCTTCGAAATGTGGAGGAAAGTCAGACAGCTCGCAGACAAGTCAGACACCGGAATTCTGTCCGCCGTGATCTACGCCGGACTTCTCTCGCTGACTGAGGAGGATGAGCCATGAGCTGCTGCTGTTCTGATTCCGGTTGTCCCTTCACTGCCGAAGGGACTCCGATGGAGTGCCGTGTATGTCCTTACTCCGACGGGGAGGCGGATGAAGAATGACCTGCATCTTCAGGGAATCATGCCGCGCGATCTGCACGCCCATCTGCCCCTACTATGAGGAGGAAGAGGAATGAGTATCATGGGCCCGATCTACACCGCCACCTGTGAGCTCTGCGATGATTCTGTATCGATGAGAGCGAGAACCTACCACGAAGCGTGTAAAATGTTCGTTGGTGAAGGGTGGTTTATCGACTACTCAAACAAGTGGCCAAAAACATACTGCTCGATGTGTGCCGAGACAGCTCGCAAGGCTGCACACATAAGGATGGGGATGGAATGAGGCGCGGCAGAAGGTTCCAATCATGGCAGGCCGCCGCCGACCACTTCGAGCAGGATCTTCGGACTGACTCGACCTTATCCCTCCGGACAGTCACCTTCTACAAGGAGACCGCCCACGTTGTTTTGAGATTCATGGAGTCGGAAGGACTCCACACCCTTCCGCATCAGATCGTGAAGGAAGACCTGATAAAACTCCTGGATGCGATGGAGAGGAAAAAACTCGCCATCGCCACCAGAAAGGGCTACTTGTCAGCACTGAACAAATACCTCCTACATTTCGGAAACTACTGCCTCCAATCGCTCAAGTACAAGTTTCCGGCAGATACCAGGCCCACAGTGGAATGGTACAGCCCCGACCAGGTTAAACTGCTGCTATCTGACGCTGACAAGACGCCCTTACAGTCGATTGTTCTCCATTGCGAGCTGTGCCTCGGCATGCGCCGCGTGGAAATCATTCGTCTCCGCCCCATCGACATCCATGACGATCGTGCGTATATCAACGTACTCGGCAAAGGCCCCATGGGCGGAAAGCCTCGCAGCATCCCGTACAATAAGGGGACGAGGGAAATCATGCAGCTCGCGCTGAAGAGACGCGAGGAAATGATAGCCGGAGCGAGGCCCGGCTCCCCCATCCCCGACAAACTGATTCTTTGGGAGAAAGCCGGAGAGCTTCATGCGTATTCCGAGGAAGGTTGGGGACTCGATAAGGTCGTCACCATCCCCCTCACGAAAAAGTATGGGTTCAAAGTCTCGAACCACAAAGGAAGGAGGACGTTCGGCCGTGCGCTGTATCGCGCAGGCGTCGGAGTCCCGACGATCGCCAGGATCCTCGGCCATGAATCGACCGAAGTGACCCTGAAGTATATCGGAGTAGACCTAGACGATATGAGGGCCGCCATGAGCGTCCCGATCTATTGCTGAGGTGAAAATAAAATGGCAGGAATTGAAGTCAAAAAGGCAGTTTGCCAGGATGTAAGTGGTAGCCCCGCCCAGATTTGGGAAGCGCTTTCCGCCCTGGATACCCTGATTTTTGGTTCAATTTCTGCAGCCTCCGATTATGGTGAGATGTGTCTCGATCTTAACGAAGGGGCGGCATGCTCGGAGGAATCTCCGGAGCGCTGCGGATTCGATCGCCGCGCCGCCAAGTGTGTGAGACACACAACACACCACACACCACACACCACACAAGAGTAACCGTTCTGCATATTTTTGTTTTTTGGGTTGGAAATCGAAAAAAATCGAGCCGTCCGAACCCGAAACGCAAGAAAACGCAGGGCGGTATTAGCGGACGCGCTTTTTCGCGGTTCGTAGTCGTTCCGACGCGAAAACGCGCGCTTTGCCTTATTTCTCGGTGTGGTGTGTGGTGTGTGGTGTGTGTTTCACCCGACAAAACAAACGAAGTGATACCATGACGAAAGGAATAAGCGTCAGGGACGCGGTCAATAAAATCGACAACGTCCTGCTGATCAGCGTCGGAGAAAACACAGACTATCCGTTGAGCCTCAAGGCGTTCAAGAAGATCATGATGGTAGAGCCTGAAGCTCCCATCATTACCTCGGAGCGCACCTGCAGGGAAAGGTACAGAACCTTTCAAGAGCTTGGCATCGTGAACGACACCGGGCGCATCAACGTCGAGCTGTTCACGAAGATCCTGAAGGGCGAGGCGATAATATGAGCAGGTGCGTCAGTTGCGTCCACTACATGGAGGGCAACAGGTGCAACCTCCTCCGTGGCCCAATCAGTGAATGGGATTCCGAACACTGCACCAAATTCTATTATGACTCCGGAACCTCCGAGATGGTTCTGCAGCAGATTCCTGTTCTGAGGGATTGAGATGGAAGAGGTCACCATCAGGTTCGACGAGGCGGAATTTTACTGCGCCGAGTGCGGCAAGAAAAAGGATCCTGCCGACGGACTCATGTATCAGACCCTGCAGCGCGGTCAGTACGAATTCCTTTGCTGTGCCTGCATCCTCAGGATCATCGAAGAAACCGAGGAGGCCCTGGAATGACATACACAGTAACAATCACAATTACAGGACTCAAACACAATCCGGATATGATGACCGCTTTCCAAGCGCTAGACTTGGAGAACGCAATCCTCCACTTCTTCAATGACGATGAGGACGAGGGGCCTGAGTTTGACTACGATTGGGAGGAAGAAGAATGAAGCCAAGCTTTGACGATGATGATCTCGATTTTACCATCTACTGCTCAGAGTGCGGTGCCGAAATCCACACATGGATGGGGCAGAGCGTAGTCGAGTGCCCGAAGTGCGGCAAGGTGTTCACATGATCTGCTACTTCTGTCAGAAAGAAATCCAAACCGGATTCTATTGGGCGCCCTGCCCGAAGGTCGGAGTATATGCGGCAATCTGCAAGGACTGCCACAAGATCAGGATGCAGGAGGCGAAAGCGTGACTCTTCCGGAGTATGTCACTATATCCTTTTCCGGAGGAAAAGATTCCACAGCCATGCTCCTTCACATGATTGACCTCGGGGAAAAGATTGACGAAGTTTTGAACGTCGATACGGGGATGGAGTTTCCTGCCATGTATGAACACATTTCTCGCGTCAGGGAAATCGTCGAAGCTCATGGCATCAAATTCTCGGTTCTTCGCGCAGCTCATTCCTTCGAATGGTACATGTTCGAGCATGAAATCGATTCGAAGAAGTATGGCTACCACAAAGGACACGGATGGCCTACGCCTGTCATTCGGTGGTGTACGGGATGGTTGAAGAGGGATGTACTGAATGCTTATCTCTCCGAGATCCGCAAAACCCACGACCTGATTCAATGCGTCGGGCTTGCTGCCGATGAGGAGAAAAGGCTGGAGCGTGCGAACAACCAACAGAAAACCCACAGGCATCCTTTGGTTGAATGGGGCTGGAGTGAGGCGGACTGTCTGCAATTCTGCTATGATCGGGGATTCGATTGGGGCGGACTGTACAAACAATTTCACCATGTGTCCTGTTGGTGTTGCCCCCTTCAGGCGATTGGTGAGCTTCGCAGTTTGTACACCTACTATCCTGAGCTGTTCGATAGGCTCGAAGCGATGGAGAATAGGTTAGAAGCGCAGGGAACCGCATATAAAAACGCACAATTCACCGAAAGATACTCCGTCAAACAGCTCCGTCGGAGATTCGAGCGCGAAGCTCGTGCAATCAGATTCCAGACAAAACTCCACCAATTTGACCAGGCGAGACAATGATAATCAACATCGAGACCATCATGAAATTCTTCGAGGCCGAAGCTCGCACGATTGAATTCCCCGAAGTCATGCAGCACTTCGATATTCAGACGCGGCAACAGCGCAGCCATCTCCGGAGCAAACTGTGCAAGCTCGTCAGACAAGCCTATCTTATCCAAGAAACACGCGACAGTTGGAGGTTCAACTATGCGATGCGCAATATATGCCCGTGTCTCGACCACCAAACAGGACGAGACCTTACAAATCCCTCGCTGTGAAGAGTTTGCCAAGCGCCATGAGTGGGAAGTCGTGCAGATCTATCAGGATGAAGCTTCCGGACGCGATGCAAACCGTCCCGGATGGAAAGCTTTGGAGTCCGATCTGCGCCGCCATGAGTTTGATGCGATAATAGTCACCAAGCTCGACAGGATCATGCGCAGCCTCATGCAGCTCCTCACGATCTTCGAGACCTTCCAGCACTATGGCGTGATGATCATCACGCTAGACCAGGGGATTCTCGACCTGAAGAGTCCGAACGGGCGCCTGCAGGTTCAGCTCCTCGGCATGCTCGCCGAATGGGAGAAGGAGCTGATCAGCGACAGGACGAAGGAGGCCCTAGCTCAGAAAAAGGCGCAGGGCATCAAGCTCGGCCGTCCTGCTGCGCGGCTCCCGATTCATACGATCGCGCTGATGAGGGTGGCAGGCAATACATGGAGGGAGATTGCGAAAAATCTGCAAATCCCTCCGACCACGATAAAAAACCATCGTAGAGAAATCTGCAAAGAAATCGAAGAAATCAGGAGTATCGTAAAATGAGCGAATGGGGAGACCTAAAAAAAGATGTAAAGCTGAGTGACAACGAGAAGATCTATCGCGGTTGCGTTCTCGGCATGATTGAAGTGACGGCGGACGGATTGAGCGACCTCCTGTATGATTTTGAGTCCTGTCCGGGCATCGTGACTGCCGAGGAGTATTATCAAATCGAAGAGGCGCGCGAGCTGTTGAGATCTATCGCAAACCGTACCGTCAAGACTCTTAAGAGGTACGGACTCAAAGAAAATTGAAAACCAAAAAGGGAGGGGGTGAGGGAAGCCCCTCCCTTTAAATAGTTTAGAGGAAGGCCGCAATCGGCCGATTTAAGTCGAGAGGAATGATAAAATGATGTGTAAAAACTGCGAGCATTATGACCCAATGGGCCCAGGTATAGGTTGGTGTCCCCGCTATAAAGAGATTGTATCTGATGATGAGGAGCATTGTGAGACCATCGACGAGCTTTTTGATAGGGATGTGGAGGAGTCAGATGTTTAATTCATAGATTTGGGGGTATGTAATGCCTCATGGGACGGTTTGTAATAGATTTCAGTTTCAGATGATGTATTATCGGCATAGGTGGGAGGAAGTTAGTGCCCCGTTGGGTTTGATGGATTTATTCAACGGATTATGAAAAAAAGGGGGTTGAGGGAGGCCCCCTAAATGGTTTAATGTTAAGGCTATGCGGCCGTTTTCAGTCGTTGTGTCTGACGACGATCATACCGACGACGCCAACAAGAAGCGCCGCAATCACTACGACAGGAATCGCGTAGTAAAGACTGAATTGCGCGCCGTTCGGGCTTTTGGGGATTACCTTCGCCAATTCTTCCGCGATGATGATACGACCTTTCTGCGAGTAGTGAATCGCACCATCATCACGAAGCTCGCCATTAGCTACGGTGAAGTCCTCGGTAAACATGCAAGTCATGAGTACGTTCGGATCATCCTCCGCTATCTGTGCCTGAGCGGTAGTCGCGTTGCCACCATAATACTCACGAGTGTGGACGATGTAACACTTATCTGCACCATACTCGCTAAACTTCGCCTGAACCGCTTCGAAGTATTGGGTATAGGTGGCGACGGCCATCTCTTTATCTGCTTCTCCCTGAGCCCATATCCATCCGAGAACGTTGACGTCGTCGTATTTGCTTTTGATGAGATTGAGGGCGTCGCCGAGGATCTTGAATCCCCAAGTACCAACGGATCCATTAGGCGCGAGGGTCTGGATGGATTGCCCGCTATATCCGATGTTGATATAGCAAACCTCATGTCCGGTTTTAGCCGCGTATTCGTTGCATAACGCTGGCCCATACCCGCCGATTACCCACTTATCTTCCTTATACATGGGCTGAAGGCCATAAGTCGCACTAACCGCGGAGGAATCGGAGTAATGCGTGGTCGTTGTAGGAGAGCCGTAATAGTAGAGGGCTTTCACGGGTGTTTCGGTGTAGAGGTCATTGATCTGCGTGGAGAAGCTCCCCCAATCTTCTGCGTTGCTTTGGCCGTCTACAATAATCACATCAACGACACTATTCTCGGCAGCGTCGGAGATAACCGGCACCATAAGAGAACCGAGCAGAATCACCACGATGCTAATCAGAACGACGTTCCTGACAGTAGACATTTAACCACCTTTTTAGAGGGGGGGGGATAGTCCCCCTCAATTTTTAGTTCTCACTACCATCGCCACGGCGGCCATTACGATACTGATGATGATCAGGACAGGGATGGCGCCGACGAGGGAGGTGTATGCTTCGGTTCCTTCAATCTGGACGGAAATCTCTCCGGGCACGATAAGATAGAGGGGGTTCCATGCGGAGCTTCCGATGGTATAGTCTATATCGGTGGGGAGTGCGGAGTATGCTCCGTTTCCAAGGGCGGTATCGGTAATGTCGAGGGTTCCGGTGACACTTCCGATAACGGTGACTTCCTCACCGACGGAGGTGACGACGGAGTTCGAGGTATATCCGGCTACGTAGATCTGG
>Ga0310695_10009744_pt1 | contig 14325 bp, 12 predicted proteins | sample RumenRJG_04DNA_FD_203882 | JGI IMG/M metagenome (GOLD analysis project Ga0310695, IMG submission 203882) | Bovine rumen microbial communities from Lethbridge, Alberta, Canada - RJG_04 (v2) (version 2) | ecosystem: Host-associated > Mammals > Digestive system > Stomach > Rumen | place: Canada... | reverse complement strand
GATAATATTGTTTGAAACCTCAGCCAGACGATAAACGTTAGCCTCGCGAGCACGATAGTCACCACCCTTTACGGTATCGTAGAACAGACGGTAAACAGAGTCACCATCGTTCTGATAGCACTTAGCGGCGTTGATACCACCCTGAGCGGCGATAGAGTGAGCGCGACGAGGAGAGTCCTGAATGCACAGGTTAATCACATTGAAGCCCATCTCACCAAGTGAAGCAGCTGCAGAGGCACCAGCCAGACCGGTACCTACTACAATCACGTCGAGCTTCAGCTTGTTCTTGGGGTTAACCAAGCGCTGGTGAGCCTTATATTCCTTCCATTTCTCAGGCACTGGACCTGCGGGAATCTTTGAATCTAATACTTTTGCCATAACTTTCAAAGTAATTTAAGGTTTAACAATTAGCAGCCGCCTGCATAGCAATAGAGGCTCGGAGCCAACTTGAAGGCGAAAGCCAGCACTACTACCAGGAAGCCCAGCATCAGCAGGGTGGTGTAGATGAAGCCAATGACCTTCCAACGGCAGAACCAGATCTTTCCGCTGACACCCAGAGTCTGCATAGCACTCCAGAAGCCATGAGTCAGGTGGAACCAGATGGCGCACAGCCAGATGACATAGAGCACCACATAGACAGGATTACTGAAGGTGTCGATGATGAAGGCGAAACCATCAGAGGGCAGGTGACCAGCACTGAAGCCCATGATTTCGGCGAACATCATGTTGTACCAGAAGTTGAACAAGTGGAGCAACAAGCCCAGGAGGATAATAACACCCAGCACGAGCATGTTCTTTGATGCCCACTCAACCTTACCAGCATTTACCGTTGTTGCAACATCATAGCGACTTGAGCCACGAGCTTGACGGTTCTGTGCGGTCAGGATGAACGCAAAGACGATGTGAATCACAGCCAGGCCAGCCAGACCGATAGTAGCCACTACAGCATACCAGTTGGCACCCAGCAATTCGCAAATCATGTTGTAGGCCTCACCAGAGAACAGCGCAACAATGTTCATGGCGCAATGGAACGTCAAGAACAGAATCAGCGCAATACCCGTTACGGACATTACAACCTTTCGACCAATTGATGAATTGATTAACCACATAAAATATTGAATTAAAATTAATAATAAATACTCAATAATAAGTACGCATGCGCACTATGGGGCTACAAATTTACTACAAAAATATGAAATCCGCAAACGTTTTCGTAAGAAAATGGATTAATTATTCAAAAAAACCTTTATCTTTGCAGTTAAATAGCTTCAACAATGGCAGAAAATCACGAATTGCGCACAGCGTGGGACTTTGTAGAAAATACGGGAAGGAGCATTTTTCTGACTGGAAAAGCCGGAACAGGAAAGACTACCTTCCTAAAGACTATTGTAGAGAAGTCGCGCAAGCGACCCATTGTGGTGGCTCCAACGGGTGTAGCAGCTATCAATGCCGGTGGTGTCACCATCCATTCCTTTTTCCAATTACCCTTCACTCCTTATGTTCCTGGTGCAAAATTGGAAAGCAAGTTCGACTTCGGACGTGAGAAACGCAAAATCATTGCTTCCATTGACCTGCTGATTATTGACGAGATCAGTATGGTACGTGCGGACCTGCTGGATGCCATTGACACAGTGCTCCGACGGTTCCGCGACCACTACCAGCCATTTGGTGGAGTACAGTTGCTGATGATTGGTGACTTGGCACAACTGACACCTGTAGTTACTGCTGAGGACGAACAGATTCTCAAACCTTACTACGACACACCTTATTTCTTTGGTTCGAAAGCATTGCAACAGATAGACTATGTTACCATCCAATTGGATCATGTCTATAGACAACAAGACATGTCGTTCATCAATATCTTGAATCAGATACGTGAAGGACATCCTACAGCTGAGATCCTGGCACAGCTGAACACTCGTTGCAACCCTACCTTTATCCCCAAACCAGAGGAACCTTACATCCGACTTACCACGCATAACCAGTTAGCCAACTACTACAACGAGAATGAACTCAAAAAACTGAAGGGTCGTTCGTATTTGTTTCATGCAGAGGTCAATGGTTCCTTTCCTGAATATTCCTATCCTACTGCGGAAACCTTGGAATTGAAGCAGGGGGCACAGGTGATGTTCGTCAAGAACGACCCTTCTGGCGACCACCTTTATTATAATGGACGGATAGGACGGGTGACTTATGTGGATGCCTACAAAATCCTGGTGCTTTGTGAGGGGGACGAGGAAGCCATTGAGGTGGAACCTTTGGAATGGGAGAACACCCGCTATACCCTGAACGAAGAGACTCGCGAGATAGAGACTGAAATACAGGGAACATTCAAACAATATCCCTTGCGACTGGCTTGGGCTATCACCATTCACAAGAGCCAAGGGCTTACGTTCGACCATGCCATCATAGACGCCAACCAGTCGTTTGCTCCTGGACAGGTGTATGTTGCCCTCAGTCGCTGCCGTTCTCTTGAGGGGCTGGTACTGGCTTCTCCTCTTGGTACCCATGCCATCATCAATGACGAACGAGTTGACACCTATATTGCCCAACAAGAAGAAGAGGCCCAAAAAAGCATTCAACAACTGCCTGCTTTGAAACAAGAATACGAACGCTACCTGCTTTTGCAGTTATTCGACTTCCGTTCCCTACTCTATCAGCAGGAAAGCATGGTGCGCATCTTTGCAGAGTTCTTCTATCATAGTAACGCTTCCTTGAAACATCTGCATGACCAAGCCCTGACAGACATTAGAAAACAGGTGATTGAGATTGCGGGGAAATGGCAACAGAAGATTCTGTCTATGCCTGTTCCAGAACTGCGCAACGAAGAATTTCTGGAACGTGTGAAACGCAGTGCCACTTATTTTGCCGACACCTTGTCAAATATCCTTTCAAAGCCTTTGGAACTTTCTGCACAGGTAGAGACAAACAACAAACAAGCCAAACGAAGGCTAGAACATATACTTCCTGAAGAGAAAGAAACATGGCTGTCAAGGCGCTACCTGCTTGTCAAGATGGCAGAACAAGGATTTACCGTTACCAATTATCTAAGAGAGAAACAGATGTCCATGCTTGACGCCATTGACGAGAGTGCCATCAAGACCAAACGCACCAGGAAAGGCAAAGTCAAAAAAGAAACGAAACCCATGATAAAGGAGACGAAGAAAGCGACGGTTCTGCCTACCAACAATGAACTGGGTGTCTGGGGCGAAGAACAGGCAGCAGACTATCTGAGACGTAAAGGCTACACGATTCTGGAACGTGACTGGAAGTCAGGTCATCGAGATATCGACATCATTGCAACAGATGGTCAGGTGGTGGTCTTTGTGGAAGTAAAGGCACGACGCAATCGGGTATTCGGCGAACCAGAAGATGCTGTGGACTACAAGAAGATGAGAAACCTACGAGCAGCTATGAACCATTATATCAAATTCAAGAACATCAGACAGGATATACGATTTGATGTCATTACCGTTGTAGGTACTCCCTATCAAGGAGAAGCTGACATCACACATATTGAAGACGTACCTACCTTTTAAGATTACCAAGCAACTGACTGATATCGTAATTCTTATTAAGAATGAGTAGTATTTTTCCGATTTTCATGTGATAATTGCAATAGTTTTTGTAATTTTGCCACATGATTCTGAATTACGACGTAATAGTGATAGGAGGTGGACATGCTGGGTGCGAGGCTGCAACGGCTTCTGCGAACATGGGTGCAAAGACCTGCCTTGTCACGATGGATATGAATAAGATTGCACAGATGTCGTGCAATCCAGCCATTGGTGGTATTGCCAAAGGACAAATCGTACGTGAGATTGACGCATTAGGGGGACAAATGGCGTTGGTAACCGATGCCACCGCCATTCAGTTTCGTATGCTGAATCGTTCAAAAGGTCCTGCTGTCTGGTCGCCTAGAGCACAATGCGATCGTGGTAAGTTCATCTGGAAATGGAGACAGATGCTCGATGAAACCGAGCATCTGGACATCTGGCAAGACCAAGCTGACGAACTCATAGTAGAGAACGGGGAAGCTGTTGGTGTCAAGACCATCTGGGGATGTGAACTAAGAGCCAAAGCTATTATCATTACTGCAGGTACTTTCCTTAACGGACTGATGCACATCGGACGGAAGATGGTTCCTGGGGGTCGCATTGCAGAACCTGCCGTACCCAACCTCACAGAAAGCATTACTCGTCACGGAATACGTTCTGCGCGTATGAAAACAGGGACCCCTGTCCGCATTGATAAACGAAGTATTCACTTTGAAGAGATGGAGCGCCAAGATGGTGAAAACGGCTATTACAAGTTCTCCTATATGGGTGAACAACGTCCGTTGCAACAACTTCCCTGTTGGGTATGCTATACCAACGAAGAGGTACACCAGACACTTCGTAGTGGATTAGCCGACTCTCCTCTCTATAATGGACAAATCCAATCGATAGGACCGCGCTATTGCCCATCCATAGAAACCAAGCTGGTTACCTTTCCTGAACGTCCTCAACACCTATTGTTCTTGGAACCTGAAGGCGAAACCACCAATGAAATGTACCTGAACGGTTTCTCTTCGTCACTCCCTATGGATGTTCAGATTGCCGCATTGAAGAAGATACCAGCTCTTCGCGACCTGAAAGTTTATCGTCCTGGCTATGCCATAGAATACGATTTCTTCGACCCCACCCAACTGAACCATTCCTTAGAATCGAAGGTTGTCAAAAACTTATTCTTAGCAGGACAGGTGAATGGAACTACTGGTTATGAAGAGGCAGGAGGTCAAGGAACCATAGCAGGTATCAATGCTGCCTTAAAAGCTGGTTCGATAGGTTGCTGTGGTTCTGTAACAGATACGACATTTGAGTTGAAGCGCGACGAAGCATATATAGGTGTTTTGATAGACGACCTGGTGACGAAAGGCGTTGATGAACCCTATCGAATGTTCACCTCTCGCGCCGAGTACCGTATCCTGCTAAGACAAGATGACGCAGATGCTCGTCTGACTGAAAAGGCATATCAACTTGGAATTGCCAAAAGGGAACGCTACGACTGGTGGTTGGAGAAGAAACAACACATAGAGGAAATAGAAACATTCTGCAAAACATACGCCATCAAACCCAAACTGGTGAATAGTGCTTTGGAGGCTATTGGCTCTACCCCACTCGTCTATGGCTGTAAGTTAGAAGACTTGGTGGCTCGCCCTGAACTGAACTTCAAGAAACTCTATGAAATTGTTCCTGAACTGAAAGCAATGGTGGAGAAGTTGCCCAACCGAAAAGAAGAGATAGCAGAAGCAGCAGAAATCCACATCAAATACAAAGGATACATCGAACGAGAACAAATGGTTGCTGAGAAGATGCACCGTCTGGAGAATATTAAAATAAAAGGAAAATTCGATTATCCTAATTTAACAGCAATTTCAACGGAGGCTCGCCAGAAATTGGAAAAGATTCAGCCCGAAACACTTGCACAAGCAAGTAGGATTCCTGGTGTCTCACCGAGTGATATTAATGCTATGTTAGTTCTTTTAGGAAGATAATGTTTCACGTGAAACAAATATGGTATAAACATTTTAGTAATAACGATAAAACCAAAGATTATGAACAACAAAGTTTTAATGGAGAATCTACGTTGTATTCCTGATTTCCCCAAAAAAGGAATTAACTTTAGAGATGTTACCACACTCTTCAAGAGTGCTGAGTGTATGCAAATCATGGTAGATGAGTTGTATAAATTATACAAAGACAAAGGAATCACCAAGATTGTTGGAATAGAAAGTCGTGGATTTGTAATGGCAGCAGCATTAGCAGTAAAACTAGGAGCTGGCGTCGTCTTAGCCAGAAAACCAGGAAAACTACCCTCAACAGTAGTTAAGGAATCATACTCCAAAGAATACGGTGTTGACACTATCGAGATGCACCTTGATTCTATTAACGAAAACGACATAGTGTTGATTCACGACGATTTATTGGCAACGGGAGGTACTGCAAAGGCCACCTACAAATTGGTAGAGCACTTCAATCCGAAGAAAATATACGCGAACTTTATCATAGAAATCCTTGACGAAGGACTACACGGACGCGACATGTTTGACGGACTTTGCGAGGTTACCACATTATTGACAACATAATGTTTCACGTGAAACAATAGCATGACTAAGGAAGAGAATGAGGCGCGGTTATCCAAGCTCAAGGCCATTGTGAGTGCAATGCCTGAGAAGCCGGGTAGCTATCAGTATTACGATGCTGAGGGCACCATTATATATGTAGGTAAGGCCAAGAACTTGAAAAACCGTGTTTCATCCTACTTCCATTCGGAAGTTGACCGATTTAAAACCAAAGTACTGGTATCCAAAATCTGGGACATCAGTTATACAGTGGTAAATACAGAAGAGGACGCCCTATTATTGGAAAACGCGCTCATCAAGAAGTATAACCCTCGTTATAACGTCTTGCTGAAAGACGGTAAGACCTATCCCAGCATCTGTATTACCAAAGAATACCTGCCACGCATCTTCAGCACGCGAGTCATTAACAAAAAAGGAGGGACTTATTATGGGCCCTATTCCCATGTAGGTTCCATGCACGCTGTCCTCGAACTCATCAAAAAACTATATCACCCAAGAACCTGCAGACAGCCCATTACAGAAGAAGGAGTAAATGACAGAAAATACCAAGTATGTCTGGAATACCACCTGAAAAATTGTGGTGGACCCTGCGTCAACAAACAGTCGTGGGAAAACTACCAAAAGAACATCGGTCAGGCTCGTGAAATTCTGAAAGGAAACACGCGTCAGGTACTACGGGATATGAAAGAAGAGATGATGCAACTGGCAGAAAACCTACGTTTTGAGGAAGCAGAAGAAATCAAGCGAAGATATCTGCTAATAGAACAATTTGTTGCCAAAAGCGAGGTGGTAAGTCAAACTATAAACAATGTAGATGTATTGTCAATCACCAATGATGAAAAGGTAGCATTCATCAACTATATCCACGTTTCAAACGGACAAATTAACCAGTCTTTTACCTTTGAATATAAGAAACGTCTGGATGAAAGCGACGAGGAATTATTGCAACTGGCTATTGTTGAAATGCGAGAACGCTTTAATAGCCATGCAAAGGAAATTATCCTTCCGCAAGAAGTTGATATCAACCTGGAAGGTGTTACCATCACCGTTCCACAAAGAGGCGACAAGAAGACACTTTTAGACCTGTCTATCATGAATGGAAAACAGTATAAGTTCGACCGATTAAAACAGGCCGAAAAGCTGAATCCAGAGCAGAAACAAGTCCGTCTGATGAAGGAATTACAGGACCTGCTACACATGCCCAAACTACCCTATCAGATAGAATGCTTCGACAACTCCAATATCAGTGGTACAGATGCTGTTGCGGCCTGTGTTGTTTTCAAGAAAATGAAGCCTTCGAAACAGGATTATCGCAAATACAACATCAAAACGGTGGTAGGACCAGACGACTATGCGTCCATGAAAGAAGTCGTATATCGCAGATATAAGCGTCTTTTAGAAGAGGGCCAACCCCTACCCGACCTCATCGTTGCAGATGGTGGAAAGGGGCAGATGGAGGTGATCAGAGAAGTGATTCAGGACGAATTAGCCCTTGACATCCCAATAGCCGGACTAGCCAAAAACGACAAACACCGTACCAACGAGCTGTTATATGGATTCCCACCAAGGGTTATAGGCATCAAAGACACCTCCGAACTATTCAGGGTACTCACGCAACTACAGGACGAGGTACACCGCTTTGCCATCACTTTTCATCGAGACAAGCGTTCTAAGCACGCTTTACACTCTGAGTTGGACGACATTAAGGGAATAGGTCCCAAAACGCGTGACGAGCTTCTAAATGCCCTCAAATCCGTTAAAAAGATACGCGAGGCAGACCTGTCTGTCCTATCAGAAATCATTGGCGCTGCAAAAGCAAAAATCGTATTCAAACACTTCCATCCAGAAGAATAAAAAACGGCTACTATTAATCCTAGCAATTGTTACTATTAATGCTAGCAAATTTTTTCCCAAGTATGGGAATAAATTTTTTATAGGCAAGAAAATTTGGGAATATCAGCGAAATATCGTATCTTTGCCAAAAAATAAGAAGGATGAGAACAGTTATACAACGTGTCAGTCATGCCAGCGTTACCATCGAAGGCAAGATGAAAAGCAGCATTCAGCACGGTTATCTTATCTTGCTGGGCATCTGCGATGAAGACACTCAAGAGGATGTTGACTGGCTCGTGAAGAAGATTACTAACCTACGGGTTTTTGGCGACGATAACGATGTGATGAACCGTTCCATACTCGATGTACAAGGTGAAGCCTTGGTGGTGAGCCAATTTACATTGTATGCAAGTTACAAGAAAGGTAATCGTCCAAGCTGGTTTCGTGCCGGTTCCCACGAGCACTCTATTCCCCTATACGAAGCATTCTGTAAACAGCTTTCTGAAGCACTCGGAAAACCAGTAGGAACAGGAGAATTTGGCGCCGATATGAAAGTGGAACTACTCAACGACGGCCCTGTAACCATCTGTATGGACACTAAAAACAAGGAATAAAACAATGAAAAAATACCTTCGCGAATTAGAAGTCTCAGGACTGATCCTTGTCATCATCGGCATTGTCAGTTCTTGGATATGGGGAGCAACATTTGGCATGTGGCCGTGTCTCATAGGACTGTTCCTTTGGCTGATTACATTTCTATATAAAGCCTTTCACTGGGGTGAATATGCTCGTGAAAACAAGCAGAACATTACGATATTGCTTATCGCCATTGTTATTCTCATCCTTCAAATGATTAGCAGACTATGACCCTACAAGAAGCGCAACAGGCTGTAGACCAATGGATTAAGACCTACGGGGTACGATATTTCTCTGAGCTGACCAATATGGCAGTACTGACGGAAGAAGTCGGTGAACTGGCTCGTGTGATGGCCCGAAAATACGGTGACCAGAGTTTCAAGGAAGGCGAGAAAGACAACCTTGGAGAAGAGATGGCCGATGTGCTGTGGGTATTGTTATGTCTGGCTAATCAGACAGGTGTCAACCTGACTGAAGAACTAAAAAAGTCGATAGAAAAGAAGACGAAACGTGATAAAGAACGTCATATTAATAATGTTAAACTCAAATAACTAATGAACTATGGAAAAAAGTAAGTATGAAGAAGCGCTGAGCCTCTACAATTGTGAGGTCAACGAAGAAGAAGTACGTGCAGCTGTCAAAAAGATTATTGCTGAGAAGGTACCTGAGAACGACACCCCTGAGGTCAAACGTTTTATGTTTGGCTGCATTTGTCTGACAACACTAACCACGCAAGACTCTGCCGAGAGTGTTCTTGCATTGGTGGAAAAGGTGAATAAGTTTGCCCACGAATACCCCACAATGCCCCACGTGGCAACCATTGTCACCTACCCTCGTTTCACAAAGCTGGTATGTGACTCTTTGGAGGTTGAAGGTGTCATTCCTACCTGCGTTAGTGGCTGCTTCCCTTCATCACAGGGTCTGGCAGAAATAAAGATTGCAGAAACAGGTCTTGCCATTCGCGATGGAGCCAAGAACGTAGATATCGTGATGCATGTCGGTGAGTTCCTGGCAGGCGACTATGAGACCGTTTGCGACGAGATTTCAGAGCAGAAGGCAACCTGTGGTGACGTGCCCATGAAGGTCATTCTAGAGACTGGTGACTTGCTGAACCTTTCTAATGTGAAGAAAGCTTCATTACTGTCTATGTACGCTGGTGCCGACTATATTAAGACCTCTACCGGTAAGGAGAAAGTCAGTGCCACTCCTGAGGCTGCATACGTAATGTGCCAGGCTATCAAGGAATACTACGAAAAGACTGGCATTATGATTGGTTTGAAGCCTGCTGGTGGTATCAACAGCGTAATGGATGCTCTTACCTATTACACCATTGTTAAGGAGGTTTTAGGCGAGAAATGGCTCACCGACTATTATTTCCGCTTAGGAACCAGCCGTCTGGCTAACCTGATTCTCAGCGAACTGGAAGGTAAGGAAGTGAAGTTCTTTTAAATAGAAAAAGCGACTGTTTAAGTCGCTTTTTTCTTTTCTTAATAGTTACGTTGAACAACGTAATCAACATAGGCTGTCAGGGCTTCCTTGACAGCTTTGTTTTTGACACTATCCTCGATATAGCTCATACACATTTCGCTGAACTCCTGCATTTTCTGCTCGGCATAGTCAATGCCTCCCTGCTGTTTCGTGAACTCTACCAAAACGGCGATTTCATCCGTATTAATAGTACCAGCCTTCACCTTCTTAGCCAGTGTCAGCATAGCTTCAAAGTCGGTATTGTTCAATGCGTAAATTACGGGCAAGGTCAACTTACCTTCTGCCATATCATTACCGGTAGGCTTTCCTATTTCCTTAGAGTCGAAATAGTCGAATATATCATCACGAATCTGGAACATAATACCCAGATTCTGTCCAAACTGACGTGCTTTCTTCACCTCTTCGTCAGAAGCATTGGCAGAGATGGCACCGATAGCTGCACAGGCCTCAAACAGAGCGGCTGTTTTCTGCTTGATAACCTCATAATAAACATCTTCCCTGATCTCCTGATTGTTGATATTGGAAAGCTGTAGAATCTCACCAGCAGCTAATATTCTACCCAGTTCTGCCAGGTATTCTATGATACGTTGATTATCCGTAAATGCCACATTCAGCAAGGCTGTAGAGAGGATATAGTCACCTACCAGAACGGCCACCTTATTATTATAAGAAGCATTCACGGAGGCCTGACCCCTGCGCTCGCCTGCCTCATCTACCACATCATCGTGAACCAAAGAAGCAGTATGCAACAATTCAAGACCAACTGCAGAATACTGCGTAACCTTACTCACCCCTCCATAGTTCTTGGCCATCAGCAGCATTAAAATAGGACGCATACGCTTACCTCCACGCTGTCGGATATGTGACAACACTTCTGAAAGGAGTGCTTGGTCGTGTGTCAAACTACTGTTGAACAACTTGATAAAGTCATTCAAATCATTCTCAATAGGCCGTGTAATTAGTGACAAATAATCCATTATCGCTGAATTTTGTGACAAAATTAGTGAAAATATGGTGAATTACCCAATTTTTTAGTAATTTTACGCAGAAAATTAACATTGTTATATGGACAAACTATTTCTTTTAGACGCTTACGCGCTTATTTATCGCTCTTATTATGCGTTCATCAAGAGCCCTCGTATCAACTCAAAAGGACTGAATACATCAGCCATTATGGGCTTTCTGAATACCCTTCAGGAAGTTCTAACCAAAGAGCAGCCCACCCATCTTGGTGTTGCCTTCGATCCTCATGGACCTACCTTCCGTAGTGAAGCCTATCCTGAATATAAGGCTCAACGTGAGGCAACACCAGAGGACATCAAACAGAGTGTACCCATCATCAAAGACCTGTTAAGGGCATGGAACATCCCTGTCCTTGAAGTCAGTGGCTATGAAGCTGACGACGTGATAGGCACCTTAGCCACCAAGGCCGGTCAGCAAGGAATCGATACTTATATGTTGACTCCTGACAAGGATTATGGTCAACTGGTAAGAGAGAACGTGAAAATATATCGTCCTCGTCACGGTGGTGGATATGAGGTAATGGGCCCTGACGAGGTGAAGGCAAAATACGCCATTCCATCGACTGAAGCTGTCATTGACCTTCTGGCACTGATGGGTGACTCTGCTGACAACTTCCCCGGATGTCCTGGCGTGGGTGAGAAGACTGCCGTCAAACTGATCAATGAGTTTGGTAATGTCGAGGAACTCATCAGCCGGACTTCTGAACTCAAGGGTGCACTTCAGAAAAAAGTAGAAGAACATGTGGACGATATCAAGTTGTCGAAATTTCTGGCTACCATCAAGACGGATGTTCCCATCGAACTCAACATGGACCAGTTGAAGGTGACACAACCCAACGAAGCAGAACTTGGCAAACTCTTAGAGGAATTAGAGTTTAAGAGCCTTGCCAACAAGATTCTTAAAAAATCTGAACCAAAACCAAAATCTGTTAATGCACAACTCGATCTCTTTGCAGAATTTGCGACCGAGGGGTCGAACGAGTCAGAATTTTCGAGTTTTGAGACGTTAAAAACGGTACCTCACGAATACAAACTCATTGAAAAAGAGGAAGATATGAGAAAACTTTATGATTTTTTCATGACAAAAGATTTTCTCGTTCTAGATACAGAAACCACTTCCACCTCTCCGATTGATGCAGAATTGGTGGGTTTGAGCTTCTCCGTTGAGGAACACAAGGCCTTTTATGTCCCTATTCCTGCTAATCGTGAAGAAGCGTTGCAAATTGTTAATATCTTTAAACCACTCTATGAAGACCCAAAAATTCTCAAGGTGGGTCAGAACCTGAAATATGATTTAGAGGTGTTACGCAATTATGATGTCCGTCTGGATGGTCCGATGTGGGACACCATGATAGCCCACTATCTCATCCAACCGGAACTTCGTCACAACATGGACTATATGGCTGAAGTGTATCTGCACTATCAGACCATCCATATCGATGAACTCATTGGACCCAAGGGAAAGAACCAACGCTCCATGCGAGACCTCTCTCCCACCCTCGTTTATGAATATGCCTGCGAGGATGCAGACATCACTCTTCAGTTGAAGAACAAGTTAGATCCTGAATTGAAAAAATACGAATGCGAAGACCTCTTTTATAATATAGAGATGCCCTTGATGCCAGTTCTCGCGGAGATGGAGATGAATGGCGTCTGTCTCGATACGCAGTCGTTAGCTGAAACCAGCAAGCAGTTTACGGCTCGTATGAATGAGATAGAGGCACGCATCTACGAACTGGCTGGTGAGCAGTTCAATATTGCCTCACCCAAACAAGTAGGTGAGATTCTGTTTGACAAACTGAAGATTATCGAGAAGGCTAAGAAGACCAAGACGGGTCAGTATGTCACCTCTGAGGAAGTATTGCAACAGCTCAAGAATAAGCACGAAATCGTAGCAGATATCCTGGAACATCGTGGACTGAAAAAACTGATCGGTACCTATATCGATGCACTTCCCAAGCTGATTAATCCTCGTACAGGACACATCCATACCTCATTTAATCAGACCATCACAGCCACAGGACGCTTGTCCTCGTCCGATCCTAACCTGCAGAACATTCCTATTCAAGGCGAGGACGGAAAGGAAATCCGCAAGGCGTTCATTCCTGAGCCTGGCTGCCTGTTCTTCTCTGCAGACTATAGCCAAATTGAGTTGCGCGTGATGGCTCACCTCTCGCAAGACCCACAGATGATTAAGGTGTTCCGCGAGGGCAAGGACCTGCATGCGGCAACAGCTGCTAACATCTATAAGAAGCCTATCGACGAGGTGACGCGCGATGAGCGCACCAAGTCAAAACGTGCCAATTTCGGCATCATCTACGGCATTACTATCTTTGGTTTGGCAGAGCGCCTGGACATTCCTCGCGACGAGGCTAAGATGCTGATAGACGGCTTCTTCCAGACCTTTCCACAGGTACATGACTACATGGAGAAATCCAAGGAAGTGGCCCGTCGTCAAGGCTATGTCACTACCCTGTTCGGACGCCGTCGTTACCTGTCGGACATCAATAGTGCCAATGCTACCGTTCGTGGCTTTGCAGAGCGTAATGCCATCAATGCCCCGATTCAGGGCACTGCCGCCGATATCATCAAGGTAGCTATGATTCATATCTTCAATCGTTTCAAGGCCGAGGGCATCAAGAGTAAGATGATTCTCCAGGTACACGACGAACTCAACTTCTCTGTCTATCCTGAGGAGAAGGAAAAGGTAGAACGTATCGTCATCGAGGAGATGCAGAACGCCTTCCACATGGCTGTTCCCCTCGTGGCCGACTCCGGCTTCGGTGAGAACTGGCTTGAAGCCCATTAGTCCAGTAAACAGAATAGTGCCAGTCCTACCTATCGTATTTCCTTAATACGATAAGAATTTTGTTGTCCGACGTCACCTTTTGTTCTTCTGAACTGTTATATATTTGAATCGGTTCAAGAAAATAGAAGTATAACAATAAAAAAGAAGAAAGAATTATGGGAGATTTAGTTGCCATCTTAGTACCTATTGCCTGCGGATGCGTGCTGCCCATCATGGTCGTATGGCTTGCTATCCGCAAAAAGATGAACGAGACCAACCAGCGCACGCAGATTGTGCTGGCCGCCATCGAGAAGAATCCGGAAATGGATATCGAAGAATGGATGAAGAAATTTTCGCCTAAGCCAAGGCTTTTGAAAGAAAAGCTGCTCACAAAACTGCTTTGGGGAAGCCTGACCGCTATGATTGGACTGGGT
>Ga0310695_10009743_pt1 | contig 14325 bp, 12 predicted proteins | sample RumenRJG_04DNA_FD_203882 | JGI IMG/M metagenome (GOLD analysis project Ga0310695, IMG submission 203882) | Bovine rumen microbial communities from Lethbridge, Alberta, Canada - RJG_04 (v2) (version 2) | ecosystem: Host-associated > Mammals > Digestive system > Stomach > Rumen | place: Canada... | reverse complement strand
CCACGGTTAGAATAAGCCGTTTCACCGACACCGCCGTCAACCGAATCAAAGGCAAGTTCGCTATATTCCGGAAAAACCGCAAGGGCCGCTAAAGGAATTTCCGTCGCAGGCAGATTCAGCGTCACCGCAATTTCATCATCTACAAAACCGCTCAAAGCGAATACTTTGGCCCCCTTGGCTTTCGAATGCAACATGACGCCGGCAGCACAAGCGCCCACATCCTGCGACACCTGAGCATAGGCCGACTCCCTATAACGCCAAACGGAACGTTCTAAAAGGCCCGTAGAGTAGCGGAGCTTCTTCTGCAAAGTCCTTATCCGGAAAGGCGGCCACGAGCTTTTTCATTTCATCCTTGCCACCAATGCGCACCAGCTGCCCCACCACATCGGGCATAGCACTTTGAGCAGCACCGTCATAGGTGTACACGCCATCAGGCAGCGTACGGCCCCGTATCACCACATAAGTCTTTACCGGTTTCAATTTGTCCCCGGAGACATAACTGTATGGGGGAACAATTTCTTTCTTTAAATCAATCCGGTTGCGACCAACATAACGTCGGTCAACCATTTTCTGCGTTTCCCAACACAAGTCTGCAGGTTTTTCTTTGCGAGCAAAGCAGATGGAATTGTGATATTTTTCGGAAAAAAAACGCATCGATAAAAAGGTAGTAAAAAATCCAGTTTATAGAGACGATTCGCGCAAAGATACACTTATAACACTTATGCAAAAATAAGTCATTTAGTCAGAATTCCTTTGCTTTTTTTGCGATAAATTTAGGGGAAAAGAGTGAAAACGGAGGTTTCTGAGTTTACTCGCGTATACGCAAATTGAAACAAAAGCCTTTCTTTTCGCCTCGCAGAAAAATAGTTTTTAGAGCATAAAACACAAACGAGAGGTCCAGATGAACTTCAAAGCCAAAACAAGCCTATCTCTTTCCGCAGCAGCTCTCCTTTTTTTGAGCGCATGCGGCGACGATTCTTCCAATAAATCTGTAGATACTGTTATCGAAGAACTCCCGGGAGACTCCCTCCAGGTTCCTAATACCGATCCTACTCCGGCAGATTCCTTGAACACCCCTGCTGCCGATTCTGTAGAAACTCCTATCGACACGACCTCCAGCACTCCAGAAGACACCACTTCTAAAGACACCTCTGCCAAAGTAAGCAAGGTTGTCATGCCCGAGGAAGCCGCCGATATCGTTCCGACAATCACCATCCCCGTAGATACGGGCAAAGGTCTTCTGATCGACGACTTTGAAGATGGAGACAACCAGTCTCTCCAAGAAGAAAACTACTGGTACACATACAACGACAACCACGGCGGTGCTGACGGCGATGGCGCATCCGAAATTCTGACCCCGCTTGGCGAAGATGGTTATCCCATCGCAAGAAAGTCCGACAACGGAACCAACTATGTATGGGCCGTATACTACGCACTGGACAAGGGTGAATACCTCTGGGATCCGTACGTAGGTTGGGGTGTTACCCTGAACACCGACGTAGATTACAGCCGCTTTGGTGGACTGACCTACTGGTACAAGGGTGGTGCACACGAAGTGCATATCGAAACCTCCGACGTACTTGACTACGATGTGCACCTGGCAAAACTCAAGGTCGCACGCAACTGGACCAAGGCCGTCATCCGCTTCAAGGATCTCGCACAGGGCGGCTGGGGTAAAAAAGTGGCATTTGACCCGGCACACATCGAAAAGATCAGCTTCCAGGCTAAGGGTGACGGAAAAATCGACTCCGTTCTCATCGACAACATCTATCTGCAGGATACCAGCGAAGTCGAAAAGGACAAGGCCGACATGAAGATTAACGACCCCGAAATTCCGGAAGTCGAAATCGGCGAAATCGCTATTTCTAACCCGCTCCAGGCCAAGGCCATGAAGTACCTGAACAAGGGCATCAACATTACCAACTGGCTTGAAGAAGAGAAGGCCTACTTCAAGGGCGAATTTAAGTTCGACGAAGCCGACATCAAGCTCATGGCCGACAATGGCATCAAGTCCCTGCGTCTCCCTATTGACCTTGACCAATACGCCACCAACCGCGACGCATTCGTGGAAGGCACCGATGCAGAACTCAAGTTTGATGACGAAAACCTCTTCGCAGTCCTCGACTCCTTCGTCGAATGGACCGGCAAGCATGGCATGTCTTTCGTAATCGATTACCACGAATACGACAACAGCTACAACACCACCAGTGCCGAAGACCGCAACTACACCAAGATGATGGCCAATGTTTGGAAGCATGTTGCAGCCCACTACGCCAGCAACGAACGCGAAGACATCTTCTTCGAACTTCTGAACGAACCCGACATGACCAACGGTAAGGTTCCTTCTGCAACTTGGCGCAAGGCTGCACAGGAAGACATTGATTCCATCCGTACTGTTGACAAAAAGCATTCCATTATTTTCGGTGATGCTGCCTGGTACTCCATAGATAACCTCGCCAAGGGAACCGTACTTAACGACGACAACATCATCTACGCAATCCACACTTACGAACCCTTCGTATTTACCCACCAGGGTGCAAGCTGGAACGCTACAGGCTCCATCAAGGGTCTGATGTTCCCCTACGACAAGGAAAAGTGGAGCGAATACAGTGCTGACTTTGGCGTGACCAAGAGCACCGAAAGCTGGATCAAGAGCGCAGTGATGAACTACTACAAGAACGGCAACAAGGAATCTATCCTCAAGATTATCCTCCCCGCCAAGAAATGGGCTGTCACTAATAACGTGCCGGTCATCATCAACGAATTCGGCGCCTACAACGTCGAAAGCGACGCACAGTCCGTGCTGAACTACATGACCGCCATGAGAGAAATCAGCGACACCCTCGAAATCCCTCTCACTCACTGGGGCTACACCGGAGGATTCTCGCTCTTTGAATCTAAAGCGGGCAGCGCCAAGGGAACCAAGCTTATCGAAGGCATGGCCGAAGCATTCGGTCTCGAAAAATAAGAACTCACACTCCTTGTAAAAGTCAAAGGTCACCCGCTTGCGGGTGACTTTTTTTGTGACTCCGTAGCGTATTTTGTATATTGTAGGCACTTATGCGTGCCTATACTTTAAGCTTTATCTTTTTTTGCGTTGGCGTAGCCTTTGCCAACGGTTTTTACGGCAACAATAGCGACATTCACTGGAAAGCCGCAGGCACCGATCATTTCAATTTTATTTACCCGGCAGAATATTCTTCCCACGCATCGAAAGTTTCCGCCTACGCCGAAGCCGTTTACGATTCCGTGGTGAGCCGCTACCATCACGATTTGCCCGGCCGCGTAAACGCGACACTCAACAATGCCCTTTACAGCAACGGCAACGCCATTCCCAGCGAAAATTCCATCAATCTCTGGCTTACCAACTGGGACTTCAAAATCCGTAGCAGCCACGGTTGGCTTTCAGACGTGGTAACCCACGAATTCAGCCACCTGGTCAGCATCGAAAACGCAAGCAAATTCAAACCAAGCATCTATGGCTTGCAGGCCAGCTACACGGACTATTACAACGAACGAACCACCCAAGATTTCGCGACCCTGATTCCTTTTACCTTGCAACCCCTCTGGTTCGCCGAAGGTACCGCCCAGTATGAATCTAGCCGTATGGGCTTTGACGCCTGGGACTCCCATCGCGACATGTTGCTCCGTGTAGCAGCCCTTAACGACAGTCTGCTCACGCTCCCCTACATGCACGACTTCTCGGACAATTCGCTTTTCGCAGAACTGGGCCCATACACCCAGGGCTTTTCGCTAGTCCGCTACATCAGCAAAAAATACGGCGAAGATGCCATGCCCAAGATTTGGCATGAGATGTCCAAATACCACCGCATGACACTCGACGGAGCCATCAAGAAAGTTCTCGGCATCAGCGAACAGCAACTCTACGACAACTGGAAAAAAGAAATCACCGACGCCTACAAGGCACAACGCGATAGTCTCGGCACCCTTGTAGAAGGAACCAAGATGACCGAAGGGTCCTTCTGGCAGGATTTCCCCATTGTTGCTGGCAAGACACTCTACGGCGTATCCAATTTCGGCGGGCTCTGGTTTGACGGAGGACTCTTCAAGATGCCTCTCGACAAAAAAGACAGCAGCCAGAAAGACGAAGTCATCGATGGTGTTGAAATCGGCGAAATCACCGTCGAAAACGACAGCGAAGACAGCACAATAGAAATTGGCGACTATGCCAAGCACGGATTCAAGCTCAAAAAAGCCTGGCTAGACAAAGGCATCGATGTTCATGAAGATAGCATCCAGGGGCCCATTCTCGCCTATGTCAGCTACCAGAACCGCGATAAGGAGGGACACGCCCACTTCGACATCGCCGTAAGCGACACCAGCAAGAAAATGATTTCCGTGACATACCTGGCCGATGCAGTCTACCCCGCCATCGACGCCCAGGGAACCAGCATTATTTTTGCCATGAGGGAACCCTACAGCACCCGTTTCAAACTGGCCAAGGTCCCTTACCCCAAAGACATTAACGACTACACCTCCGAAGACCCCGTCGACATCTACGTTCCCGATGCAAAATTCGACTACTACAATATTTACAGTCCGAAATTCAGCCCCGATGGCAAGCGCATCGCTTTCGGTTTCTTTGACGATGTAACTCGCGGAATCGCCATCATCGATAGCGACGGCAGCAACTTCAAGATTGTCAGCACCGAAGGGTTCGACGAACGCGACGTAAACTGGCTCGACAACAACAGGATTATCTTCGCCAGCAACCGCAACGGCATTTTCAACTTGATTGAAAAGGACTTGACCACCGGCGCAGAAACTCCGCTCACCAACGTGGTAGGCGGCGCCTTCACCCCCGTTCTGGCCGGGGACACGCTCTACTTCACGGAATACGACAAAGATGGCTTCTCGCTGTACAAGATGCCCTACTCCACCGTTCCAATGATAAACGACACAACCGTTTCCATTACAGAACGGGACAGCACCATTCAAATTGCCGATTCTAGCTGCGTGAGCGACACCACCGTCCGTGACAGCACCTCCGATTCCACAAGCGTAGTCTGCACCCCCATTGTCCGCGACTCTGTCATCAAGGTCGCAGACACCACGCATACCGTTACACAAAAGCCAGCCCCCGCAGCCATCACGCTCCGCGGCACACCCCTCGAAAAAGTTCAAAAACCCATTGAAATTGCCGATATTGAATTTGCCGGCATTGAACGGGACTACAAGCCCATTCCGAACATACCGCTGTTTGTTCCAATGCTTGTATTCAGCGAAAACGCCCCCGACCTCACCGTCTTTGGCGACGGCAAGCTCAAAGTCAAGGCAGGCCTTGCCGCCATCATCAGCGACGCACTCAAGAAAAATACAGTGCAAATTGGCTTATTGCTGGAACTCGGCAACGGTATCGACTACATCAACGGCGACGGTCTCAACCCTGAACAAGAAAAAGAATTCTTCGTTTCTTGGGAAAATAAGAGCACGCCTATAGACCTCTCGCTCAGCTACACCTACGCCAACTATACCAGCAAGGACACGCTCCGCGACGAAGGTGCAGGCGCAAACAATAAAGACAGTATTCTCGACTCCCATTACGCCATTCCTATGCAAGCCATTATGGCTGGGGCCGGCTATAGCATTTTCAAGAGCATCGACACGTTACAAGTCGCTGTCGGTTACGATTGGGCAAACTTCAACTTCTACAAAAGTAATTTTGACTGGACCTATCAAAAACGCTTAAGTCTGCTCGTCGCCCTCGGCCTTTATGGCGATCATGCCGAAGGCGCCGAAATCACCGGCCAAGGCAACGGAATGCGTCTCTACTTGCAGTCCTCCAATTCCGACTTGTACCGCCCGGGCACATTCGCCGAAAGCTTCACCATTAACGAAAACGGCAAAATCACGCCCAAATACCGCAACTTCCACATTAACGAAGTCGGCCTGAATCTTTACGGCAGCATCCAAAGCCCGCTTACCGGCGCCCGCCTCGCGGCCGGCGGTAAAATCGCCGGCATATACAAGTGGAGCACAGACGCCAAGCAAGATACTCTCGATTCTTACTACTACGACGCTCTATTCCTCGAAGGCTACCCCTACCTGCGCAACTCCGAAAACTACACGCTCGCCGGCATGCGCACTGCCATCGCCGAACTCCATTACCTGTTCCCGGTATACGACGACTGGCGCAAATCCCTGTGGATCTTCGAAACACGCAGCTTCTACATCGACGGATTCGCCCAAATGGGCGCCGCCTGGAACACCAAGTGGTTCGACATCGACAAACTTACGGACCACCGCTTCTGGGACCGCTCCGTGGGCCTTACCTTCCGCATGAGCAACCGAATCTTCTACGGAACGCCCTTCGACATCTCGCTCACGCTCGCACGCGGCCTTAACCGCATCGGCGAAGACGACAACTTAGAAGGCGGTCAAAAGCTCTCGCCTATTGACGTCCCGGGAATTCCCGAAAGCATCGCCCCCACGAGAATCAAATTCTCCATCGGAATGGGGTTTGTCAATAGTTGGCAATAGCCAACTATTGACCGCTGCATCTACGGCTCGGTCATGTACAAACCTTCGGTTTGTCCGCGACTCTCGCCTTGCGATGTAGTTGTCAACAGTTGGCAATAGCCAACGGGCGGACTAGAGTTCGCCGTATTTCTGTTTAGGCTTGATTTCGCCGGGCAATAGCTGACCAGGACTGGTTCGTTGCCCATCTTTCCCTGTAAAGTTCGGATTAAACTGCTTGACCTGGGCCTTTTTCTGTTCCGCCTGCAAGTCCACCATGTGGCGTTCCCACTCCTGCATGGCCTGGTCCAGTTCGGCGCGAGCATTCAGCATGAGTTCCTTCAGTTGCATCAACTCCAGCATCTTGTCGCGCTTCATAATCCACATCTCTTCTTCTTCGGGCATACGCTCGATGTTAAAGAGCAGGTTCATGTATTCTTCTTCTGCCGTGCGGTAAGCCTTTTCCATTTCCTTGTAGACCATGTAACGGTCATCCACCATGGTCTGCTGGGGAGACGGATGAGAAGTACATCCCGCCATCAGGAATGCACCAAGGCAAACGGATATGCAGAAGACTTTATTCATCTTTACTTCGTTTCTTCCGCTTCGGGTCTCTTCACGGTATACAGTCTTTCGAGCGTAATCAGGCTCTTGAAGGTCGCGGTATCCTTCGTATCAGGATTCACCATGGTATGCGAACCCACCTTCACTTCACGTTCCTGACAGGGAATGCCCGTCGTCGGATCGATCATCACCTCAAACTGAGTCTGGTAATCAGCCTTCAGGCCCCTGTTGTACCTTTTGAACTTTTCGGGAACAATGTTGCTATTGACGTGCTGTTCCCAAATGTAATAGGGAAAACTTTCCTTTTCCTGCAAGTACACGATGTAATCCAGGCAACGTCGGTGGTCGCGGTTTTCAAAGCCCTTCACCACCACAGAATCCACTTGGATCAAGGCAAAGTTCAAACGGCCCTGGTCTTTGAGCATCTGCGTAATGTTTCCCTTAACAGGTACATCGCCCACCAGCATATGGTCCATTTCCCAACGATGCTTTTCAAGACGCTTCAAGTGCGGTTTATACTCCGGGTTCAAGAGCTGCCTACGCCAAACTTCGGGCATGGGAATACGGGCCAGCAAGGAATCGTAACCGTTATCCAAGCCGTCCACGCTTTTCACTTCGCGATCGATAGCCGTCATGTCCACCGACTTCACGCGCCAAGCCAGTTCCGAAGGCATGTAATTTTTCAGGTAACCACGAGACTTGTCCATCACGTAATCGCGGTGCACCTTCAAGGTGTCCCCCGAATTGGAATAGGTCAAGTTTGCGTAGGCGGCAGTCACCGTACCCATTTTTTCATCGCCCTTCAGGTCTATTGTGGAGAAATAGCCTTCGGCATAAAGTTCTACCGTAACAGGGGCATCGACTTTGTAGCTAACGTTGACTTTTGATTCACCGCAACCGCCAAGGATAAAGGCAGCTGTGACTGCGCATAAAATTTTCTTCATGTGTTACCGATTTTTAGTAAGGAGAATCTGTTTGGACAAAAGCACCTTGCCATCGCCACTGACTTCAATGACAACCGGGCCCGGTTCTTTTTTACGGCATAGTTCGCGAGCAGTCATTACACCCATATGATGGCGAGACTTGCCCTGCAGCGTGTAGACCCACTGTTTTTCACTAACGGCCACTTCGTGGTCCCAAATCTTTTCACCCTTGTGGGCAATCGTTCCTTCGTAGAAGGATGTCTTGAGCATCGAAAAGTCAAAGCTCTTTCCGTAACGGAACTGCACAATCAGCGGGTCTCTCATTTCGAACTCGCTCATGGTATCGGCCACGACATCAAGGGCCGGATTCCATTCCCTGCCGCAAACGATTGCGGTTTCTTCGACCGAGCACCCAGCAAACAGGCATGCAGTCACTATCGCAAACAACCATTTTTTCATACTCGCCTCCATTGCTTACCGGATAAACTAGAAAAAACTCTTTTTTTCGGCTATCGCGAAAGAATGAACATCATCTCCAAATGGGGCGTCTGGGGGTAAAAGGCGAATCCTTCCGCCTTTTTGAGACTAAACCCCGCCTGCGCAAATTTTGCATAGTCACGGGCAAGGGTCACCGGGTCGCAAGAAACATAAACCAGTCTGTTAACAGAACTTTTCACAATGGCATCAAGAGCTTCTACGGGGAGGCCGGTACGGGGCGGATCCACAATCAAGGTAGCAGGCACATCCACCACGTTCTCAACGAGCCACTCTTCAGCCGCAGCCGAGACATTCTCTACATTTTTCTGAACGGCTCCACCGTTTAAATTCAAACGGGCATGCTTCAAGCAGCCCTCTTCACGTTCCACCGTCGTAATCTTTTTAAAGCGGTCTTTCAGCAGGGCAGCAAAGAATCCGACACCACTGAACAAGTCAATGAGCCACGCATCACACGCCTCGCCACTTGCAATACCTTCGTCAACGGCATTCTGAACGGCACTCACAAGCTCCGGCAAAAGCGCCAAATTGCTCTGGAAAAAGACAGATGCATCTGAACGGATTTGTGCGTCCGCGATATCGACAACACTTACGGCGTTCTTTTCAAAATCCTTGGCAGACATTCCCTTGTAATAGAAACTGACATCGCCCTTTCCGTTATCGAAAAGGTTTACATCTAGTTCAAAATTCCTGGGCGGACGCTTATTGTTCTTTACCGATTCTTCAAAAATCTTCGCCGCATTTTCTTTCAGGAATGCATTGAGTGCAGGCGTCAATACTGGGCAGTTTTCAAAGGGGATAATTCCGTTGCTTTTTTGCATACGGAAACCGAAGCTGACGTTGCCATTTTTTGCACGGGCAATCACCACCCGGGCGCGATTCCTGTAGCCCCACGCAGGGCCAACATGAATCTTGAAATCTTCGGGCAATTCCGCATGAGCCAAGCGCCTAAAATTTTCACGTTCTACACGAGCCAAATACGGCGCCTGCTGTTCACTTGCCAAATGTTGCAGGCTACAGCCACCGCACTTGCCAAATAAGGGACACTTCGGTTCCGAGCGGTCGACACTCTTTTCAAGCACTTTAACAACCCGACCCCGCGTAAAATCCTTCTTGTTCTGAGAAAGTTCGACTTTGCAAAATTCACCCGGCAGGCCCCCCTGCACAAAGCAAACGCGACCGTCTGGCAGGCGGGCCATTCCTTCGCCGCCCTGCACCATTTTTTCTATGCGGAGTTCATAAATCACGATGCAAATATAGCAACGAGAGCGCTGCACAATGAGAATACCCCTTCAAGAAATTCCGTTGGAAACTGCAAAGTTGGCAGAACTGGAAAACAACGGCTACGGCGTCGCACTTATACTACCAAAAAAATGCAGCGTCCTTGTGACGTTGCATTTTTTATAGAATCGATTCAATCATTTTTTGCAGCTCAGCCTCGTTGCCCGAATTGTCGATAAAGCGCAATTTCTTCCCTGGAAAGAGCCGTATCCATTCCGCTTCGCTATCCTTGGCCGACTGCAAATTGATACGGCGTTCCGCATCCTCTTCGCTAAAGCCACGATTTGTAATCAGCCGGTTCTTACGGACTTCACGAGAGGCACCCACCACCCAGATTTCATCTAGATGCTTCACCAGTTCAGGGACATTTTCAAATAGGGCCGCCTCGACAAAAGCCGGATTCGCCCGCAGCAGGTATTCCGTAAGGGCGGGATACACAAGGGCTTCTAAACGCTTTCTCGCCGTCGGATCGTTAAAGACCAGATTCGCCATGCGGGTTCGGCTCACTCCCTTTTCTGTCAGCATGTCTTCGCCGAACTCCTTTGCGATGGCAACGCGCAAGGCTTTGTTATCTCGGTACAAGTGATGCACAGCCACATCCGCGTCAATCACGCGGATTTTCTTGTCACGCAAAATGCGACCGACCAGCGACTTTCCTGCGCCAATTGTTCCTGTAATGCCTTTCATACCGACAAATTTAGTAGAACGCTAGACTATTTTCCGAGAGCAATCAGACAAATACCAAGAATCACACCCAATAGGGCGACAAACTTCATCTTGCTCTTGCGTTCCTTGAAGAAAACAAGTCCCGCAAAGAACGAAATCAGCACACTGGAACGGCGGAACACCGTAATAATCGAAATCAAGGCGTCAGGGTCGCTCACCGCCACAAAATAGCAACGATCCGCAATAATCAGGAGGACAGCCACCAAGAGCATCGACCAACGGAATTTAAAGGGCGTCGTTTTATGCCGCGTCGGGAACCAAGTGATGGCACAAATCACGAACTGCCAAAGCATCATGTAAATACTGAACCACACCTGAACCGTAAGGGGATTAAAGTTCATGCGCTGAAGAATGAACTTGTCATAAACGCCACTGCATGCCGCAAGAATCGTACCCAGCACCATGCAAATCACCCAGCCGTTACTAAAGAAATGACCCATTTCTTTGCGGCCAGCAAGACTAAGCCCCACATACGAACAAATACAAATGGCAACGCCCGCCCATTGGAGAGCAAAGGGGCGCTCTCCCATAAAGGTCACCGCAATAAAAATTGTGAAAACGGGAGCAAGGGCTCGAATAGTAGTAGCAATACTCAGGGGCAAATGGGCAAGCGCATTATAGGTCAAAATCCAGCTGCCGCCTACAATGGCCGCCTTGCCAAACAGGTAAATATGGCTCTGCAAAGGCAAGCTTTCACAGTGACCAGTCAACAAGAGCGGACTCATAAAGAGGGCGTAAAACGCACTGCAACAGAACAGTGTCACACGGACAGCATTGTCTTGCACCGATTTCTTCTTGGCGAGGTCATAACAGCCTAAAAAGAAGGCCGAAAGTAGAGCTAAAATGAACCATGACATAGCGTGCAAAATTTAGAAAACCCTCTTGCCAAAGCGATATTTTAAACATATTTTTATCTTAACTTTAACAAAAGGATCCAATATGGGTATCAAAGGCAAAGCATCGTCCCTTATCGAAGAGTTCAAAGCCTTCGCATTCAAGGGCAACATCGTCGATATGGCTATCGGTGTGATCATCGGTGGTGCATTCGGCAAAATCGTCACCTCCTTCGTTAACGACATCGTGATGCCGTGCGTTACCGCCATTATCGCCATGGGCGGCGGCAAGGATGCTGGCGAAGGCCTCAAGGCTCTCTCCTTCACGACAGCCGAAGGCGTGACCATTCCCTACGGAAGCTTCATCGGCGGCATCGTCGACTTCCTCATTGTCGCTATCGTGGTGTTCATCGTCATGAAGAAGTTCCTCGGCTTCATGCAGAACATGCGCAAGAAAGAAGAAGCCCCGGCTGCTCCTCCGGCACCTCCTGAACCGTCTGCCGAAGAAAAGCTCCTCACTGAAATCCGTGACTTGCTGAAGAAGTGACACGAAGTGTCATCCTGAGCGTAGAGGCTCAAGCCTCGTAGTCGATATATGAAACTTGGCTCTTTAGAGCCTTAGTTGAATTAGGTTCGAAGGAACAGGATCTTTATATGAATAGCTCCGCGCTCAAACGCGGGGCATTTTTATTTATAGCCAAGTGCAATTTCCGCATCAGCGGTAAACGGCAATTCTTCTAGCTGCGGCGTCGCTATAATCACCTGGCACGCCTTCTCGCGAATCAGCGAGGCCACCGCATCGCGGCGCTTGACATCCAGTTCCGCAAAAATATCATCCAATAAAAGAATCGGCTTGTTCAAGTAACGGGAGGCCACATCCACTGCGGCAAAGCGCATGGACACCGCAGCACAACGACACTGGCCCTGGGAACCGGCCGTGCGCATTTCACTTTCGCCAATGCAAACACCCAAGTCATCTTTATGGGGGCCCGACAGCGTAATCCCCTGAATCTTTTCGGCAAATTCCAAACCGGCAAGCTTACGGCGGTAGGCTTCGCGCAAGGCGTTCTCATCCACGGAACCATCTTCGGATTCTCCCGAGTCCGATGCAATATATAGACCGCTTTTGTCGGCCACCATGGCAGCCTTGTCCAGTTCAGAATCATCCAGAAATTCAGCACCATCAAGGGCATCCAGTTCCTTAAGGATAGAGCTCTTGTAGGCACAGGCAATTTCGTCTACACCGCCCGAAAGTTTGCGGTAGTAACCCGTAATGATCGGGGCAATTTCTTTAGAAAGTTCAATGCGGGTGGCCCAAAGTTTTGCACCCAAATCCACCAGCTGTTCCGTAAGCACATGGAATAGGTCTTCGCCGCCGGTAGCGGCCCCATCGCGCTTGTATTGGCGCAGCCACTGGTTACGCTGTTGCAGTACGCGACGGTAACGCTTTAGCACCGAGGCATTCGCCTGCGAGCGGTAGCAGAGGATTTCATCAATCCAGCGCCTGCGCACTTCAGGAGCGCCACGCAAAAGCTCAATATCCGAAGGCTGCATCACCACGGCCGGCATACGCCCGAAAAATGCCGTCGGCGATTTCAGGCTTTCCCCATTCTCGCGGACATCGCTACTGCGACGCCCTACGCGAATTCCGCGCTTCAAGCCCTGATCAGAATCGTCAAAGACTCCACGCAAAATAAATTCATCGCCATTCCAGGCGATTATCTCCTTCAAATCCCGAGCCCTGAAAGAGAATCCCTGGGCAAGCAGATGTATAGATTCCAGTATAGAGGTCTTTCCGCAGCCATTAGGGCCATGAACCACCGTAATGCCGGGCCCGAACTCAGTCTCAAACCCGGCAATGCTGCGCACGCCATCTATATGGATTTTTGAAATCACGGAATAGAGCCCCTAAGGCCAAAGCTAAGCGGAGTCCAAATTCCCGCTTCCGTTTCGTAGATCAGGGCGTAGTTCACATCGAAGGGATACTTTTTCTTGCCAATGCGGATTCTAAACTTGTAGCCGGCACCCACCGTCCAATCCAAGTCATCCATGCCCAAACGAAGCGTTCCGTCAGGAATCAGTTCACACTCAAACCCCACGCGACCTGTCCACACATGTAAATCAGGATCGAAGGCCAACAGGGTATCAGCAATCTGGTAATCAAGGGCTTCCATCCAGGCATAAACGGGTTTCCCCATAATCTTGGAACGGTAGCCAAGACCAATCTGCAAAACCTTCGGGCGCACGCCCTCGGTACTTTCTACGGAATTATCCGTGCTGGTATTCTTGCTCCACCTTGCAGACAGATTCTCGCTAAAGCTCAAGTTACGGACAACCACCGAAGTGGACCACTTGTCGTTCCACTGTCTCAGCCAGCTCAAGTTAAGCGTTACCGGGCTGCGGTAATCGTCCACCAACTCAATACCATCGTAATATTCCGAAATGTCCATGTTGTCGTAGCTCATGGACAGCGATACACCAAAGGCATCTCGACGGGTTGCGCGGTAAGCGAAGCCCAAGTACATCATGGTAAAGTAGGGCGTTGCCGTTCCCATGGTTTCGTCGTCTTCGTTAATCACGTCAAAATTCATGTCGCCGCGATAAAGCATGGCAAAACCCACACCCATGCGCTTGCCCACCTTCGTTTCAAGGCCCAAGGAGCCGCCAACGCGATCCAGGTCACGCTTTTCGGCATTCAACGTATATGCAAAGTTTTCGCGAAAACCGAGAATGGCTGGGTTCCAATAAGCCGCCGGCATAGAAGCCGTATCCGCAGAACCCGTATTGCCACGGCCCAGTTCGCGGGTGCCAGCCCCCATACGTTCCACAAAGCCGTCAAAGCCACCGAGAGTCGCCTTTTTCTCCGCCACCGCAGATGAAGCTAGCGACAGAACCATTGCAAAAAGCAGCAAGAATTTTCTCATTACTTGTGCCCTCCCAAGGTCATCACCTTGCCCCAGCCAATATGGTCATGGTTGTCCTTGACGCGCACATAGTAAACGCCCATAGTACAAGCCCTACCGGCC
>Ga0310695_10009741_pt1 | contig 14326 bp, 8 predicted proteins | sample RumenRJG_04DNA_FD_203882 | JGI IMG/M metagenome (GOLD analysis project Ga0310695, IMG submission 203882) | Bovine rumen microbial communities from Lethbridge, Alberta, Canada - RJG_04 (v2) (version 2) | ecosystem: Host-associated > Mammals > Digestive system > Stomach > Rumen | place: Canada... | reverse complement strand
GTCGTTTTTAAGTTAATAATTTTTTAATATATTTAACACGTATCTAAACGCTAGAATTCGATGTTAGATGGTCCAGTAAAATGGTTAGTAATTCAGTCAAAATTGTCGATATGACACATAGAGCATTCACATGCTTACAATCGCAAAGATACAAGAAAAATCTTTAAGATGTCAAAATAATATTAACGTCTTTCGTGAAATAGCGGGATTTTTACGTGAAATGGTCGATTTTAAGACTTTTCCGCGTTTTAAGGAAATTTTATGCACATTATTACCCAAAAAGAGCCTCAAGATTCTCACGTAAAGCGGCTTTTGAGACCTGAAGCGTCACGGCATTACCGGCATCGTCAAGGAGAACAATGGCTGCCTTAACGGTGCTGATGCGCTGAAGCTTATTGATATTAATAATGTATTTGCGGCTGAGGCGCAGCATGAATGAGGTATCGGCCTCCAACTCATCCAGGTAGCTTTCTATCTTTGACAGTCCATAAGGTACCATACAGTGATAGCCGCTGGCGTAGTAAACGTGAGCGTAATGATCGTCGGCAAGAAAATAGAGTACCTTGTTAAGGTCGATGAAGAAAATCTCATCGTGACCTTTCAGAACTAACCTAGGTTGATTAAGAGTAGCCATACCTTATTTATATATATAGTTATTGGTGGCTACAAAGATACAAACTATTTTCGATTCCGCAAACTATTTAAGCTTTTTTTGCCTATACCATGGGATTTACTGCTTCTGAACGGTTGGATAACTACCTGCGGAGTAAATATACTTATACTGGGTGAGCGTAGCTTGTTTTACATACAAGGAGTCCAAATCGCCATTCAACGTATCAACCAGCTTCTTAAGATTGGATTCATCCAAAGAGGTAAAGTCGGTGGACTGATAGCAGCCGACGGCCTGACCGCTGTTGCTGCCAACAAGGGTGGTGGTGCCATCCTCGCCAGTGCAGTAGGAAGCATAGATAATACCGCTGTTGCTTCCCACCAGCGCACCGCCTGTGGTATTGACATCATCTATTACCTTACAGCCACCGATAACGCCTTCATTGGAATCGGCCAGGGCTCCACCACCAGTGATACTGCCGATGGATGTGATATGCAACTGCTCGATGCAGGCGTCCTTGCCCAGGCTGACGAACAGCGGACAGCCATTAAGACGGTTGATATAACGGTCGCCGCCAAGGAAGGTACCATTGAAAGCGTGGTCGGCATCACCGATACCAATCCACACAACAGGCTTGACATTGGAGGTGGAGTCCTCTGCACAGGTCTTGGCCGTGCTGGCCTGCATGGTAATGTCAGCATCCAGGCGGATAAACTTATCCTTGAAATCCACGCCTGCCTTCACCTCCTTGGCAAAAGACAAGAGTTGCGAGGCAGAGGTGATGCGATAAGGATTGGCTGGGGTGCCATCATTGCCGTAGATATCTTTCAGCTGGGTACCATCCAGATAGAGCCAAGTGGCATCATAAACCGTAGCTTCATCATCTGTATGAATAGTCACGGTGCTATTGATATCCATGAAGGTGGACTTTTTACGCAGTTCACCCAAGTCGGGTGTAGCCACATAGTTCCAGTCATTATACTCCACACCCATATACATTTGCTCATCCTTGTGGTTCAGAGAGATGTTGAGAGTGGTGCACATGCCTGAGTGGAAGTTCACCAGCTGACTGAATGAGCCTTTATATGTCTTGGTCAGTGTCTCATCGGGATTAAGCGGGTTGGGATAGGTCACAGTAAATGAGAACATCAACGGCAGGTCATTGCCATTGATATTGTGGAATGTGTCATCCTGAGGCGTGGTGAGACCATAGAAAGTAAAGGTTTTACTCTGGCCTGTTCCCTCACCTGCCGGTACAGGGCACCACAGCTTGATATTCTTGGTGGTCTGGTCCTTTAAATCCAGCACTTTCAGTTTGTTGCTATTTCCACCCCACGTGAACTTCGTGGGCTGATTGAGGAGAATCATGTTGCTGACACCGACTTTTGTATCAACAGCACTGGCACTTGAGGCGAAGTTGCTGATATTGACCTCCACACGCACACAGCTCAAGGCATGTGTGAAACTGACCTTTGTTGATAATCCGCCAGTCTCTGCCACCGTCTTTGTGTTATAGTCCAACAGTAGGTCCTCTTTCTGAATCTCGTCGTTACCTGCGGTAAAGTCGATAACTTCCTTTTCATATCCCAGTTCGCCGGAATAGGTGCCATTGCCATTATCCACCCAGTGGTAGTCTTCCGCGGGCAGACTATAACCTATAAAGGTATGCGCAGAGGCACCATCGGTCCAGTAGATTTTCTCTGGCAGGTTGCCCTCTGTGCGTTTCCAGCTTTTCTTGTCAGTATAGTAATACCGGATGTCACTGTAAGTAAAGGAGGCAAGTGGCGACTCTGTTCGCTTGATGGTGGTGAAGACGATGTGATCACCGGTTATGAAAGTCGTACGCCCAACGGCCGTCTCAGTCTTTTCACTGGCAGAACGCGTGGTGGGCACCTCATTATCGATGATTGCCTGGACGCCCTTGATTTCGAGTGCATCCTGGTATGCAGTCACGTCGTCATCATTGCTGCAAGCCGAAACAAAGGCCATGATGGCAAGGAGTAATATCTTATATGCTTTCATTTATCTTCATTGTTACTTTATAGAGTTTGCCAGCCTCGAAGGTGGTCTGGGTCAGCTGCATGCTGTAGCGCTTCTCGCCATCGCGCAGCCAGAAGGTGGCATTGTTTGAAAGTGCGCAGGGAGGCACAATGAGTCGGTAAGTTTTGCTGCCGGCATTGTAGGCCGTATAGATGCCATCCTGCGAGATGTCGCTGAGGGCCTTCGTATATGACTTGTTCTGACTGTCGTCCACCACAGCCACACCTATCACGGTGCCGTTCTCAGCCTGCGTGCAACTGTGCTTGCTCTTATAGCCATAATTGTTGGAGTTCACCTTACTCTTGGCAGCATAGTAGTCGCCCACGATAACCTCTGCCTGGTCGATATCGGGCATGCCCTCAAGGGTGAGCACGGCATTATCGGAAATACCAAGACTGGCATCGACATCCACCGTGACGAGCAATGCCGACATGACATGCTTAAAACTCAGGTGGACGTTGTACGAGCCCGTCTGCTGGATGGTCTGTGCCCACATCAGGTCGCTGGCCTTATAATCGGCCGCCTTGGTCTGGTTGGCATGGAACACGTTGCTATATTGCTCCACACGCGTACTTTTACCAGCAATAAAAATCTGCTCCTCGCTCCAGGTCTGCGCCGTATACACATAGGGTGTCTGCTGAGCCTCGTAGCGATCGTAGATATTTGGCGATGCCGAAGGACTGTAGTCGCCGTTGATGTCAAAGCCGTCGGCGGAAGTCAGGGTTGACCATTTGTCGGCATCCCACTTCAGCAGCCAGAAGGCGTCAAAGCTGTTGCCATAGGTGGTTTCTCCGAACTCAGTATGACTGGAGAACGGGCAGATGATTTTCAGTTTGATCTTATCGCCATCCTCGAAGGCATTGCCAGCGAAGTTGGTGCGCGAAACGCTCTCGCCCTCGAAGTTCTCTATGGAAGTGAAAAATGAGAGCACGCCCGATGGCTGGTCAGACTCCTCTGCAGAGCAACTGGCCAGTAACAGGGCTATTCCCATGAGAAATATCTTGTTTATCTTCATAAGTGTCATTTAATTGTTCTGCACCAAAGGATTGCTGGCGCTTTCGAGAGTGGGAGCACCCGTTACCAGTGTGGGATAGAGATGCGTATAACCCACTGACGAGGTCTGATACTTCATCTGACAGGGATATGCCATACCTGTTTTCGATTCGTTATATTTCGCAATGGCATAGTTCATGGCTTTCCAAGGTGCCAGACCATACATCTCCTTCTTCATGTTGGCACTCAACTTATCATAGTCGGCATTGGCACCAATGAGATAGTCGTTCTTCGCTTTCAGGATATGCGACTTGCTGCCACGGATATATTGCTGCGGAAGATAGGCATCAGTAATATTGCCAACAGCATTTGTTTCAGGCGACTTCTCCACATCGTAGTAGTTGCACATGAAGGCCCCCCACGTGAGGTTGCTTTTTGACTGAGGCGCGAAGAAGTTGGACTTTGCCCCAGCGCCGTATGCTCCCAGCAAGGCACCTGTACCCGAGGTGATGCCTGCCGCAGCCTGCATACAACCAAGCATGGTAAGATTGCTGGCAGAACCAACCAGTGCTCCGCCGGCATTGCCTACGTGGATGCAACCCACCACATAACTGGTGCCGCTGAGGCTTGTGGCAATAGAATTGGCGGTGCTGTTGCACAGCATGGAGATACCTGCAATATAACATCCCCAGCCCGTTACGCCACTGGAGGTGGCACTATTAAGCAGACAGACGTTATGCGTACTTTCTATTTTCAGATTCGTGATGGCACCATCCATGACCTGGTCGAACAGGTAGCCGCTTTTCATGTTCAAGTTGGAAAGCGTGTGACCATTACCTTTGAAGTTGCCACGGAACGGGTACTTACTGTCTTCGCCAATACTGGGAAGTTCCCAATCGTAGAAATCAAGGTCGCTGGTCAGGTTCACGACATAGCGGTTACCAAAGTCGGTATCATAGAAGTCCATAGGACCTGTGATATAATCCTCTATAACGTGGGCCTGCTGTGTGGAGACGGTGGGATAGAAGTGGGGATAGAACACATAGCCCAGAGCCTCAGCCTCTTCCATCGTAATCTGCTTGGGATTACCATTCTCGTCTTTCTCACCGTCGAGAATCCACCAATAGGTCTCAAAACCGTCTTTATCCTTGATGTCCTGTCCGTTGTCATCTTTACGTACCTCGCCACGTGTCAGTCCGCTCATCCTTGTAGCAGCTGTGCCGTTGACAAGACGAATGAACGTGATAAACTGCTTCTGGCTGGCAACACTGAATTCAGGAAGGAAATCCTTTTTTTCGAAGAGTGCTCTCTTGGCAGCCTCCCTATACGCTTTTGTCCACCAGGAGAAATCCAGTTTTTCCTTACTTACAGCCTCATCTTTCAAGTTCTTCTCCCCAAGGTCCTGTTCCGTCCAGGAGAAATTGTCGGCAGGCGTAATAGTAAGCTTGTCATAGTGATAGCCTACGCTGAACAGATAGCTATAGCCTGCTTTCAAGGTGAGACCTTTCGGGAATATGGCATCGCCCTTGCTGTCCTTGATATCGCTGAGCGCGAAGATGTGGTAGCTGCCCTCCGTGCCTGATGTACCGGCCTTATCGCCATTGTTTACATCATAGAGCCAAACTTTGAAACGCGTGCAGGCAGGCAGTATCAGTTCCTGACCAGCGCCTGTGCTGCTCATATCAAAGGGGATAGACATCATGTAGAGACGTCCGTCGTTATGATTGAACACTGGGTGTTGTACGTCCTTACGGATGGAGACGGAATCCAGGGCGCCAATCCGCACGATACCGGTAGGATCTTTCTCGAAGTCCTTGAAGCTGGTGGTCCCGTCATAGCGTGCCTTGGTCATGGCCGTCAGGAGGAAAGTCTTGTCATCAACACCAGCAGGCATACACATCTTATTATAGACAGCCAGCACAGAATCGAGTTCCTTTTGGGCCTGCCCCTCGCTTTTGTTGCTCTCTGCCTCATCATGCGCTTTCGTGTCGGCATTGTCCTGGCGACGATAGTCCTCCAGGTCAGTACAGATGGTGGCACTGCCGAACTCATTGCCCGCCTTGCAGGTAAGGCCTATACGGCAGGTGATATGGCGCATGGTAAGCGGGATGCTCTTGGTAGGACCAGACACGGTGACCCAGTCGGACACGGTGAAATCGGGATAGAAACTGGCTTTTGATCCTGCATCCAGGCGGCCTGCCAGATTGCTACGTCCCCAAGCACGGAAGCGTACGGTCTTACCGTTTTCCCAAGTCAGGGAGTCGCCGGCAGTCTGAACAGCGGTTGTTCCAGGGGCGTCCGACTTTAACTTGTCCTTCATAGGGACCCAGTCGGAGTTGAGTGACACGGATGTACCGGCAGCATAGTCCATCTTCAGATAATAAGTGCGGAATATCTCGGTAGCAGCATTAAACGATGTAGCTGCAGCATCGGTAGCATACTGACGGAAAATACGCATCTGGTCGCCTTCGTTGAACGAGCCATCGTGATGATAGGTGGTGCGCGTGACAAAGGGATCGGCCATCGATGTGCTGAAATTCACCGCCTGTCCCATCAAGGACTGCTGCTGCTCGGTGAGCAGGTCCTCGTCGTCAGCCGTACAGGCTGCGAGCACGATAGCCGTGAATAAATATATGATATGTCTTATCTTCATCTTTTAATATGTTGGAATGGCGGGAATGTTGTTCTCCACAGAACCATTGATGTCCTTACAATGATTGACGTAGCCAGTGATATTGGTACGGTCCTTGAAAAGCATAGCACCTGAGATTTTTGCGTTTACGACTTCGGCACGCCAGCCTGTGGTGGGGACCCACTTGTTGTTCTCCTTGTGTACATTGGCCTCCCAGGTAGCGTTCACATCGCTTTCCTGGGCCGTGGAATAAGTGCCGTTGAGTCCCGCAAACAGCCAGTTGCGACCCTCTGTGGCTCCTGTGACGATAATCTTGTGGTCCAAAGCATCCAGATGACCCGTGAAAACGAAGTCCTCGGGGAACTTATTGATATCAATGGTAATATCGTCTTTCAGGATAAAGTAGTCACCATGATGTTTCCCGCCGATGGTTGCCTGTTTCAGCATCTCAATGAACTTGGTGTTGTCCACATACTGGGCCTCCTCATCCTCACTGTCGGCATCATAGAAGTGTCCGTCTGTAACCCCAGTTTCCAGTGTGCTGTTGGTATAGGCACGCTGCCAACTGCTACCAGCAAGAGAGAGTATGTTGCCATTCTGGTTGTTTACGCCGTAATAGTTATCATGATAGCTGCTTTCTTTCCACAAGCGCGAGCCGGCACTGTTATAGTCAATGCGTTCGGGACTCACACGCAGATATACGACAGTCTCGTCGTTGGCATTGAGGTCGAAAGTGAATTGTTTCTCATATTCCAGATCATTGTCGAGCGTGAGTTCGAAGTCAATATTGTTCTTTCCTATATCCGTCTGACTGGGTTCGTCGTACATGATATTTGTTCCAGTCGTTACCTCAGTATAGGTGGGACGTACAATGATGTCATAACAAGGCACATTACCATAGTCTGTACATGTGTAGTCGCTATTAGAGGTATTGGCAGTATAGTCGTCATGGGCAGTCTGCCACTCCTCATCAGTAGGGAATATCAGTTGGCCTGTTGAGTTGTTCTTATACAAGCAAACGGGTTTCTCACCCAAGTAATGCGGGATGGCTTTCCTTTCTTCTTTCCATACGGGTTGGTTGTTGCCATCAACATAGTCCAGGGTTTTGACGTTGCAGAAACGTAACTTGGTATTCTCTGAATTGTAGTTATCCTTGTCGTAACCCTTCAGCTTCGTATTCATATCACTTTCTATGAGTACATATGCCACTACACGTGCCAGACGGTGTTGCAAAGGAATCGTGATACGCCCAACAGTAGCTGATATCTTGGAGACAGGGGGCACGGCAGTATAACGTGTCAGGTCGTCGTAGTCCTGCGTGGCATTTTGAGTCTTGAGTCCTTCGGGAACATAGACACCCTGGAAGGTATGAGCACCGTTGCCCAACCATTTGGCAGGAATATCGGTCAGGTTGCCGTTCACATCATAAGCCTTCAGGTTATAAATGGTAAAACCACCTTCTGAAGTCTGGACATTGTCATCATTGTCAACTTGCAGTTCCAGCTTAGCCTTTTGTGTATGATCTCCTAACAGGTAGGTGATGTCCATACCTTTCTTCAGCGCATCCTTCAACCATGGAAGTGTTTCTGCAGCAACCGCGGTGCGTGTTACGGTAGCTGTAGTTACCATATTATCAGTGCTGACACCGCCTACATGAATGACGTCGTCGTTCAGAGAGACAACATCATCCTGCGAGCTGCATGCGACGAACGACATGAAGCAAAGCATGAGGAGTATATATGATATGACAGTTCTTTTCATCATTTGTTATTAAAATGGTTTTTCCGTTGGAGTGATGGCATTACGTTTACCAATGGTTGCCTCAATGCTTCCCACATACGTACCTACACCGTTGCAATCATTGGGCCACCAGTTACCCTGACAGTCTTTGGTTGCTGTTGTGCTGGTTCCGAGCAGTGAGTTACCCAGAATGCCACCGTGGTTCTTGTCCTCAGCAACGGGCATGAAGCTGGTGCAGTCGGTGATGGTCAGAGAAGGTTCATCGCCAGAGCCGTCCCTCCTCTCTATACCTCCCACAATGCCGCCATAATAGATAATGGTGGACGCAGTACCTGTCAGTGTGCTTGTAGTGGAGTGGAATATGCACTGCGTGACGGTTCCCTTGGATACGGTAGAAACAATGCCACCGGCAAATTTACGTCCTGACGTAATAGAGGAGTCTACCCATGACTGGATATTTGCTTTCACCTCACAGTTGCTGATAGTAGCATCACCCCATACCCATACGACCAAACCTGCGGGATTGGCAGCCTGGATATAAATATCATCGGCAGTCTTCACCTTGACATTCCTGATTTCAGCAGATTCGCCATGAACCTCAAAGGCCAACGGGGCAATGGCATCGGTTGCAGCTTCCTTGGGTTTAGCTATCATGTTGCTTGCCACATATACTGTAAGGTCATGTATCTGACCAGTGACGGCGTTGAAGATCATGGTCCCAGTCGTAATCTGCTTGTTGTTACCATCCAGTTCGTAAGACACATTACCTGTCGTTGCTGTTACGGTAATATCCTGAGCCAAACGGTAGCGCTTAGCAGCATCATTGTATTTTTTAGCTGTGGAAGCCTGCAGTTCTTCGCCACTGTCAATAATACCGGAATAAAGGTTTTCTGTTGCAGTGACATTCTCTAAGTCGAGGTTGCTGTCAACCGTGGGCCATGCGTTGTTCTCTGCAGTGAAACTGTGCTTGTCGTTTATCACAGCGACAATATTCTTGTGGGTATCCTTGTCTTGCAGGAGTGTGATACCATACTCAAAGGTGTTGTTGGTCACGTAGCCATTGGCCTGTCCCACAATACCACCACCAAAACTGCCACCACTGACGCGGTTGGTTACCGTGCATGCATCAATGATTGCGGTCTTGTTGCCAGAAGAAAGAGAGGTCGCGGCAATACCGCCTACGTATTCTGCAGTGCCTCCTGTTACTTTCAAAGAAGAGCTACATCTGGAAATGGTACCCATATTGTTGACAACGGCACCGGCAATAGTAGCAGAGGCATCTGTCGCCTTTTTGCCTGTTACCTTGACATCCTCAATCGTACCATTATTGTTGGTAGCAATAGCGGCATCAACTACATCGCCAATCTGGATGGTTCCATTCTGCAGGCTTGCAGCCTCCTCCATATTATTCAGGAAACGATAGTTGCTGAGCAGCGTACATCCACCCAGGTTCAGTGTGCAGTGGAGATCATATGTCTTAGACCAGTTTTCCAAGTCTATATCATTGGTGACAAGGGCAATATTGCCTGCTTTGTTCTTTGATTCACTGCTCAGGAAGTCTCTCAGTTGGTCACGGTTCTCAATCATGATAGGTTCACCCGCATTACCGTAGTCGTCGCAGATGGTGTTGGTGACATCTTCTGTCCAGTCCTCGATATAGGCAGTCATCATCACCTTACGGCTATTTCGGCTCAGTATCACGGTGATGGTGAGGTGCTTACCAGCATCCAACTTATAGCTATCCTTATTATTACTGAAGTCGGCATCATTCTCTGCGTAGAAAGAATAGTGCTGACCAGAAAGGGAAATCTTAGTGATAAGATCCGTAGAGGCATTCTCCGAATAATCGTACGGTTCTACGATGGCGTCATAGCGTGTTGTGCTCACATGACTTTCTGCAGCGCCATTCTTGTCTTCATCATAGTCTATGAACTCCTCTCCTGCAAGTGGTGCTATTTCCAGGGCGCCGGTAGCATGTGAATAGATCTTGGCACTAAGATCGTTTTCAGCCACATTATAGGCCAGAGCCTTACGGCTTACGCCTTCATCGGCTTTCAATATAATGGTGATAAGTGCACGCTTGTGTTGCAAGTAGAGCGGAATCTTCTTGTAGTCATCATCGTTGCTGACCAGTTTTACCTTGCTATTCAGCTCCTTCCACTGCCTGGCGGTGTGATAGTTCAGGGCATCCAGTTGGTCAAGAGGATTGCCCGTCTCCTCATCACCATTCCATTTCTGGATATAGCCATAGCCCTCCAGACGGTCTTGCAGCAGCCAGTTCTCCGGAGTGGACTGGTCGGCTTCCAAAGTCTCAGAGCCTGCAGTAGCCTTGAAACCGTAAGGCACTGTGGTGCTGTTCCAGTAGAGAGGTGTCTCTCCTTCCTTCGTTGTCAGGGTACCCATCTCATCTCCGTCAACGGGCTGATAAATGCTGGTGCCAATAAGACTTCCGTCATTCGTATACATACCAACGGTAAACTCGTAAGCCTCGTTCACAGCCTTATAGGCTCCCATAGCTGTTTCGTAATCCGACTTGGCAGAGCGGGTAACTGAGGTATTGGGAATCGAAGTGGTAAACATCACGACCTCAGCTTCGGCCTTGTCACTGGGGAAAAGGTCGTCAAACAACTCACTACAACTCGCCATGGAAATGACGAGAATGCTCATGAGCATCAGACGTGACAATTTATATATGTGGACTATATTCATGTGTATCTTAGTTGTTATCAATGGTGGCATCTGCCTCATACGTGGTTTCGTCTATTTCCCATGGGGTTATTTCTGCCGTTACCTGTGCTATCAGACTACGGCGTAATTCCATGTTGTAGATATACTTCATGCCACTCTCCAGGTTCTTGTGTTTCGTATCAAGCCCCTTGAAGGTGGCTACGTGCTTAACGGCATTAACATCTGATGACTCCTGCCATGTGATTCGTATGCCCTCCAAAGAACCAAATGTGATACATTCGAACGACTTCAGATAACCAGTAGCCGTTGTAGAGCGCTGGAACATGTTGAACGATGAGCCAAACGGATTATCCTTTTTTGTAGCAGCATATTGTGCGTCATCAATGTTAATGGGGGCCGACGTTGTTGCAGGGACAGTGCCGTCCGGTTGTATGCAATAGGCCACGTAGCCAGTCTCAGCCACACCCAGCAGTTCTACACTGATGATTTGAGATGGGTCGATGGTTACCGATGCGTCCTGCGAGTTCTTCAGGTTGACCTGAACCTGCGAGAACTGATGTTTAAAGAACAGTTTCACGCGGTTTGCCTCAGGTGTGGCTCCCGATGGCTGTGCCGTCTCAACAGCCTGGATGGGGTCTGGCTGTTGTTTCATGGCAGTCTTGTCACCTCTTGTCAGGTCGTATGCCACCATATATTGGTTTTCATACTGTGTGGTTATATCAGGATAAAGCTTCAGCGATCCCGTATCACCATTATCTTCACTGAGTTTATGATAGTCGGCCAGCGCCAGAAATATATGACTGAGTCGGTTCTGCCAATAAAAGCATTTCGCGGTTTCATCGAAGCCATAGACATCCGTTTTGGCTGCTGGCAGGTATTTGTTGTTCCAATATACGGCATTACCAATTGAATTGTTGACTTTCAACCAGGTGGTTGTCATGCTAACATCGGCAGTTGGCTTGCTGTCGTAGAAGGCAGATTTGTCAGTATCATTGGCACCAGCATGGAAGAACATGGAACATACGAAACGGCTATCCTGAGGCATGTATGAGGCTGACGTAGATGCACGGGTTATCACAGCATCTGTATTGCCGGCCGAGAATAGCACGGGCATACGGCCCATCTCTTCCTGTGAGTCGTCAAATACATCCTGTTCTGAGCAGGCGCCCAGCACTAATGCTATTGCAATATATAGATATTTTCTAATTGTCATGCTTCACTTTTAGTCCCAATCTAGCGTTGCGTTTCCACTTCCTGTGTTTGGAACCCAGTCCTGCACCAAGGCACGGAACTGAATTTGTTCTTTCTTAAGACTGATGGTATAGGTGTACTTATTGCCGCCCGTCCATGTGGTGATAGCGGTATCTGTACCATCTGTACATTGGTTCAACTGTAATGAATAGGTAGTACCATCATCGTCGAGGGTAATGATGAGCTTGGCATCATTGCCGATGGTTTGAGGCACCATGATGAGATTGCTGAAGTCCGTTGATGCGTCCACCGCTTTCTCAACTTTTGTCGTGCTTGCCTCAACGACGCCACTCTCAAGGTCTATTGTTCCTTTGTTTGCCAGGCTGGTCAGCGTCACTTTAGCCCCTGTCAGATCAACAGCAGAGGCATCGCTGGTGGTTTTCAGACTGATAACCACATTGCTCATGGCATGCTTGAAAATCAAAGGCACATCGCCTGTACGAGGATTGATAGCAGCACCTTCAGCATATGGTACTTCTGTATTGTCAGCTAAATAGCCTTTATGTGCAGCCGTAGTTCCCCAAAGCAAATCGATATTCTGATTGGCTTCGAATGTAGAAACGGCATCTAATGTCTTACTGTCAGTCTTCTTGGCTAATGCACGGAAATAGTAACTGGTTGAACCGTTGGCCCAATAGATAGCAGGCGAATTTGTGAACTTGCTTCCATCATATTTTGCCGTGGTTGCAATCGCGCCGAAGTTTTTCTTATCGGCAGTTCTCCACAAAGAGAAGGAGTCACCACCTTTCAGGCTAGTATCATTAACCTTGTCAATCGTCTTCACGTCGGCGGTGAAGTTAATCTCGCCTGTACCCGTAGCACTTACATCGGTCCAGTCGGCCAATGTAGCCACCACAGCGATGGTCTGCTTGTTCAGGGTGATGGTGAGTTTGTAGTTGACGCCACTCTGGCTCTTGTTTTCCTTAATGCCGTCAGTCCATGCTGTCAGGATAGCATCAGTCAGATACACCTCATAGTTATTACCATCTACATCGTTGATAGTAGCGAGGAGCTGGTCTTTCGTCATCTCCAACATAGGTACAGCTACAGCCTCGTAGGCGCGAGAAGACTTCTCTGTATCTGTTGCATTAGCATACATCTGTACATCGGTAGTACCTGTTGCCTCCACTGTAGAGGTCGGCGCGGTAAAGGTACCCACCTTATTCATATCCTTCAAGGTGACCGTTGCGGCTTTTAAATCTGTTGCCTCAAAACCTTCGCCCGCAACAACCACAATAGTGAACTTACTCATGGCGTGGGTGTAAGGGATGGACAAACCTTCACGGTTCTCTTTTGCATGCACGTATGTTACAGGATTCTGGGCAGGAGACCACAGCAGGTCGTTCTTTTTCATATCGCCATCTGTGGTCTGGTCGGCTGCTGTTGTCCAACCAAGGACGCCAGTAGCATTAACAAGTTTAGTTGTAGGCTCGCCGCCATTATAGCAGTAGCCGTAGAATGACTGCAAGGCATGATTAGCGGTACGAAGATAATGGCCATCACTATTATTATCGCTGAAATCGTCCCAATAGAGCTTCTCCGTAGGTTCACCATCTATGATAGTCACAAGTTTCTTGTAAGGATCAACCTCCAGATAGTTCTTGTCTGTACTTAAATCCGTACTATAGATATGACGTACATAGCACAGCAACTTATCACCGGTGTCAAAGGAGCCACCGACAGCACGCGTCACAGAACGGCTACCCGACAAACTTGTCTCGAACGTCAAGGGCAGACGACTCTGCTCCTGCGAGAAGTCATCGTCGCTGGCACAACCTGCAAACGTCAGGATTGATAGTGCGAGTATGATATATTTATTAATTGTCATTACTTAACTGTTTGTTTAGAACCATACCTCTTGGCTGCCTTCTACTGTTGTCCAATCCTCAAGTGTGGCAGTTGCCTTAATCTCGGTCTTAGTTACCTTCAGCTTATACACATAACGTGTGCCTGACTCCCATTTTCCAAGTGGAGCAACTTTTGCGGTTTTACTCTCATTCATGATAGGAGCCACATCGGCATAATAGATATCCTTGGTATTATCCTTGTTTGTAACTGTAATCTTAAATCGTACATTGCCAGCTGCACCAGCACTGGTAAACGTCAAGGCCTGGGGTACGATGATATCTTTATATTCGTGATTGGCGGCATCTGACACAGAGAGTGTATAATTACCCGCATCACCTGTCACCTCTGCAGAACGGTCTTTCAGAAGGATGTTTCCAGCGTCATATACATTTGTCAACTCAACCTCTATATTGCTCAAGTCAACATAGTTATCATCACTGGGATCGCTCGAATAGAGTATCACCTCCACCCGACTCATCATATAATTAAAGGTGAGATTGATGGCCTCCGTGCGAGCACAGATA
>Ga0310695_10009740_pt1 | contig 14327 bp, 13 predicted proteins | sample RumenRJG_04DNA_FD_203882 | JGI IMG/M metagenome (GOLD analysis project Ga0310695, IMG submission 203882) | Bovine rumen microbial communities from Lethbridge, Alberta, Canada - RJG_04 (v2) (version 2) | ecosystem: Host-associated > Mammals > Digestive system > Stomach > Rumen | place: Canada... | reverse complement strand
ATGCTGTTTTCGCTTGTCCTTGTCGGACAGCTTTAATATTATATCACATCTTTTCGTTTTTGTCAAGTGCTTTTTTCAAGTTTTTTCAAAAACTTTTTTCGATGTGCGCCGCTCTCTTAAGCAGCTTTAATATTATATCACTTATCGCTCCGTTTGTCAAGTGCTTTTTCGGAATTTTTTTCTTTTCCAAGTTCTCTTCCGCTTCGCTCTTGTCTCTCGTGCGACAACAATGTTATTATATCACCTTTTTCAGAATTTGTCAACTCAAATCTCATGAGAATGCTCTATATTTTTTTATTCATTTTCTACACCATCAATATAGCCTCATTCTTTTTCCTATATAAAGAGCAACAGCCTTAGCTCCAAAACCCAAAGGAGTTAAGACTGTTCTGATTCGCCCTATTACATCGGAATACGGATAGCTTCAGGAATATTACGGCCATGTCTGCGCTATCCGGTCAGTATCATGGTCTCCTCGGCTACGGCCCATGCTTTGTATTGTGCAGATAAAAGCATTGAGAGGGGTCTGCTTTGGTTTTCTGATTATATTATATACCACAATGTGTCCATATTCAACTCACAATTCGGAGATTTGGTGTACATTATGAATATAATTCTGAAAATTATTTTTTAACACTTTCTTAACAATATTCATTAAACTATATACCGCGGAATTTTTGCTCCCGCGGTATATTTCTTTTATCAATCTGTAAGATACATTTTCTTCTCCATGTACGTCTTCATATTTTCTTTTCCACCTGTTGAATTATATGAATAGTAACTGAGTACGAATGTAGCGTCTGACGAGTCTACCTTTTCATCACCGTTTACATCGGCTATAACCTTGACTGTTGTTTTTATCTCTCCGCCTGTCGCTGTTTCTGAGTAAAGCGAAAGCACTTCTGATGCATCAGACGAATTTACTTTTTCGTTTCCGTCAAGATCTCCCACATTCTCAGGCAGATCAAGTTCTTTTTCGTATGGAGTTCCATCGTTTGTTATTTTGAATGCACGTATTTTTCCTTCTGTTGTTCTTACATTAACAAGCATTGATCCGTCTTCATATTTCTTTATAGGCTCGTCTGCTTTGCTTATCATTAAATCGTGTACCTGTTCAGTTCTTACTGAATATGTATTTCTATCATCTAATCTGAGTGACAGCACATCTGCATATTCTATCGGAACTATTATTTCGTTCTGAGGCGAAACGATTCCTTTGAGTCCGTTCTTTGTTACTACGTAATAGTCATCATATTTTTCAGCATAACTATATCCGTATCTTATCGCAAACTCATTATTGATACACTTTCCGTCAAATACATAGTAATTGTATCTCTTTTCCCTGTCGGTCACCGTTTTTTCATTTTCTTCAAAAGGCTTCTTTACTCGGAATTCTTCTCCGTCCCTTATCACCGCGCCAGACCTTTCAGACCTGAATTCTTCGTAATTATAGAACGGTTCGACAAGTTCTTTGCCGTACTTGTCTATAATTCCGCACTCTGCAAGTATTGGTGTTACTTCAGTGGGATCACTGTAGCCTACCTTCATCGTTCTTTTGCTTTCGGCATATCTTACCGTTCTCGCAACTCCGTTTTTATACTCGCATATCATATCAAAGTCGGGTTCATGCAGAACATTTCCCTTTGAGTCGCACATTCCCCATTTCGCGTCCTTGCACACGATGTAGCACTCATCGTCTGCCTTTATAGCGATGACATATCCGTACTTCTTACAGTATTCAGTATCTATATCCTTTATCGGTACACATACGCCTGATTCATTTTCTCTTACTATATTATGACTATAATATAGTTTATCAGATGTGATTATCGCAAATAAATCTCCGTGGTCGCCTATGAGTCCGTTTTCTGTCTCGTCAACTATGTCCGCATCAACTATTACCCTGCTGTATGATGAACCTGTCGGCGGTTCAAAGAAGTAGTCCTTAACTTCGATGTCTACTCCCTTCATAGGCGCAAGAATTTCGTTTCCGTTCGTGTCAATGATTCGCTTTGTGTGTTCGTGATCGTCTGTCCATAAACTGCTTCCCGGTTTTTCAAACTTGATAAGAACTACAGTGTTGCCTGTTGATGCATATGCTGTTTCATCCGTATCTTTCGCTTCGTACTTTATCTCATCTGCATACGCATCATATATAACTATATGATTCTTTTCTGTTTTTTCATCATAATCATTCATTATGATACTTGAAAGGTCTGTTTTCAGTGAACCTGTTGTCGTCGGGAAGTTATAGCTGGTCTTGAACTCATGTACTTTTTCAACTGCCTCATTATATATTGTAAAGCCATCTGTGGTCTGTACTATATAATAAACCTTTCCGTCTTTTACATAGTAGCTGAGGTCAGTACAGTTCGACGGAAGCTTATCAAGTGCTGTCCCCTCTGCACCCATAACCTTCCAGCTTGAATCTTCATCATCACGGTATCTGAAATAATTACCGTATCCGGCAAGTAAAGTCTTCTCCCCTGAAGGCTTTACCTCGCCTTTTTCATTAAAAGTATACTGAGTCTGTGTATCGAACGAATACTCTGTTTCAGGGTCGTCCTCAAATTTGCAGTACTCCGTCACGTACCATCTCATACAATTAGGTGTATTATAATCAAGTGAAATATATGAATACGTCTTTGTTTTATCAGCATTTTCATTTTCATATTCATGCTTCAATACACCGGTCTTCTCAAACTTTTCATTATATACGGTTAATTCAGTGTTTTCCTTGTCGTATACAAAATACATCAATTTGTCGCCAGTATTCAGTACTATCGCATTTTTTATCTCTTCCGGCACATCTCTTCCGATCACCTCAAGAAATTCGTTGTATACCACATTTCCATCTGAGTTTTCTGCAAAGATCGTACTGCCGTTGCGCACTATCTCATCATACTCGTCTATAACCTTAAGGTCGTGGTCGTAAAGATATGTTACATCTCCGACTGTTGCCCACAGTCCACCTATTGTTTTATTTATCGTTTTACTTGTGAAGACAAGCTTCTTATTCTTATCGTAAACCTCAACATTACCGTCTTTGTCCCTCTTCGTGTAATAAGTATACTTTTCACCGTACATTGCACGGTCATCGTTGTATATGATGTCTCTGCTTTCAGGGTTTTTTACTCCAAATGTTTCCTCGTGAAGAACCTCATCGTAATTGGAAAGTTTCTCGACTTTTATTCCGTCATATACTTCAAAGGCATCGCTTATTGTTTCTCCGTCTTCGGTTTCAGTACGGCATACAAGAACATTGCTTATTGTACACATTCCCTCGTTGTCATATTCATACGCTGAGTCTAAATACACGCTGTCATAGCTTTCGCCGGAAGGTGTAAATTTCTCGAATCCGACCTGTTTTTTCCCGTCAGAATCAAAGACGTAAAGTGCTGTATTCAGTCTGAATATCTTTCCAAAGTTCAGGTCACGATAATAGTTATAACTATTATAGATAATCGGTTCGGTTGCTGTATCATCTGACGTTAAACTGTACATCTCGTCTGACATAATTATTCCGTTTATTTCATCGTATTCGTCAGATACCTTTTTGCCTGTGAGGTCTGTGAAATAGTCCTTGCCCTCATCGTGAGTTACAAGAAAATTCTTTCCGTCACTCGTAAGGTAGATTCCACTGCAATCAAGGTCAGGTGCAATTATTTCCTTGCCCGATGAATCTACAACGCCGTACCCTAACACTATCTCTTCTCTTGAATCGTCAGAATCGGCTTTTGCCCAGTCAATTACCGCTACCTCAAAATAATCATCATTGATTCGCTGTATCCTGTCGTATGTCTTCGATACTACCTTGCCCTCGTCATTCATAATGGCATATCCGTCACTGTATCTTACGATAAGTGAGCCATTTTCTGTGCTGACTCTGAAATTCGGGTCATAAAAATCAAAAGTGTAGTCAGCCTGAGTCGGACATATAAAGTTATAGTCCGTGATAGTTGTGGACACATAATTGTAGAGTCCGCTAATGCCGTCCTCTAAGTCGATGACCTTCTTTTTTCCGTCAGCATCGATTACCACGAGTTGGTCGCTTCCGACCCAATCACCGGTACCGTCTTCGATGTAGATACTCTTGTCCCCCATTTGAATGACGGTTTCAAAGTCTTTATCATCGACCTGCTCTGCAACATACTTCGCACTCGCACCAATCAGCGACACATTTGAAAGTACTGCTACTGACGATGAAAATGCTATAAACTTTCTCAAAGCTCTGTTCATCAAAATCACTCCTTTTTTATGAAATATAACATTAATATGCCAATCATATCAACGCATATAAATATTATATCATATTTAAAATGATTTGTACAGTCTTTTTCAAAATTTTCCTCATTTATGTTTACTGCATTTTTCAGGAAGTTCATTCGCTCTGTAATAGCCTTTTTCAACTGATGGGCATTTTTCTCCGGCAAGCTCTCCGCTTTCTGTACAGTAATCTGCTTCTGTTACTCCGCTGTCAGAAGCAAAATGCTCAACACTGCGGTCCGCACGCTCCATGATGTTTTTCCATACTTCAGCCGGAAGCTTGTAATTAGTCCGGTCGATACGGGCACCTGCCGTGTCGTAGCCTATCCATACTGCCGCCGAATATTCCGGTGTCAGTCCGACAAAGAGACGGTCAGTATCACCGCCGTTATCGTCGTCAACTGTACCAGTCTTGCCGCATACCTCGCTTCCGTCACTCAGCCTTGCCGCTGCTGCAATTCCGTCTTCCTTACATATATTATAATAGAGAAGCCGGTTCATTATCCATGAGTCGGCTGAATCAATCACCTGTTCAGTCTCACTCTTCCGCTCTATTATTACCTTACCGTCTGCATCAGTCACCTTCGTATAAAAACTCGGTGAAGTGTAGCTTCCGCCATTGCCGAATATCTGATATGATGCCGCAAGTTCAGTCATCGAAACACCTCTGTCAAGATATCCGAGTGCCATTGCCGAAACCGTAGCATCTTCCTCTGTAAGAGTCGTAAAACCAAGGTCATTCCTCAAAAAATCACAGCATTTATCTGCTCCGAGCTTTTCTGCTATACGGACAGGTACCGTATTCTTCGATTGCCGGAGTGCATGGGTGACTGTCACCGCTCCCTCGTATACATAGTCATAATTTCGCGGCCATTCAGTGCCTGCTCCATCATTGTTTATCGGCATATCCATGACCGTTGAGGAAAAGTTTATCATCTTCGATTTCAGTGCCGGAGTATAAACCGCTATCGGCTTTATTGCAGAGCCTATACGGTGAAGTGTGCGATATGCACGGTTATAGGCTGTGTTTCCGTTGTTTCCGGCTGCAATTGCAAGCATTTCTCCGTTCATGCCGCATACTGCACAGGCTGACTGCGGAAAGTTTCCTCCGTCTGCGGAAAAGCTTGAATTGTCACTATAGACCTCGTCAACTGCCTTCTGCATAGACGGCAAGTACGGAGTTTCTATCGTTACCCCCTCTGAATACAGCAGCCTGAATGCTTCATTACGGCTGCATTTTCTCTCGCTGACTATGTCGCAAACTATCTGCTCGGTCATTGCATCAAAGTATGCATTATCGGGTATCCGCGATGCATATCCCGCCTGTGGGACAATTAGTTCAGAGTCGGTTTTTCCGCCTGAAAGAGCTGCTGAATAGCTCTCCGGAGCTGCTGCTATTTTTTCAAGCTCCGCCCACTCAGTTTCGCTCATTTCCGATGCATACTTACCGAAATATACTACGGAAGCAAGCCCGATTCCAAATACATTTTCGCCAAACCATATGGAGTCTATCGTCTCGGGTGTATACTCTTTTCCTGCCGCCTTGCATACTCTCTTTGCAGCCTCTTCGTCTATATCAGCCGGAGTTACTTTATAAAGTCCCGCTATAGGCAGCTCAAACCTCTCATCTCCGGCTTCTGCTGCCGGTGAAGCCCAGTTATGCGTTTTTTCATTCTCTTTTTCTGCACAAGCTGTAAGCGTAAGCATTAACATCGCTGACGCTGCTGCCGCCGCAGTCTTTTTTATTATGCCAGCCATTTCATCCTCCATATGTAAGAACGCCCTCCCCTGCAATTTATCCTTACAGGGAATGGCGTCCGGTAAAATATTATTTTACAATGCCTTTACAAGCTCTTTGAATGCGTCTCCGCGCACTTCAAAATTCTTGAATATACCGTAACTTGCCGCTGCCGGAGATAGTACACAGCTCTTTCCGGCAGGTGTTACCTCTGCCGCAAGCTTTACTGCGTCCTCAAGATGCGGTACATAGTGTATGCGCGAAGTTTTCTCCATTCCTGCTTCCATAAGCATATCGTACACCCTCTTGCCCGATGCTTCCATGCATATCACGTTAACATCAAAGACTTTAAGGAAGTTAACAAGCGGTGAATAGTCAATACCTCTGTCCATTCCTCCGATAAGGATAGATGCAGGCTCGGGTATACTTTTCAGTGCCTCTATTGCTGTCGCGCAGGCGGTTGAGATTGAGTCGTCGTACCATCGTATGCCCTTGAATGTGCCGAAATATTCAAGGCGGTGCGAGAGCGGTGCAAATGTGCAGATTGCATCGGTAAACTGCTTTTCATCAACATATGCGGCGGTCATGAAATGTGCTACCGCGATGTTATAGTGATTGTGCACCCCAAGCAGTCTGATATTTCCGGCAGGGATATCATATGTCTCACGCGGGTAAACGATTTTTCCGTCTCCCACAAATATATCTGCGCTCTTGTCAGAATTTGATATCGTATATACCTTAGCAGGACTGCTTTCAGGCGCAATTTCTGCATTTATGAGCAGAGTGTCACCCTCCTGCTGATGAAGATATATATTCTTCTTCGCATCGTAGTACTTTTCAAGTGTGCCGTAATGGTCGAGGTGTTCTTCGTAAAGATTGAGGAATACCGCCTTAGCCGGTGATACTGTCATGTATTCAAGCTGATGGCACGAAAGTTCACATACAACTATACTATCGTCAGCAAGGTCTTCGGCTATGTCAAACACCGGTATTCCGATGTTTCCGGCAATATACGCGTCCTTGCCTGATTCTTTCAGTATATGGTATATCAGCGATGTTACGGTACTCTTTCCCTTTGTTCCGGTAATACCTATTATCTGACTGCGGAATACCTCAAAGAATACCTGCGTTTCTGATGTGATGGTACATTTCAGCTCGTCGGGAGTAGTTTCAAGCACTATTCCCGGACTCTTGAATACAAGGTCGAAACGGTCAAGACATTCCTGATACGCTTCTCCGCATATAAGCTCGACCGAATCAGGTATACCATTGGCTGAACGGTCTACATTATTGAGGTCGGCTATTGCGACCGCAGACGGTTTGCAGTATTTCTGGAGTATACGGAAGGTGGACTTTCCCTCTCTTCCGAATCCGAGGATACACACGCTTTTGCCCTCGGTGAGTTTACTTATGTGTCCGGCAAAATTATTCAAAGAAGTCGCTCCGTTTCTTTTATTAATATTTCCCTGAACTGAGGGGGAAGAAGGTTCTGCTGACTGAATCTTCCGCAGTAATCAGAGTTTATTGTGTCAATTGTCTCCGGCTGATAATAACCGTCGTCTTTGTACTTTTTCATCAGAAGCGGCAGTTCTTCTCCGTTGCTTTCATGGTTTCTTATAGCAAGTGATACTGCGAGATTTACCTCGTCGATACTGCCTACGCACTCAAACGGTTTATGCTCAGATTTTCCGATAAGTTCAGTGAAGTATTCGACCATTCCGGGGTCGTCAAGCATATCCCTGCCGAATATTTCTGTAAGCTCTCCCCTGCTGAGAAATGGCGAGAGGATCAGTGCCACGAACAGGCACTTCGGACACTCGCCGCACCATATATCCGGCGATACCTTGCTTCCGAGATTACAGCTTCTGAACACCGGAAGATACTTCCTGTGACTGACAAACATCTTCGCTATCTGAAATTCCGAAAGCGGCCGCAGGAAACTGAAATAGTATATGCCGGTTTTCAGGTATTTTTCCTCATAATCATGGAAGTCCTGCTCAAATTCAAAGCTCTTGGAATACTGATGATTTACGTCCTGTCCCGCAACTGTACTCTCATTGGCACTGTCCTCATTCGAGAGGACAATATACTGTATGCGGTTGAGGTAGGCTGTTACTTCTGCCGAGAATGCTACTACCGACGAAAATGGTGTGTGACCATTCAGGTATCCCTTGTTGTTGAGGTCTATCAGTGAACGGTCAAAACGACGCTTCGCTGTTATCAGTGCTTTCTCCGGAAGTCCGGCTGTAAGAACCGTTCCTGTTATGGAATTACGCTTGTTTATCGCGTAACACCGGCATTTCATACCTGCCTGCGTAAGGGTTTCAAGTGTCAGTGCAGAGTCCTTTCCGCCGCCTATCGGTACAAGACATCCGCTAAGAGGTACTCGCTCAGTTTCCTCTGTACACTCAAATCTTCCCTCGCTCTGTATATCAATAAATGTTTCTATATCTGTATTTATAGAATTTACATAGAAGAATTCTCCGAGTCCAAGATAGTAAAGCTTCTTCCACCAGTTTATCTGTCCGGCATCAAGCTCTCCGCATTTTACCTTCATAACAGGTGAACAAGCCGCCTTCCAGTAGCTTACAGCCTCCGCCATTCCAAGCGAAAATGCAAGGCGCTCAAATACTGCATCGCCCTTTACTGATATCCCGTCAGGACGCGGAAAACTCCAGCCAGGTCGGAATTCCGCTACTCCGTTTATAGAAAATACATAGTCTATTTCTATCGTGTCAGACGTTTCCGCTACAGTAAATGACCTGTACTCGAAAACCGGTGCTTCTTTTCTGAAGCGTTCAAATTTTTCCATTATTGCCTCCGGAATATATTTGCTCAGTCAGACTTGCCGTTTACAAGCTTCAGATAGTGCGCTTTCAGCAGTGAATATGTCTCGTCTGAGAGGTCATGCTCAATTTTGCAGGCATCTTCAAGTGCCTGATCCTTCTTTACTCCAAGAAGTATGAAAAAGTCTGACAGTACATTATGTCTGTCGTATATTCTCTCAGCTACAGATAGTCCCGCATCTGTTAGCGTTATGTGATTGTCACTGTCAACGTTGACAAGTCCCTCTTCTTTCATTTTCTTGAGTATTATCGAAACAGTAGGACGCGAATAGCCAAGATACGAACATATATCTATTGCGTGTACGTCAGGCTGCGCTTTTGACAATATCAGTATCGTTTCAAGGTAATTTTCAACAGCTTCGGTTATAGCCATTTTTCTCTCTCCTTTATTTATGTGATTTATTCTTCACTTATGTTTCCTCAGATGTGTTTTCTGCAAATATCCGGTATATATCCGGGTAACTATGCTTTATCCTGAGCGGTTTTAGTTCGTTATCTGTAAAACAGTGCGTGGAACTGCCTGTTGCACACAGTTCACCGTCTGAGATGTTGCGTACTTCATACGATACATACAGCTTTACCCCATTGAACTTCGTTATCTTCAGGTCTACTGAAAACCTGTCGCCAAATTTCAAGGGTTTGTAATAACTGCACTCCACTGACCTCACCGGCATGAGTATTCCTCGCTTTTCTATCTCAGGGAACGGCATTCCGCCCTGTTCAAGAAAAAATATGCGCGTCTCCTCAAATATCCTTATGTAGTTTGAGTGGTGCATTATTCCCATCTTGTCAGTTTCGTAGTAGTAAACACTTCGCTCATACGGTCTGAGCATTTTATCAGCTCCTGTTTTTTGTTATTTTTATTATTATATCATAAATAACTCAGAATTGCAACAGTTGCTATACTAATTTTTAACACATGATTTAAACGCATTTAAGCTTCGTTTTAACCCATCAATTGATTAAAAAATAAAAATTATTTTTTCCTATTGACATCGCCCTTCGTTTCTGATATAATATCATTGTTGTCAACGCAAAGCTAATAAGTAGGGGTATAGCTCAGTTGGTAGAGCAGCGGTCTCCAAAACCGCGTGCCGAGGGTTCAAGTCCTTCTGCCCCTGCCAAAAAATGCCGTAAACTCGCCGTTTACGGCATTCGCCATTTATGAACGGCTGTTCATTTCTAACACTTTTCTAACACTTGGATATTTTGTGCGTCCTGTGCGGAACTGTCAAAAGTTCTGTGCAGGACTTATTTTATTCGTTAATTGCAAGCAGCTGTGCCATTTTTGCCGCCGAGCTCTCCTTGCTGGAGTAGTCCAGATGAGCATAAATGTTGGCTGTTACCTCGAATGTTGAGTGTCCCAGCCACTCCTGTATCGCCTTCATTGGTATGCCGTTTTTCAAGAGCAGGCTTGCACAGGTGTGACGCAGGTCGTGGTAACGTATGTGTCGGAATCCGTTGTCCTTGAGCAGCTTTCCGAATTGCACCGATATGAAGTTCGGACGCATAAGCTTACCTGTGGTATCAGTGCAGACGTAATCGTAGCAGTCATGGCAGTACGCACCTCGGAGAACTGCCGCATTCATAGACTGCTGCTGTCGGTGATAGAGCAGTTCATTCTCGACGTCCTCAATGAGCGGAAGCGTCCTGTTGCTGGACTGGTTCTTCATTCTGTCGAAGCCCTTTGCCTGATATTTTCCGTCCACGTTAGCCTCAATGACCTTGTGGGATATGGAAATGGTCTTGGTCTGGAAGTCGATGTTGCTCCATTTCAGCCCGAGAGCCTCGCTGCGCCTGAGTCCGTAGTAAGCCGCAAGCATTACGGGAATGTATATGGGACTCTCCCTCGCCGCAATAAGCAGGTCTCTCAGCTCGTCCTCACTGTAAAATGAGGCTCGGTATCGCTCCCTCTTCGGGTGGTCTGCGTGGTCGCAGGGATTATCGTCGATGAGCTCCTTCTTCACCGCGTAGCTGAATGCCGCATGGATAAGTCCATGATAGCGCAAAGCCGACGTCCCTGACAAGCCAGAGTCTTCAAGATAGGCATAGAAGTCGTTAAGGTCCTCGCCTGCAAGGTCACCTATCGTTATACCGCTGTTCCCGAAGAACTCGGTTATCCTGCCGTTCACCATTTTCATATAGCCGTCTATCGTGGACGACTGAAGCCTGCCTGACGACAGGTTTATCCAGTCCGTGAGGAACTCCGTCAGCGTCTGATACTGAACCTGCTCTCGCTGCTGAATGAACTTCTCGGGAGCTTTCTTCTTGCTGATAGTCCTCAGCAGCTTCCTCTGACTGCGGTTGTACTCCTCCAGCACCTCCGCCATACGAGCCTTGGCAGCCTTCTTGTTGCCTCTTGCGTCCAGCCCCAGTGCGACCCACTTTATGGAACGCTTGCCGCTGCGGTCGTACAGATTCACAAGCACATAGTACTTGCCGTTTTTTACTTGCAGATTTCCTGTTATTTCTTTCATTTTTACCTCCTGTTTCGGAAATCCGCTTCAGCGACTACAGTATACCACATCCTGTCCCGAAAAGCAATATTCGGACTCAGAATTAAGATTTCAGACACATTTGTGGGAGCAAAAAAATAAACCGGAAAGTGGTTAGCTTTCCGGCTGTTATTATAAATCAGAATTTATCTTTGACTGAAAGTGTCTATTTCCTGTTGCAGTAGACGAAATACATTTGCAATTAAATAACCGTCTGCAATTGCGTGATTCAAACGAACACTTACAGGCATAACAAATCTGTCGTTTTCTACTCTATATTTTCCCCAATTGATAATTGGTGCAAAAAACAAGTGACCATCAGGTAGCTCAATATTCAGAGAATCATAGGAAAGCCATGAGATGTAGGAGGCATCGAACCAGTTTGGATGATTTATCATATCCAATCCATACTCTCTTGTTTTCTTTGCACGTTCAATGTCGCTGTATGCATTTGCATAGAACGTGTCATAATCCTCGAAATACTCGGTATAAACGGGTGTGCAAGTTTCAGTATCTTCATGAAAAATATACTGTGTTGGATTTATCACATCGTAGCATATCAATTCATCAGTCTGCCAAAGATAACCCATTCTGTAATCTTCACGTGAATTAAGAACCTTTGACAGGATATATAGAAAATTGATATAGAATTTTGTCCCCGTCTCTTTGGAATAGCGTACAAGAGCAGTGACATCTATTCTCGCAGTCATGGAAGTTGAACACTTGCAGTCCTCCGAAAAGTGACGGAACACTCCTTTTCGATAGTATGTTTCTTTGTCAATTATTTTATAGTTCAAATAAATCATCTCCGCAAATTCCGATTTTTCTTACTTAGATTATACATCACCACACTGATTATGTCAACCTCACACCGCCAGCACATGGGAGATTATCTCCGCAGAATGCTCCTTGCTGCTGAAATCAAGATGAGAATAAACGTCGGCTGTTGTGCGGTAGTTCGAGTGTCCCAGCCACTCCTGTATCTCTTTCATCGGCACTCCGTTTGCAAGAAGCAGACTGGCACAGCTATGTCGGAGGTCATGATAGCGTATGTGCTTCAAGCCGTTTTCTTTCAGCAGCTCACTGAATTTTGCCGTGACATAGTTTGGTCTGAGAAGCTGACCTATCTCATTCACACAGACATAGTCATCGTATTCGTGAACGTAAGAATTACCGCATAAACGGCGCTGCTCGTCCTGGTGGAGCTTCAGCCGCCGCAGAGCCAAAGCCACTTTCTTCATCAGCGGAAGCATCCTGTTGCTGGACTCCGTTTTCATTTTGTCGTGCCCGACTGTCTGATATTTGCCGTCCACCTTCTGCTCCACGACCTTGTGAGCAATGCGGATAGTGCCGTTCCCGAAGTCGATATTGCTCCACTTGATACCGAGGACCTCGCTGCGGCGAAGTCCGTAATATGCCGCAAGAAGCACGGGAATGTATATCTCGCTCTCTTTTGCAGCACGGAACAGTTCCGTCAGCTCCAACTGATTATAGTATGCTCCGCGGTACTTCTCAGCCTTTGGACGTTCGGCGAAGTCACAGGGATTGCTGTCAATGTACTGGTGCTTCATAAGAAAACTGTATGCGGAATGTATCAGTCCGTGATACCTCTGCTGAGAAGCACCTTTCAGTCCCTGCCTTGCAAGGTAAGCATAGAACTCGTTCAGATCCTCGCCTGTGAGATCATAAACGGTAGTTCCGCGACTCTCGAAGAACGTCCGTATCCTGCCGTTGCAGAGCTGCCTGTAACCGTCAATAGTAGTCGGCTGGAGCTTCGCAGACGAGTGGTCGATCCATTCTTCGATGTATAAAAACAGGGGCAGAGCCATTATCCGGCTCTGCTCCTTTATAAACTGCTCGGGGTGTTTCATCTTTGAGATAACTTTCAGTGCCGCCTGCTGTTTCTTGTTGTAAGCTACAAGCAGCTCGTCAAGGAAGGCTTTCGCAGCTTTCTTATTACCTCTGATCTCATATCCTGTGGATATCCATTTCTGTTTTCGTTTACCTGTGTGGTCGTATAAATTCAGCACAGCATAGTACTTGCCGCGCTTGGTTTGCAGACTTCCTGTCACATTTTTCATAGGCGGCACCTCCTTGCTCCGAGTATGTATTCAATAACTTTTATCTTCGGTATCCTTATATTCTTTCCGACCTTGAAGCTTTGTATCTCGCCGCTGCTTACTAATTCATAAGCAGCATGGCGGCCTACCGACAGCATTTTCATCAGCTGCGGAACACTCACCACGTCGGGATAATCGGTAAACATCTTGTCGTACATCTTTTCAATATCTGCCAATATCTAACACCTCTCTTTAGTATTCTAAACATGATCATAATCATTGAATTGTTCATTTTAACTTTCTCCTTTTTGATAACGTAAAAGGGTACGTTTTTCTACCGTACCCTTTTCTTTTTGATTTTTGATATGTTATTTCAGGTTATCGCTCCTGCCGAACATCATGTCTATTATCAGTTCAGCGCAGTCACGAAAGCCCTGTATGTAGCTCTCCGCTACCATCGTTTCGGACAGCATTCCCTGCATATCCGTTATCTCGTTCAGCAGCTTCTTATCGTCAGCCGACAGCCGTTTCTCCAGTGTGTCGCACATTTCCAGCAGCTCCAGACTTCGCTTTGCATAATCGGAGTCCTTCCTCACATCATGCTGACACGGTATGATGTTTCCGTAGTATAGATCCTGCAACTTCATCACCGCGGTCACCTCCTGACCAACAATCATACCACAACAGTTTGCCAAAATCTATTCATCAGACCTGACGAAAACCGGCTGTTGAAACAGAGCACACCTCACAGGACTATCCCATGTGTATTCCAAGAGCTTCCTTGCGCTCTCGCTCCTCGGCGAGTGCCTTGCTGTCGGTATACTCCCGAGCGTACTCGGTATCCTCGGCAGGTTCGTCCTCTATCAGCGTAGCCATAGCTGCAACGCTGCCGACAATGCTATCAATACCGACTGCGAGATCA
>Ga0310695_10009738_pt1 | contig 14329 bp, 11 predicted proteins | sample RumenRJG_04DNA_FD_203882 | JGI IMG/M metagenome (GOLD analysis project Ga0310695, IMG submission 203882) | Bovine rumen microbial communities from Lethbridge, Alberta, Canada - RJG_04 (v2) (version 2) | ecosystem: Host-associated > Mammals > Digestive system > Stomach > Rumen | place: Canada... | reverse complement strand
TTACCATCGACCAATATGAGTCATATTACCGACCAATATGAGTCATATTACTGACCAATATGAGTCATATTACCTGCACAAACAAACGAATTTTCTTTGTTTTGCACTCACTTAATCGTAACTTTGCAGCCACAAAAGCCACATTACGACTATGATTATATACAATTGGCTGATAGCTTTGGGCAGGTATATACTGCTCATGGGGCGCACCTTTTCGCGCCCGGAGCGCTTCCGTATGTTCTGGAAACGCTACGTCACGGAGATGTCTTCGCTCGGAGTAGACAGCATCGGCATCGTGCTGCTTATCTCGTTCTTCATCGGTGCGGTAATATGCATACAGATGAAACTCAACATCCAGAGCCCTTGGATGCCACGATGGGTGAGCGGCTACACCACCCGCGAGATACTGCTCCTTGAGTTCTCGAGTTCTATCATGTGCCTCATACTGGCCGGAAAGGTAGGGTCGAACATTGCTTCCGAGCTGGGCACGATGCGCGTGACGCAGCAGATTGACGCCCTGGAAATCATGGGAGTGAACTCGGCAGGCTATCTCATTCTGCCCAAGATACTCGGACTGATAACCATCATGCCCTTCCTCGTAATCTTCTCGGCCACGACGGGCATACTGGGAGCATACGCCACGGCCTTCATCGGCCATGTGCTCACGCCCGAAGACCTCACCGCAGGTCTGCAACACTCCTTCTCGCCGTGGTTTCTGTGGATGAGTATCATCAAGAGCGTGTTCTTCGCCTTCATCATAACAAGCGTGTCGAGCTTCTTCGGATACTCCGTCGAGGGCGGCTCGGTTGAGGTGGGCAAGGCCAGCACGGCGGCTGTGGTAAACAGTTCGGTGCTGATACTTTTCTCTGACGTATTCCTAACACAGCTTTTATCATGATAGAGGTTTGCAGTCTATACAAGTCCTTCGACGACAAAGAGGTGCTGAAGGACATCAACACCACCTTCGAGAATGGAAAGACCAACCTTATCATTGGTCAGTCGGGTGCCGGCAAGACGGTGCTGATGAAGTGCATCGTGGGCCTTCTGGCACCTACCAAGGGCGAGATACTCTACGACGGGCGCAACTTCGTGGCCATGTCGAAGCAGGATCAGGTGCTCATGCGCCGCGAGATGGGCATGATTTTCCAGAGCGCAGCACTGTTCGACTCGCTCTCTGTTCTGGAAAACGTGATGTTTCCGCTCGATATGTTCTCGCCAATGACGCTCCGCGAGCGACAGCACAGGGCCTTGGAGTGTCTTGAAAGGGTAAATCTGAAGGGTGCGGAAAACAAGTACCCCGGCGAGATTTCAGGCGGTATGCAGAAGCGCGTGGCCATTGCAAGGGCGATAGTGATGAACCCGAAGTACCTGTTCTGCGACGAACCGAACTCGGGACTCGACCCCAAGACGTCGCTGGTTATCGACGAACTGCTGCACGGCATTACCCAGGAGTTCCAGACTACCACCATCATCAACACCCACGACATGAACTCGGTGATGGGAATAGGCGAAAACATCGTGTTCATAGCCGACGGACGAAAGGAGTGGCAGGGCGACAAGGACCTCGTAATATCGTCGCGCAACAAGAAACTCAACGACCTTGTCTTTGCTTCCGACTTGTTCAAGAAGGTGAAAGAAGTGGAAAACGAGGTGCAGAGGAAGAGCTGACAGACACATAAGCACAAAAGAAAGGCGAGCCAAGCTGGCAACTGTTCGGTGAACGACACCTGAATACAGTCCAGCTTGGCTCGCCTGCGTTTCGGCAAAACCGAGTCAACAATAAGCTACTTCATCTTCCACACCTCGCCGCGGCGCGTCATTGGCACGAGCACCTGCTCTGTGTTGCCGTTGCCGTAGGTAAGCATCAGGAACACATTGGCCGTGGCGGTGCCCTCCTTGTGCGCAGCTCCCACGATGTCGGCCTTCTTTATGCCGTTGTGGTCGCGTTGCTGCTGCCTGAGAAACATCTTGGTATTGTCGGTGAGCATCCTGCGATAGCTCTCGTCGGTGCTGTCGGCAACACTTATGCCATCGACAAAGTCGTCGATACGCCCCTCGCTGAGCGCGGAATAATATAGCTGGGCTGCCCTTGCAGCCAGCTCGCCCTGCTCCACGTCGCGCACCTGACGGCGACACGACGACAGAGCCACCGCTGCCACAAGCAGCAATGATGCAAAGACAACCTTATGCTTACCCACTACAGCCCACATAGCACTACTTCTGACGAATGAATATATTGATGGGAGTGCCCGTGAGCCGCCAGTTTGCACGCATCTTGTTCTCGAGGAAACGGCGATAAGGCTCCTTCACGTACTGAGGCAGATTGGCATAGAACACAAACGACGGTATCTGAGTGTCGGGAATCTGAGCCACATACTTTATTTTTATGTACTTTCCCTTGGTCGATGGCGGCGGCGTAGCTTCTATTATAGGCAGCATAACCTCGTTGAGCTTCGACGTGCCAATCTTCACTTTGCGGTTCTGATAGACCTCCTTGGCTGTCTCGAGCACCTTGAAGATGCGCTGCTTTGTTACTGCCGAGGCAAAGATTATGGGGAAATCGACAAACGGAGCCATACGGTTGCGGATGGCATTCTCGAACGTCTTGACTGCTTCCTGCGACTTGTCGGTCACTAAGTCCCACTTGTTGACAACCACCACAAGGCTCTTGTTGTTCTTCTGGATAAGCTGGAAGATGTTCATGTCCTGTGCTTCAATGCCTCGCGTGGCATCAATCATCAGTATGCACACGTCGCTGTTCTCAATAGAACGGATGCTGCGCATGACGCTGTAGAACTCCAGGTCTTCTGTCACCTTGTTCTTGCGGCGTATTCCGGCTGTATCGACAAGATAGAAGTCGAAGCCGAACTTGTCGTAACGGGTGTAGATGCTGTCGCGCGTAGTGCCGGCGATGTCGGTCACGATGTTGCGGTCTTCGCCTATGAAGGCATTGATGATGCTCGACTTGCCCACGTTGGGCCGTCCAACGACTGCAAAGCGCGGTATGTTGTCCTCTGTTCCTTCCTCGTCGGTGGTGGGCAGCTTCTGCAAGATGACGTCGAGCAGGTCGCCCGTGCCCGAACCAGTGGCAGCCGAGATGCAAATCGGATCGCCAAGGCCGAGCCCGTAGAACTCAGCGGCCATATAATACTCTGCACTGTTGTCCACCTTGTTAGCCACGAGCACCACCGGCAGCTTCGTGCGGCGCAATATCATGGCCACATCCTCGTCCCAGTCGGTTATGCCGTTCTCCACATCCACCAGGAAAAGCACCAGGTCGGCCTCTTCGGTGGCTATGACCACTTGCTGGCGGATGGCATCCTCAAACACGTCGTCGCTGTTGACAACCCATCCGCCGGTGTCAACCACAGAGAACTCGCGTCCGTTCCACTGGCACTTGCCGTACTGACGGTCACGGGTGGTGCCGGCAGTATCGCTCACTATAGCCTTACGCGACTGCGTGAGGCGGTTGAAAAGTGTTGACTTGCCCACGTTGGGACGGCCAACAATGGCTACTAAGTTTCCCATATAATTATTCCTCCATCAGTTCAAACTTGTATTTCCGACCTTTGCTGTTGGTGAAGGTGCCCTCGTAGCCGCCTCCCCGGTTCTCCTTGTTGCCGCGGAAGGTGCCGGTATGCTTGCCCTTGGGCGAGCGTTCATCGAGCACAAGGAGCATGGTTCCCTGCGCATTGAGGGCTGTATACTCGCGCATTACCAGCTTGAAGTGGGTATTGGGGCGGTCGTTGTAGTAGTAATAGCCCACTTCGTCGCCCTCTTTGGTGTAGTCGGTGTCGATGAACATCGTTACTTCATACGGTCCGATGTGGCCGGTCGACTTCACTACGTTGCTCTCTTGAGCACTAACGGCTGCCACCTGCATCAGGCACAGCAGCACAAAGGCCAGTGTCTTTTTCATAATCAGTTTGCTTTTAGTGATTGTTATTCAGGATTATAGCCAAAGATGTTAAGCTCGCGGTCTGAGCTTCGCCAGTCTTTGTCTACCTTTACGTATGTCTCGAGATATATCTTCTTGCCGAAGAAGCGCTCCAGAGCCTTCCGGCTCTCGGCTCCCACCTTCTTCAGGGCTACTCCCTGATGGCCGATGATGATGCCTTTCTGACTGTCGCGCTCCACGTAGATTATGGCGCGGATGTCTATCCGCTGCTCGCTCTCCTTGAAACTCTCCACTCGCACCTCCACCGAATAGGGTATCTCCTTGTCGTAGAAGAGGAGTATCTTCTCGCGTATAATTTCCGACACGAAGAAGCGTGCAGGCTTGTCGGTGAGCTGGTCTTTGTCGAAGTAAGGCGGCGAGTCGGGAAGCAGCTCCTTGATGCGCTTCAGAAGCATATCCACACCGAACTTGTTTTTTGCCGAAAGGGGCAGTATCTCTGCATTGGGCAGCAGCTGATGCCACTTCTCCACGAGCCGTCCAAGCTCTTCCTGGGCGTTGCGCGCCCCCGACGGGGCTGACTTTGCAGCACCATCCTTGCCATTACGGGCGGCAATCACAGCCGGCAGCTCGTCGATCTTGTTGATAAGCAGCAGCACGGGAATCTGCATCTTACGCACCTTTTCGAGGAAGTCGAGGTTCTTCTCGGGGTTCTCGATTACGTCGGTAACGTAGAGCAGCACGTCGGCATCGGCCAGCGCACTCTCCGAGAAAGCCAGCATCATCTCCTGCATCTTGTAGTTGGGCTTCAGCACGCCGGGCGTATCGCTGAACACTATCTGCATATCCTCTGTGTTCACGATGCCCATGATGCGGTGGCGCGTGGTCTGCGACTTGAAGGTGGCTATGCTTATGCGCTCGCCTACGAGCTGATTCATCAGCGTAGACTTGCCCACATTCGGGTTGCCGACAATATTTACAAATCCTGCTTTGTGCATTTTGCGTTCGATATATGGTATGCTGTTAACTTAAAAAAGCGCACCTTATTATATATATAATAGGTGCGCTCTCCTTATTCCTGATATATTGGGTTCAATCCAGTCTCGCCCCGGCCTGTAGTAATTCCCATCTGCGCGCCCCTCATTTCGAGAGGGGCTGACGACGGACTGCTAATAGGCCCATTTATAGAGCGAAGCACCGTGGACGAAGCCTGCTCCGAAAGCCGTGAACACTATCTGGTCGCCCTTCTTGAGGTTCTTCTCGTGGTCCCAGAGGGCCAGCGGAATGGTGGCGGCACTGGTGTTGCCATAGCGGTCGATGTTAATGACCACCTTGTCGAGCGGCAGTTCGGCACGGCGTGCCACCGCCTCGATGATGCGCATATTGGCCTCGTGGGGTATCACCCACTGCACATCGTCGGCACCAAGGCTGTTGCGACGCAGGATTTCCATCACGTCGTTGCTCATGGCTGTCACCGCAAAGCGGAACACAGCGCGCCCCTCCTGATAGAGGTAGTGCAGCCGGTGGTCCACAGTGAAGTGGCTTGGCGGACATACCGAGCCTCCGGCCTTGAGGTGGAGGAAAGGCAAGCCCTTGCCGTCGGTGCGCAGGAACGAGTCCTGATAGCCCACGCCCTCTTCTTCGGTGGCCTCTACGAGCACTGCTCCGGCACCGTCGCCGAAGAGCACGCAGGTCTGGCGGTCAGTGTAGTCGATAAGTGTCGACATCTTGTCGGCACCAATCACCACGATGCGCTTGTAGCGACCGCTCTGTATCATCGACGATGCCATGTCCAGACCATAGAGGAAGCCGCAGCAGGCACACTCCATGTCGAAGGCGAAAGCGTTCTTCAAGCCCAACTTGCCCAAGACGATGCTTGCCGTCGAGGGGAACTTGTAGTCGGGCGTGGTGGTACAAACGATGAGTGCATCGATGCTGTCGGGATCGGCACCCGTCTTCTTGAGCAGCTCATTGGCAGCCTTGCGCGCCATGTAGCTCGTGCCCAAGCCTTCCTCGGTGAGAATGTGGCGTTCCTTGATACCTACGCGAGTCATTATCCACTCGTCGCTGGTGTCCACCATCCGCGACAGCTCATCGTTCGTGAGCACATAGTCGGGGACGTAGCCACCCACACCAGTGATAACCGCGTTGACCTTACCCATTACTCTGCCTCAGCCTTTACGATAGCAACCTTGCCACGATAGTAGCCGCAGGTCGGGCATACTGTGTGGTAAACATAGTAGGCTCCGCAGTTGGGGCATACGGCCAGCGTGGGAGCTACTGCTCCGTCGTGAGTTCTTCTTTTACGTGTACGTGTCTTTGACTGTCTTCTTTTAGGATGTGCCATAATTATTAAATCTTTAAAATCTATTCAACATGTTATAAAGCTTCGCTTTCCTCATCACTGCTTCGGGCAGCTGACAGCTCCATGAGCTTTTCGGTCATCGCAGCGTTGCATTTTCCAGGTGCATGAACGTGCTTGATGGGTAGGGCGAGGATTATCTGTTCTGTCAATAGCCAACGCATATCTATCTGTGCGCGCTCGCGCGAAACAATGACCACGTCGTCCGAGTAGTCGTCTTCGTCGCCAAGGCGCACGCTGAAAGTGGTTTCCGAAGCCACGGGCTGATCCATCGCATCAAGGCAGAGGTCGCAGACCACGGCCACACGGCCCTCGGCTGACGACTTCACGATGAACACTTCGCCGCAACGCTCTATGTCGAGCCCGACGGAAACGTCACCTCCCAGTATCTCCGTCTGGTCTTCGGCCTCAAAGAAAGCATCATCAAGCCTCATGCTCAGCAGCGTATGCCCCTGAGCAAGGCCCAACAAGTCTATCATATAAGGTTCGTGACCACACATACGGGCTGCAAAGTTACGAATAAGTGAGTAAAGAGCAAAATAAAAAACCTTTTTTTATTTGCTCTGTCGAACGACAGTAACTTTACGTACTTTACGTACACTGCGCTATTTGCGCAGTGCCCCCCGTCAGAAGTTCACCACATACTGCTGCTTATACATCTTTCTGTCGAAGAAAACCACGCCGCAGTAGTACAGGTCGAAGCTCACGCCGGCCACGTCGCTGTCGATGATGCGCTGCCAGAGCTGCCGCGCGCGTGCCGACTCGCCTATCTCCTCGACAACGAGCACCAGCCGCTCGTCAGCCAGCGGCAGCAGGGCATCCACGAAGCCATCGGCTCCGTCGTCGGCACAAAGCAGCAGAAGGTCCACTCGGCCCAGGCCGAGCAACCGGCTGGACCAGGCGGCAACGCTGCTGCCACTCCCCAGCCCGACGGTGCGCAACTTGCAGCAGCCGCGTTTCATGTAGGCGGCATAGAGCGGCGACGTGGCTCCGTAGCAGGCCACCACCTCAGGCTGACGGAAATTGGCCAGACGGAAATAGAACTCGGCCAGCTTGCGAGTCACGGCATCGGCTTCAGCATAGCGCAGGCGCAGCTCGTCGTAGGCATAATAGGGATAGTGCTCGCTCACCACATAGCGGATGAACGAGTAGGCCCAAGGCGACTGCACACCGAAGCCGCGCGAATGGCTGCACCGGCAGAGCCATATCCACAAACGTTTAAGCCTGCTAACCTTTCTCATCACTGTTGATTGTGTTGCAAAAGTAATCATTTTTTCACGGCATCGGGCATAATCCGCTGCTCAACTTGCACAAGCAGCGGCTTCTCCGCCTGCCACGAGGACGACAGGCAACAAAAAAGGGCCCCACGCCAAACAGCGTGGAGCCGAACGATGAATAATTTGTTATGTGCAAACGCGCTTCACAGCGCATATATAATGCAAAATTGCATTATTCCTATTATCTATCCCAGAGGTTATACCGGCGGTAGCCGAAGCCACCCTCGCCATTGCCCTCATCTTCCAGAAAGTCGGTGCCACGGGCATCAATATCATCATTGTAGCTGAAACCGGCAGGGTTGGGGTCTGGCTTGATGATGTCTGTACCGTCCTGCAGCAGGCGGTAGGTGCGAACATTTACAACCTCGGTCAGCGGTGAAATATATTGCTTTTTCATTGGTGTTTCTTTTTTTTGAAGTTCTACATTACTAAGTGTTATTTCACTACTATCTTCTTACCGCCACGGACATAGATGCCGCGCATCAGCTTGCTCATGTCGCCGTCGGTGCTGACAAGACGACCGTCGAGGGTATAGACATGGCTGTCGACATCGGCAACAGATGTAACGCCGCTGATTTCTGTAGGAACGAACGGCTCGTCTGCACTCACAAGCACTGCGTTCAGTATGGTGAAGCGGCTGGCCTGATGCGCCAGAGGAACAGCAAGGATAGCACGGAACGGCTTCATGGTAGCACCGGTGGGCGACAACGCACGGAATTTGTCGTTCTGATAGCTGTAGTTCATGTAGGTTCCGCTTTCGTCATTCTTGTAGCGCTTCTCATACTTATAGTTGCCTACAAGTCCCGTTTGCTCCTCTATCTGACCATCCGCGGCTTTCTGCACGGCTATGCCGCCACTGGGCTTATAGAAGTTCTCCAAAGCGGCGTATTCCTTTCCCGGAAGCGTTCCAGCAACGACGATGTAGCCCTTGCCTGCCTCGGTGGAGTAAGCCATTGGAGTTTCCTTGGTCAGGTCCCACGTGTTGAGAGTGATGTCCGAGTTCACGTCGCTGATCACCTTCACGTTGGCAAGCTGGGTGAAGCCGGCGGCCTTGAGCTGCGAGGTGGGGAGCGAATACGGCAGGAAGATGGTGGAGTGGTTGCCGGTAGTGAACTGACGGTCGTACTTGGCACCAATCATCGTGAACGGAACCGTTGCACCGTAGGCATTACAGTCTTCCTTCTTGCCTGACTCGTCGTAGAGATACAGGTAGAGTCCGCTCCAGGCTGTGCCCTCCTCGTTCTGCGAGATGGTGTTGCGCGACTGTATGTGGTCTACTGCATCCTTGGTAACCGTTCCGTTGGCTGCCTGCACGTCGGCTATGCCGCTACGCAGACCTATCACCGTGCGGTTAGATGCCTTGATGATGGCGTTCGGGTTGCCCTCGTTGCGGTCGAAGAACGAGAAGGCGTTGTAGGTGGTGCGGCTCGTGAGGTCGATCTCGCCTGCCTGGATGTCTGCCACTGATGTCTCGTCGGTGGGCAGCTTGGTCCAGTAGTGGCCTGCCGTGTTGGCATCCTCGAGCAGCACCACGTCGGCAAGGTCATACTTCTTGGTTGCGCCGAAGGTCGGGGTAAGCGTAATCTGAAGGTTTCCTGTCACCTGACTTGGCCTGCCGGAGGCTTCAATCTTCATCCATCCGTAGTCAGCACCGTGCATGATATTCTCGTCATCGGGGTCGGGACCTTCGGTGTAACGGTCGTCAACGCGACCGTTCTTGTTGACGTATGACTTGGCACTGGCATCGACAAAGTCAATCTCTTTCGGAGTACCGTCGCCAACTGTAAGTTTAAGCTTGGCACCCTCTTCGCCCCAACCGCGGACAATAGCCTGCACGGTGTAGGTCTTGTTTTTATCCAAGTTGTTGACAAGCTGCGACAGCTCGCCTGTTACCATCTTGCGGTATCCGCTATGCTCGTTGTCATTGCCTGTGACACCATTCCAGTTGGGAACGTTCTCCTCGGTGTTATAGTTGTTCGTAGTCGTTTCCTTTATCGCTCCGCCCCACGTCGGGTCGAGCAGGATGGTCTTGTCGTGCGACATCACCCGGTAGTAATCATCGCCATTGGGCTGACGGGTGTACTCCACTTCAACTTCAGAAGGCTTACTGATGAAGGTGGTATAATCGGTCTTGTCGAGGTCGGGTTCTGAACCTGAGATCTCTCCATTTTTATCATAGTACTTTACTCCATAGCCATAGGCTAAGTCGCCTGTCTTTTGCGAATCGCTGTTATTGTTGAATACAACTTTGTCATATCCATTTGGGAAGCTCATACACCAGTAATTGCCAATCTTCACCATCGGACGGCCTGGCCATGCTCCATTGTTGCCGCTATCGCTAAATGCGTAACACCACGGCTGAGCCCAACCGTCAGGATTGGTAAAGTAAACCATGTTAGCATTATCGTCGTGAACGACCAGAGTCGAAATATCTACAAGGCTATTTATATAATTGTTGCTACCCTTATCCACGGAGTTATAGATGAACGAAGAATTACCGTGCAGCACCACTCCGCCATAGGCTGGGTATTTGTATTTATCTGACTCCTTGGAAATATTCGAGGCATGGGTATCCTGTATGCGCGAGACAACTATACCCACTTGGTCGTCGTTAGCGTGCAAACGGCTATACGGCAAGGTGAGATAGTAATATGTTTCGCCGCCTATCTCAATACTACGCGAGTCTGTCATCAATGCGCCGGGATAGTCGTTGGTCAGCTTCACATGAGGGTCGCGCAGCAGAGTGGCAAAGCCTGTGTCGGCATACGAACGTGCCTGCTGAGCATCTGTTGTTCCTTCGGCAACTTTTGTTGCAGTGGTTTCATCAGCACTTATTATATAGTAGCCCTCCTCTGAGACTTGGATAACACCCTTGGTAGACTCAACGTACAATCCCGGGTTGGCGGTGTTCTGCTGAGTGCGCAATGCCTGGTCGTATGTCCAGTCGTAGGCATAGATGCGAAGGTTCTCAAATTCTGACTTCTTCAGGAAGATGTTAGTGGCATCCTTACCACCACCTGCTGCTACGGTCTGGGCATCCTTGCCGTTGTTGTAGTAGTTCTTGTAGTTCTCAGAGGTGCTGTAGGTGAAGTCGAACGTAACTGGAACTGAGGTGTTAGTGCCATCACCGACATAGAGCTGTCCGGGAGTGGAGAGCATGAACTTGCGATTGTAGAAGTTCTCGTGGTCGTCGGTATAGCTTACGAGGTTATCGCTTGTCGTGGGGGTTCCGCCTATCTTCCAGTAGAGCGGTGTGCCTGCATCACCTGTATAGTCAACCTCAACCATTACCTTATTTATATAGAAACCACCCCGAGTAGTGATTGTGGCCGTCACTGGTATCGGCTCTATGAAGGTGTAGGTGTAGTCGTGTTGCGTTCCAACATTGCTGCCGTCGGTTCCTTGCAGGTGGATAGTTACAACGTTGGTGTTCTCAGCAACAAGAGTTGAGCCAAGATAAACACTTGTTCCGTCATATGAGAGATCTCCGAAATCTTCCTCTGTACCATAGCTTCCAAGCGAAGTGTCAGTTCCAAACGAATAGTTGTAGCCGTTAGCATTTTCCAAAGTCACAGTAAGGGGCTTCGCCTCATTACGGGTATAGTTGTTCCATGTTGTAGTTCCCGGCGAGAGGGTTGCTTCGGGAGCAGTACTTGCCTCGCCTGTGATAGTGTAGTAGTACTTATAGGTGAAGAAGTTGCCACCACTCGAGGACTCTGTGTCGGTATAGAAGCGTATGGTCCACGTTCCTACGGGGCGGTTGAAGATAATGTCGCGCTCGGTTGTGACATGGGCATCGGTTGTCTTCTCTACGATGTTGTAGTCGGATTCCGTTGCTGCATGGCCGTCGCCGGAACCAAGATAAGGAACCTTAGCCTTGTCGGTGGCAGCAGTGCCATTCTCGTACCAGTTGTTGTCCCAAGAGCCATTAGCCACGAAGCGGAATTTGTTGTCGATACTCTCTGTAGAAGCTGTGACTATCGTCACCTCCCAACACTTCAGCGTGCTGTTGTAGGTCATGGCGCGCGCATTGCTGAGGTTCCAGTCCGTACCTACACCATTGCCTATCACGGCCATTGACTCAATGATGGTCATCGGGTCGCCGCTTGCACGCATCACTTCACCACCGATATTGTCGTTGCCGCTGTAATTTTCCTCCTCATCTTGTCCCTTCGACGGGTTGTATTCAAGAGTCATGGCTCCTGCGGGTTGCACCTTGAAACCAGTGTTCTTGAGAGCTGGATAAACTTTATGCCAGTCACTGTAGCCGGAAGGCATCTCGGGGTTGGTGCCGCTACCAACGGCATAGCCTCCACCGTTGCCCTGCTTGTAAAGCTTGTTTGCGGTTGGCATGGGCTGACTGCTGTTGGTCCAAGCCGACTTTCCCTTGATATTTCCAAGCACAAAGCACTGCTGGTCTTCATTAAGATAGACATTGCCAAAGAACTTGTTGTCACCTGTCGCCCCACTGTTGCGGGTCATATATGCTGGCTGAGCCACGCCCTGGTCGGGAAGGAAGTAAACGACGCGAGTCAGAGAAGTGTGCTTGATTTCCCATGAGATAGGCGTGCCGTTGCCGTCATCGATAATGGTAACTGTGTACATACCGTCACTCGTAATGCCACGGTCTGTCATGTTCCAACAGTTGACCCCGTCTGACGCATTATTCGTCATAGTGCCGGAACAGGTGCCGTCTGTGCTTGGCACGCCTGAGGTCAGATTCCATGTGTAACCACCAGCTAAAGGACCAAACGAATGGTTCGCGTTGTCAACTACATAAAACTTCGCGTTAAGCGTGGCGGGTATATCGAAAGAATACTTATTGTTGCCAACAGCCTTCATGCGGAATATCTTGTTTATAGTGTTGACCGAGTTGCCATCGTCGCTCATAAAGTTGCCAACCAAATAGTAGATGCCGGTAGATGTGGAGGCACCGTTGTCGTATGTATAGGTCGAACTTACTATGCCTTGTATGGTTCCGTCGACAAGCGCTCCAGCCTTGATGGTGCGAGTGCCCGAAATAGTTACGGTTCCGCCGCTGGCTACCGTACTGCTGCTTGCTGTTGGTGTGGCTCCATTGGTGGTATAGTAAATTGTGCTGTTATCTGATGAAGTCAGAGTAACATTTATAGTTGACGTGTTGTAAGTCTGCGAAGCTGGCGAGAAGGTTATTGTTGGAATTGCTGTCACTACAACCTTAGCCATGCGAGTGCCATATTCATTCTTATACCATACCCTATAGTTTATCGCTCCAGATACAGCATCTACTCTCAGAAAACGGTTGTTGTCTGATCCAATGCTTGACTTGAGCTGTTGATAAGACGATGTAAGAACAGAATATGAATCAGCAGCATCATTGTTTGCATAAGAACTATAAACATCACCTGTTCCAACCTTTTCTTGGAAGCGGAAATCAAAGTATGTTCCGTTATTGTGATTGCGCAACAAATCATTAAACTCTGAACTTGTAAAGTCTATATAGTATTCATTACCACTTCGCGTGAGCTGATGGGCTGTGGTTGTTCCCCAAGTATCGTCGTTAAAGCCCCCAACATAGACACTCATAACTGCATCAGCCAAAGCTGACGAAGAACTGTATGGAGTATAACTCTTTGTTGATTTGTCATAAACATAGTAATAACTATCCGTGATTGGTTCTATGTTAACAGTTTTATCGGCATCACCATTTGTGTTAAAGATAACATTTACATTGTTGTTTGTCGTAACAACAAACTTCTCAAAACTGATACCATCGTGAATCTCTTTGCTTATGACTACAGGACATGAGGTCGAACTGCTATTGTAGCTCACTCCCGGGTAGGTTGTACCCGTTATGCCAGTGCCCCATATATGAGCCTTTATGTCTGATGGGTCTGAGCAATCTTTGTGCGCGACATAGAATGTCACGTCGGCTTGAACGCCTATCGGTATAGCTAATAACAAGACTACCGACAAAATAGTTAATAATTTCTTCATATTGGATTTATGTTTTGTGTTTATATCTCTTTCTTCAAACCTTCACTACAACTATAATAGCAGCGGATACATAGGGCGAGGAGCTTCTCGGTCGCAAGATAGCATCAAACAGCAAGCCCGCTGACACGACAGCATGGAGCCATCGCGGTCAACGGGTTATCTTTTGTTTCCGAAAAAATATCAGCTGATTGGCTGTAGATGCAGCAGAACTGCGTGGGCAGTTCTTTTTCAGGTGTATCTGTACCCCCCCGACAAACTCAACAGCAACCAGCCAACTGCGCTTGACAATGTCAGAAACATTGCCAACAACACTTAAAAGTACATCCACGGCTGCGTGAAGCACTAAAGCAAGCAAGTTGAATCGTTGATAAATCAGGTACGTTGCCATTACTTTTCTTATTCTTTCATCTGCTAAAGAGGGTAAACAGTGTTTTAGCAGTATCAACAAAGACGGCAACATATGCTTAAAAAGCCATTATCCTATCCTGTAAATAACTGCACATTCACCTTTCTCTTCATCATTTCGACTGCAAAAATACCTATTTTATACCATATAACAATATATTCGCAAATAAAATATAAATAAAAATGAGCAAACGATAGCACTGCAAGCAGCCATCAACAACATCACATACGCACACAAAAAAAGAGGAACGTATCTCTTCTTCCGAAGAAACACGTCCCTCACTTCCAAAAGGAGGCGGCCACCTACTCTCCCACATTGCATCGCAGTACCATCGGCGCAACCGGGCTTGACTTCTCTGTTCGGAATGGGAAGAGGTAGAACCCCGGCGCAATAACCACCTGAATATCTTATCG
>Ga0310695_10009737_pt1 | contig 14332 bp, 13 predicted proteins | sample RumenRJG_04DNA_FD_203882 | JGI IMG/M metagenome (GOLD analysis project Ga0310695, IMG submission 203882) | Bovine rumen microbial communities from Lethbridge, Alberta, Canada - RJG_04 (v2) (version 2) | ecosystem: Host-associated > Mammals > Digestive system > Stomach > Rumen | place: Canada... | reverse complement strand
GATATCTTCTGGCCAGAGGTGCCCACATGGTTGAAAGCTCCTATACCCATCATTCCCGTGATTGAGTTCGTGGGTATCTTCACCAAGCCCTTTGCGTTGATGATCCGTCTCTTTGCCAACATGATGGCAGGTCATGCCATTGCGGTGGCTATTACGTGTATCATCTTCCTCGTAGCCAGTCAGGCCGTTGCCGTACAGTTGTCTATGTCGGCCCTGTCGGTCATCATGAGCATCTTCATGATGTGTCTGGAGTGCTTGGTATGCTTCATCCAGGCAATGGTGTTCACTATGCTGTCAGCCGTATTTATCGGACTGGCACGCGTGGAACCGGCACATGAGTAAGAAGTGAATAATTAAAAGTGAAAAGTGAAAAATAGAATATTAACAAATTAATAACTTAAAAATTTAACAATTATGATTACAGCATTATTAGCAGCAGAAGGTGTTGCAAAGTTGGGCGCCGCAGTAGGCGCAGGTCTCGCAGCTATTGGCGCAGGTATTGGTATCGGTAAGATTGGCGGTCAGGCTATGGACGCTATGGCTCGTCAGCCAGAGGTGATGAACAAGTTGTTCACAAACATGATTGTGGCCGCCGCTCTGATTGAGGGTGTTGCTCTGTTTGCTGCCGTTATCGCATTCCTCTGCATCTAAGCACAGGTAAAAAGTAAAAGAGTAATAGGTTTTAAAAATTCAGCTTATGGATTTATTAATTCCGAGTACTGGTCTGTTGTTCTGGATGACTATCACGTTCCTCGTGGTATTCTTCCTCCTTTGGAAGTTTGGCTTCCCCGTCATCACAGGTATGGTGAAGGAGCGTCAGGCTTTCATCGATGAGTCGCTGAAAAAGGCTCATGAGGCAAACGAACGACTGGCCAACATTCAGAAAGAAGGTGAATCCATCTTGCAAGAGGCTCGTGAGAAGCAGGCTCAGATATTGAAAGAGGCTGCCGAGACACGCGATGCCATTGTAGAGCAAGCTCAGACGAAGGCAAGGAGTGAGGGAGCCCGACTGCTGGACGAGGCGAAAGCCGCCATCGAGCAGGAGAAGAAGGCTGCCATTGCCGATATCCGTCAGCAAGTGGCTACATTGAGCGTCGAGATAGCCGAGAAGGTTCTAAAGCAGAACCTGAAGGACGACAAGTCGCAGATGGATTTGATTGACCGTATGCTGAATGATGTTTCTGCTAATTAATGATTAATTATCAATTATCAATTGTCAATTATCAATTAATTTAAGCGTATGGATATAGGAGTAATATCGATGAGATATGCGAGGGCGCTCTTGAAGAGTGCTACCGACCAGAAGCTGGAAGACGCTGTCTATCAAGAGATGATGACGGTGGCTAAGAGCTATCTGGACGTGCCCGCATTACGCCATACGATAGACAATCCCATGCTTTCGAAAGACCAGAAGGAGGCGTTGCTTATTGTTGCTGCAGGCGAAAAAACCTGCCAGTTGACGAAGGCATTCATCGCCCTTGTCTTGAAGGAAGATCGTGAGAACGTGATGCAATTCATGGCCAACTCGTACATCACGCTTTACCGCAAGCAGAAGAACGTCATTCGTGGCAAACTCATCACCGCTGCCCGCGTATCGGCTCAGACCGAGCAGAAGATGCGTCAGATGGTGGAGAGTAAGACTAATGGTACTGTGGAGTTTGAGACAGAGGTGAACCCCGACATCATCGGCGGTTTCATCCTCGAATACGACACCTTCCGCATGGATGCAAGTGTCAAGTCGAAGCTCAACAACATTCTTAACACCCTAAAAAAGTAAATAAACAATGTCAGATAAGATTAAACCAAGCGAAGTATCCCAAGTGCTGCTCGAACAACTGAAAGGCATTCAGAATGCCGAACAGTTTGACGAGGTAGGTACCGTACTCACCGTCAGCGATGGCGTGGCTCGTATCTACGGACTCCGCAATGCCGAAGCCAACGAGTTGCTGGAATTCGAGAACGGCACGATGGCTATCGTGATGAACTTGGAGGAAGACAACGTCGGTTGTGTGCTTCTGGGTACCACATCAGGCATCAAGGAGGGTATGGTGGTGAAGCGCACCAAGCGCATTGCCTCTATCCGCGTCAACGACAATATGCTGGGCCGCGTCATCAATCCATTGGGACAAGCTGTCGACGGTATGGGCGATATCGACCTGAAGGATGCTTTCGAAATGCCATTGGACCGTAAGGCCCCAGGCGTTATCTATCGTCAGCCCGTGAAGGAACCCCTACAGACAGGTTTGAAGGCTGTCGACTCGATGATTCCCATCGGTCGTGGTCAGCGCGAGTTGATTATCGGTGACCGTCAGACGGGTAAGACCGCCATTGCTGTCGACACCATCATCAACCAGAAGAGTTTCTATGAGGCTGGCAAGCCCGTCTATTGTATTTATGTCGCTATCGGTCAGAAGGCCTCGACTGTTGCCACGCTCGTTCAGACGTTGAAGGAGCACGGCGCCATGCCTTACACCATCGTGGTGGCCGCTACCGCTGCCGATCCTGCTGCTATGCAGTATTATGCACCATTTGCAGGGGCTGCCATCGGTGAGTATTTCCGCGACCGTGGCTTCCCCGCATTGGTCGTTTACGACGACCTGTCGAAGCAGGCTGTGGCCTACCGTGAGGTGTCGCTGATTCTGCGTCGTCCTTCCGGACGTGAGGCTTATCCTGGTGACGTGTTCTATCTGCACTCTCGTCTCCTTGAGCGTGCCGCTAAGATTAACGAACAGCAGGAGGTGGCCGAGCAGATGAACGACCTGCCCGCCTGCATGAAGGGACACGTCAAGGGTGGTGGTTCGCTGACCGCTCTGCCTATCATCGAGACGCAGGCTGGCGACGTGTCAGCTTACATTCCCACGAATGTGATTTCGATTACCGACGGACAGATATTCTTGGAGAGCGACCTCTTCAACCAGGGCTTCCGTCCTGCCATCAATGTCGGTATCTCGGTATCCCGTGTGGGTGGTTCGGCACAGATCAAGTCCATGAAGAAGGTGGCTGGTACCTTGAAGATTGACCAGGCACAGTATCGTGAGTTGGAGGCCTTCTCTAAGTTCTCTTCTGATATGGATGCCGTGACAGCCATGACGCTGGACCGTGGTCGTAAGAACAACCAGCTGCTGATTCAGCCGCAGTATAGCCCCATGCCCGTTGGCGAGCAGGTGGCCATTCTCTATTGCGGTGTCCACGGCTTGATGCGTGAGGTGCCCATCGATAAGGTGCGCGAGTGTCAGAACCAGTTCCTCGACAAGTTGCGCACATCGGCTCCTGAGGTCATTGAAACGCTGGCAGCAGGTAAGATTGACGATGCAACCACTCAGAAGATTGAGGCTGTCATGGCCGATATCGCAGGAACCTATAAAGTATGATAGCCTATGCCGTCATTAAAAGAGATTAAAGGACGTATTGCTTCAGTCAACTCGACGCGCAAGATTACGAGTGCCATGAAGATGGTAGCTTCATCGAAGTTGCACCATGCTCAAGTGGCCATTCAAAATATGCTGCCCTACGAGACCATGCTGGAGCACATCCTCAAGTCGTTCTTGGCGGCTGAAGCCGAGGCACAGACTATCTACGATCAGGAGCGTCCTGTGAAGCGTGTCGCTTTGGTGGTGTTTAGCAGTAACTCGTCACTCTGTGGTGGTTTCAATGCCAACGTCATCAAGATGATGCAGCGCACGGTCGATGCCTATACTGAAGAGTTAGGGCAGGGTAGTGTCGAGGTTTATCCCATCGGTCGCAAGGTGGCCGAGAAAGCGCGCAAACTGGGTTATACCTGCTATGGCGACTATGCATCTCTGGTCGATCATCCCCATGTTCACCAATGTATCGAGATTGCCATGGAGTTAGGCGAAAAGTTTGCCAAGGGCGAGATTGACCGCGTGGAACTCATCTATCACCACTTCAAGTCGGCAGGCTCACAAGTGCTGACCAACAAGCAGTTCCTGCCCATCGACATCGAGAGCGAACTGGAACGTGACCACGAGCGCGACTTGACCTCGAACGTTGCCACCAAGAAGGCGCAGGACTATCTAAAGAAGAATCGCCGACAAAGTGCTGAACATCAGGATGGTGAGGCCGTTCCGCTGAACGATAACTTCATCGTCGAGCCCGACATGAACAGCGTCCTTTCGCAGTTGATTCCGAAGATGGCTCATCTGATGCTCTATACGGCTCTGCTCGACAGCGTAGCTTCCGAACATGCCGCCCGCATGGTGGCCATGCAGACCGCTACGGATAATGCCGACGAGTTGCTGCGTCAGTTGAATCTGCAGTACAACAAGAGTCGTCAGCAGGCCATTACCTCTGAACTGCTCGATATTGTAGGTGGAAGCGTCAACAACTGATACAAATCGTATTCAGTTAGGCACAGCAACTATTTTGCTTATATTATTACAACAGCAGCTACATCAAGATTCTGGTGTAGCTGTTGTTTTTTGTTATTATTCTATCACTTTCTCATAAAATATCATTGCAAAATTAAGACAATAGATGATGGCCTTTTGCAGAAAAATTTGTATCTTTGCAGCGGATAGTGACCATAAGTCATAAATATAGATGTCATCCACTAGAAACAATAAGAATTAAAACAAAATAATTATGGCTGCAATTAAGATATTAAGCGTTGATGACGAGACTCCTCCTGACTTCGTCGATGCGTCACCCTAATCATCTTTTGTGGTATCCATTTCGAACAATTGCTTGATAGCTTTCTGCTCTTCCGTGAGAAACAGCGTTCGCTTTGACACCCCACGCACTCCATCTGTCCTGACATCGATGGTGATGATGGTCTTGGCAATATCCAGGACTTTGTCCACACTTATGGCAATGCCGGCATGTCTGATGGCGCGTTCCAGTTCCTTATAAACCTTGTATGCCACGAAGCAGATACAGATATGTGCCTCTATCCTCCGTTCTGTGAAGTGGAATATGGGGCACATCTCCAGATTCCCTTTGCTGACCCTGAATGCTTTTTCCACTACCCAAAGTCCGTGGTATTGGTCGATGACGTCCTCTCGCCTCAAATCTGTATTGGTGACGTAGCCCTTCAGCCCGTCCCATCTCTCGTCCTCGGCAATCCTCTCCTGACTGATGGTGACCTCCACGTCCTTGCTGATCTCAAGGAACTTGTTGTATCCTCGTTTGTTGATCTTGTCCTTGGTAAGTTTCCCTGTACGATATGACTTCTCAAGCCGTGCCACACCCTTTGCCCTGTTCCTGGCATCATTGGACGCCCTGTTTGCAGAATAACTCACGATAAGCCTGTCACCGTCATCCTTCCTCGTTTCGTATGCCGCACCATTGGTCTTCTCCAGAGATAGAATCCATTCCCTGAGGGAAGAGTTTTCCGTCTTGATTCTCGCACCAACTATATACTTGTACCCGGCCGAGCGAAGCAGTCTGATGTTCTTGGCACTCATCAGGCCGGAGTCCGCCACGATGACGAAGTCTGTCAAGGAGAACCTGCTCACGAAGTCGTCAATGATGGGAATCATCGTGTATCCCTCATACTGGCTCCCGTTGAATATGGAATAGGACAGCGGGTATCCGTCCCGGCTGACCAGCAATCCGAGCACAATCTGAGCCTCGGCCGTCTTGCCGTCCTTCGAGAATCCCGACTGACGCATGTCATCCTTTGGGGCTGCCTCGAAATACAACGTAGTCACATCATAGAACAGAAGGCCGATACTGCCGCCAAGTATGCTCCTTGTGTGGGTGATGCTGATTTCCTGCACCAATTCCATCTGGCTGTTGTACAGCTTGTCCATGTAGCGGTATATGCGACTCAGGTCTATGTCCTCCTTGAAATATGAGCGCAAATAGGATGTCGTTGCAAGTTTGCTTGATGGCTGGCTTATACGGGCCACAACCAGATGGCGCAGCACGTCGTCCTTTATACGGTTGAAGCCTACACTGTCATAAATACGGTTAAGAAGAAGCTGTGTGCCATTGATGGACACTCCGTCAATACGGCTGACGAGCATGTCCACATCATTCTCTGAAGCAACTGCTCCGCCTCCAAAGTCTATTGTCTGCTGACCTGCATACCTGCGTATCCATTCACGGGCTTGAGTGTATAGTGCATCCGCCTCTGCTTCGGTATGGGCCACTCCGAACTGGCGAACCTCCCTGAAACGGCCACGGCTCTTGTCAACCACGACGATGCTCACCGAACCTGAACGATTTTTCTTCTTGCGTACAAACATGCCGCAAAGGTACGAAAAATAAGCGAGTCACCCAAATCACCCAAATTTAAACTTGCAACTAACTGATAATCAGTATGCAAAATTTTAATTGACAAAAATCGACGAAGTCAGGAGTTGGGACCTGTTACTTTAGGACTTGATATCCATAACCTGCTCGGCACCAAATACTACCGCAGCGGCATGAATACCAACCTCATACCACAGCAAGGACGCTGGTTTATGGGCAGTATCGGTATAAGACTGTAAACTTATAGCTTGGCCAACTCAGCAGCCATTTCCTGTTGAAGCTCCTTGGCTTTCTGGGCAGCAACCTCGGCAAAGTCATCACCGTTCGAGGCATAGATGATGCCACGACTGGAGTTGACCAGCAGACCGCAATCCTTCGTCATGCCATACTTGCACACTTCCTGTAACGAGCCGCCTTGTGCACCAACGCCAGGCACCAGCAGGAAGTGGTTGGGAGCAATCTTGCGGATGTCCTCGAACATCTTACCCTGAGTAGCGCCTACCACATACATCATGTTGTTTTCGTTGCCCCACTGCTGACTCTGCTTCAGCACTTTTTCAAAGAGGCGTTCGCCCTTTGCATCCTCGATGAGCTGGAAATCGTGTGAACCTTTGTTTGAGGTAAGTGCCAGCAGGATAACCCACTTACCGTCGTAGCCAAGGAATGGCGTCACGCTGTCTTCGCCCATATATGGGGCAACAGTCAGCGAGTCTACGTCATAGTTCTCGAAGAAGGTCTTAGCATACATCTTCGACGTGTTTCCGATGTCACCACGCTTGGCATCAGCAATGATGAAGTGGTGGGGATAGTTCTCCTTCAGATACTCGATGGTACCCTCGAAGGCTGCAATACCCTCCAAGCCGTAAGCCTCGTAGAATGCAAGGTTGGGCTTGTAGGCTACACAGTAGGGTGCCGTAGCATCAATGATGGCGGTGTTGAACTCCAGCAACATGCCAAACGTGTATTCTTCCTCTTCGTACTCCTTCTTGACTTGCTTTAGTACTGCCTGAGGAATCTTGTCGAGGTCTGTATCAAGACCTACGCAGAGAAACGACTGCTTCTCTTTGATTTGCTGTATTAACTCTTGTCTTGTCATAACTAATCACTGTTCACTATTCACTATTCACTAGCGAAGCGTTAAAGTTCTGTTTCTTTCATTCGTTCTGCATTCTCGGCCACGGTCAGCGCATCAATCATCGGCTGGATGTCACCACCCAGGAAACCCTGCAGGTCGTGTGTGGTATAGCCAATGCGGTGGTCCGTCACGCGACCCTGTGGGAAGTTGTATGTGCGAATCTTAGCCGAGCGGTCACCCGTAGAAACAAGGCTCTTACGGCGGCTGGCTATGTCGTCCATATATTTCTGATGCTCCTTGTCGTAGATAAAGGTATAGAGGCGCGAGAGGGCACGCTCCTTGTTCTTTGGCTGGTCACGCGTCTCTGTACATTCAATAAGTATCTCTTCCGTTTCGCCCGTATTGGGGTTCTTCCACATATAGCGCAGACGCACACCCGATTCTACTTTGTTAACGTTCTGACCACCGGCACCACTGCTTCGGAAGGTATCCCACTTGATTTCTCCTTCGTTCACATGCACCTCGAACTTGTCAGCTTCAGGCAGTACGGCCACGGTAGCCGCAGAAGTGTGCATACGGCCCTGCGTCTCAGTAGCGGGCACGCGCTGTACACGATGTACGCCCGATTCATATTTCAGCGTACCGTACACATCGGCACCAGAGACGGCAAAGTCAATCTCCTTGAAACCACCCACGGCACCCTCAGAAACGCTGGTAATCGAGAGTTGCCAACCCTTCGAGTCACAGTAGCTTTTATACATCTTAAACAGGTCTCCGGCAAACAGTGCTGCCTCGTCGCCACCCGTACCGGCACGAATCTCCATCTGCACGTTCTTCGCATCCTCAGGATCCTTTGGAATCAGCGCAATCTTAATTTCCTCCTCCAGCTTGGGCTGCAAGGCCTCGTTCTCAGCCAGTTCCTCACGAGCCATCTCCTTCATTTCAGGGTCGCTTTCGTTGGCCAGGATGTCCTTAGCCTCCTTGATACCGTTCAGGCAGGCAATGTAACGCTTGCGAGCATCCATGATGTCGCCCAAGTCCTTATACTCCTTGGTGAGTTTTACGAAACGGTTCTGATCGGCAATCACGTCGGGGTCAGTAATCAGTGTCGACACCTCCTCAAAGCGAGCCTCCAAACCGTCAAGTTTCTGTAAAATGCTGTTATTATCCATACTTTCTTTGGCAAAAAGAGAGTCATTTCTGACTCTCTCCGTAAGCGGAAGGTGAGGGATTCAAACCCCCGATACCCGAAAGGGGTATACCGGATTTCGAGTCCAGCGCGATCGATCACTCTGCCAACCTTCCAATCAATTTCTGTTGCTTTGCTCGAATGCGGATGCAAAGGTACTACTTTTTTCCGATACCACCAAAGAAAATGCAGGAAACTTACTAAAATTATTCGAAACTGAGCTTTGCCAATTTCGATTTCAGCTGTTCTGCTTCGCTTTTGCGAATGCTCAGCACGATTTCGCACGTATTATCATAGGTCTGCGAGACGATACGCGGATTCATGTCTTTCACGATGCGCATCACGTCGTTCATTTGCGGATAGGCAAAGCTGTACTTGACGATTTCCTCTACCTGACGTGTTTCGATATTGGCATGTGACAAAGCATCGGCTGCTGCCTCACGATAGGCAACGATGAGTCCGCTGGTGCCTAAGTTGACGCCACCGTAATAACGCACCACCACGATGAGAATGTTGGTTAGCTCGTTGCTATTGATTTGTCCGAGAATGGGTTTGCCTGCCGTGGATGAGGGCTCTCCGTCGTCGTTGGCGCGAAACTCCTGCCGCTCGGCGCCCAGCATATAGGCATAGCACACATGGCGGGCATCGTAATACTTCTTGCGATAGCCAGCCACGATGTCCTTCACCTCTGCCACATCGTCTACATGGTGAGCAAAAGCGAGGAACTTGCTCCGTTTCTCGGTGTAGTATCCCTCGCTTGTGCCTGATATCGTCTTGTATTCGTCAGACATACTCTAGATATTCTAGATAATCAAGATGGTCTAGATTTTCTAGCTTAATTTATGAATCACGAGTCCTGAGCGCAGTTTTGGCTCAAACCACGTAGCCTTTGGCGGCATAATCTTGCCACTGTCGGCAATGTCCATAATTTGTTGCATCGAGACGGGGTAGAGGGCCAGTGCAGCACGCATCTCACCAGAATCTACGCGACGTTTCAGTTCACCCAATCCGCGCAGACCGCCTACGAAATCGATGCGCTGGCTGGAGCGCAGGTCGCCGATGTTCAGAATCTCGTCCAGAATCAGACGGCTTGAGATGTCAACGTCGAGTACGCCGATGGGGTCGTTATTGTCGTAAGTGCCTTCCTTGGCCTTTAGGCTGTACCAGTGCTGGTCCAGATAGAGCGAGAACTCGTGCAACTGCTGGGGTTTGTAAATTTCCGTTCCCTTGTCCTCAACCAGGAAGTTTACCTGTAATGCTGCAAGGAATTCTTCCGAACTCATGCCGTTCAGGTCCTTCACGACGCGGTTGTAGTCGAGAATGGTGAGCTGCGAAGCCTGGAAACATACCGCCATAAAATAGTTATACTCCTCCGTACCATTATGGTTAGGATTCTGTTTTTGTTTCTCGGCACCTACGAGGGCTGCTGCTGCCGAACGGTGATGCCCGTCAGCAATATACATCGATGGCATTTTGGCAAACTCGTCGGTGATGGTCTGCATATCCTGTGCGTCGCTAATCACCCAAAACTGATGGCGGAAACCGTCGATGGGTGCAATGAAGTCGTATTCGGGCTCCGTCTTGGCGTAACGCATTATCAGCTCGTTCAGCACGGCATTGTCAGGATAGGCAAAGAATACAGGCTCAATGTTGGCATTGTTCACGCGGACGTGCTTCATACGATCCTCTTCCTTGTCGCGACGGGTCAGCTCGTGCTTCTTGATGTTGCCCTTCATGTAGTCGTCAACGTAGGCGCCAACCACCAGTCCGTACTGCGTCTTTCCGTTCATGGTCTGCGCATATATATAATAATGTTCCTTGTCGTCCTGCACCAGCCAGCCCTTATCCTGGAACTTCTGGAAGTTCTCGGCAGCCTTCTCGTAGACGCGCGGGTCATATTCCGAAGTACCTACGGGGAAATCAATCTCGGGCTTGATGATATGATACAAACTCTTCTCGTTGTCGCCAGCCTCGGCACGTGCTTCTTCAGAGTCCAGCACATCGTAGGGACGACTCTCCACCTGCTCTACTAAGTCCTTCGGCGGGCGGATTCCTTTAAATGGTTTTATGATGGCCATTGTTTAGATTAAACATTAAAAATTAAACTTTAAAGATTGGCTTTGATTTTCTCAATCATTTCTGCGTACTCTGCATCCGACAAATACACCTTGCCTGGGTTCATCTGGAACGTGCCACCATAGTCGGGACCGTCCACATACTTCGGAGCTAAGTGGAAGTGCAGGTGTGAAAGCTTATCGCTGTATGCACCGTAGTTGATTTTCTCAGGATTGAAGGCCTTCTGCATGGCACGGGTTACCTTGGCCACATCAGCCATGAAGGCATTGCGGTCTTCGTCTGACAACTCGTTCAGGTCGTTCACATGGCCCTTATATGCCACGAGGCAACGACCACGATAGGTTTGTTCTTTAAAAAGGAATGCACGAGAAACCGATAGTTGTGCAAACTCAATCATCAGATTGTGCAGGGTCTCATTATTAGTGCAGTACAAGCACTCTTTGGGATCACTTTTCATATTTTTGTTTAACGTTTAGTGTTGCATTTAGAAATAATTATCTTGCTGAAACGTATTTGTGCAAGGTCTTGCGCACGGCACCATTGCCTGCGTACAACTCCTTGACCATACCTTCTATCTGCTCGCCAAGACCAGCTTCATAGAGGTCCAAACCGAACACGTCCTTGCGCGAGTACAACTGTTTCAGACAACTGTAATCCTGATCGGGTTTGCCGATTTCCAAAGGAGCAACAATAGCCTGCAATTCTTCGAGCATGGGGTCAGGAGAGCAATCAAATGCCGTACCGTCATCCTTGATGCCCTTCAGATAGCGGGCATAGCCAGCTAACGTCAGCGGAATCAGCACGAGGTTCGACTTATCCAAACCACGGGCAATATACTTCTTCAGCGTCTCGCCGAAACGAATTGGCAGTTTCTGTGATGTATCCATTGCAATACGCTGAGGAGCATCTGGCATGAAGGGGTTCGGAAGACGTTTGTTGAGCACGGCACCGATGAACTCGTAGGGGTTCAGCACACCTGGGTCAACCACTACGGGCATAGCTTCCATATAACCAATCTTCTGGATAAACGCACGCAGGTCCTCGTCGGCCATCTCGGCAGAAATAAGGGTGTAGCCCAACATGCAGCCATAGATTGACATGGCGGTGTGCAAGGGGTTCAGACAGGTTGTCACCTTCATGGTTTCCACCTTGTCAACCGTCTCGCGAGTGGTATAGAGGGCGCCGCCCAAATCGAGTGGGGGACGGCCATTGGTGTAGTTGTCCTCGATGACCAGATACTGCACTTCCTCGGCATTGACAAACGGAGCCGTAAAGGTGTGCTTCTCGGTCTCGATATAGTCGTTGTCCTCGAAGCCGTCTTTGGCCAGCAACTCCTTCACTTTCTCATGTGGACGTGGCGTAATCTTATCAATCATCGACCATGGGAAGGTAATCTTCTTCTCATCTTTCAGATATGCCAGGAATGCTTCAGGCACCAGTCCGTCCTTGACCCAGCGCTCAGCGTAGGCCATCACGCCAGCCTTCACCTTGTCGCCATTATGTGAGCAGTTATCCATCGACTGAACAGTCAGAGGCAGTTCGCCAGCCTTGAAACGCTCAAACAGCAGGGCACAGACCTTACCCATCGCGAAGACGGGGCTCAATCCACGAGCCAAATCAGCCTCGTTAAACGTGTAACCCTTCTCGGTGATGGTAAACGAAATCATCTGCAACGATGGATTCTTGAAGATCTCCACCAGACGATTCCAGTCAGGGAACTGCGGGTCAGCCTTCAAGGCTTCTGTTACGCTGGCAATCACCTTCTTTTCGATGCTGCCGTCAGAACAAAGGTTCACGCAGAGCGACAGGTTATTATACGGTGCATAAGCCTTGTCGATGACCTCAAAATCGAAGGTCTCAGCCACGATGACACCACGGTCGTACTTGCCCGTATTCAGCGCGTCATTCAGGATGGCAGCAGGAAAGGCACGGAAAATGTTTCCGCCACCGAAGTGTACCCATGTGGGCTCTTTGGCTGTCTTAGCACGCAACTTAGCAATGTCAAATTTTGGAAGCTCATAACCCTTGGCTTCCCATTCTGCGGCATTCAGCTGGCCGCTCAGTAGTTCGTTTAACTTCATAATAAAATAAGGTTTTAATATTTTCTGCAAAGGTAGTGCAAATTGAGCGAAACACCAAAGGAAAAATCATTTTTCTTTCACAACCGGCTGATTTCATCCTGCAAACGCTGAAGGAACTTTGCAGCATGACCACCGTCCATCTGCGCATGATGGAATTGAAACGAGATGGGCAGCGTTGTCTTAAACAACCCCTTGCGATATTTGCCCCACGCTAAGAATGGGTTGTTGTATCTGCCGGAAAACTGATTGACAATACAGTCCAATTCTGTTTGCGGCAATGCCGACGTCCCTACAATCATGCGGTCGTCCAGTGCCGTACTCTCACACGTCTTCGCTGTCTGACAAGTCAGTTCAAGATAGTCGGCATTAAACTGCTCAATATCGTCAGAAAACGGGACGTCACACAAACTGATGCCGCCCTTCACGTTCAGCACGACAATGTTGATAGCCAATTTGTCAAAATGGAACAAACGGCCGTTCTCTGGCAGTAGGTAAAACTCTTCAATGCCGCTGGCTGCCTTACCGATGCACCAACACATGAGCATCGTGAACTTCATGCCTGTCCGCCGGCTAACTTTCACCATGCGGCTGACGTCAAATGTCTTCATGAGCGTCACCATAGGCATGGGCGACGACATCCACAAACTGAAAGCCTCAGCGCGGCTGGTCTCTTCAGGGTTTATTTCTCTCTTCATGCTTCCTTTAATGTTTTATCTGTTTCCGACTGCAAAATTACGAATAGTTGCGCATATCACAAAATTACTGAGACAAATTGCATCGTTTTGTGAACAATGATGCATAAAAAAGTTTTCGAGTCGCGAAAAATTCGTATCTTTGCAGCCAAGAGCAATAAAACTGCATAGTGACTATTATTTACCAATGAGGAATCTGCAGAATAGATACAAGCAATTCAAGGAGTGGAAACGGCAGCCTCACCAGGTGGCACCGCTCTCCGAGGAACAGCATGAGTGTGCTACCTGTGGCACGCACTACGAAGGCAATTACTGTCCCCGTTGCGGACAGTCAGCCAAGATAGGCCGCTATTCCTTCAAGAATGCCATCCTGCTTTTCCTTGACGTCTGGGGCTTGGGCAATCGGGGCATGTTCCGCAGCATTCGCGACTTGATACTGCGTCCAGGCTACATGATTCGCGACTATCTCCGTGGCATGCAGATGGCCTACTTCCCGCCGTTTAAGATGTTCTTCCTGCTCCTGGCCCTGTGGCTGGTAGTAGATTCAGGCTTGAACATTCAGCTCGTCAATCGCGATAAACAGAATGAGAAGGAGACTGAGGAATTCTTTTCTCGCCTTAAGCCTAAAGTAACACTGTCTGAGGATGATAAAGCGGATGAAAAAAAGCAGGCTGAGGCGCAGGAGAAGGTTGAGAAGAAGACAGGCAAGCCGCTTACTAAAGAGGAAAAGAAGGAGAGGTTTGAACAAGAGTATGAACGAAGATCAGGTGAAGTCGGTGATTGGATTGAACAGCACAGTTCGTTGTTGGTGCTCGCTGGCCTGCTGCTCTTCTCACTGCCGCTCTACCTGTTGTTCCGCCGTAGTCCTTCCATACCCGACTTACGCCTTTCGGAGTGCTTCGTGGCGATGGTCTATATCACCGATATGATCCTTATCTACGACCTCATTCCCTCACTGTTTTGCTTCAGTGTGAAGGCAGAAATATACTACGATCTGCTGAGC
>Ga0310695_10009736_pt1 | contig 14333 bp, 8 predicted proteins | sample RumenRJG_04DNA_FD_203882 | JGI IMG/M metagenome (GOLD analysis project Ga0310695, IMG submission 203882) | Bovine rumen microbial communities from Lethbridge, Alberta, Canada - RJG_04 (v2) (version 2) | ecosystem: Host-associated > Mammals > Digestive system > Stomach > Rumen | place: Canada... | reverse complement strand
TAAAGGCCTTACCACCATCTGGGAAGAGCCCACCCCTGCTTACTATATGTATCGCCAGCGCTATGCTGTTCCCGATGTTTCTCCATCGGGTATCCTCCCCACCGCTGCGGATAGGAACCACGACCTCGTCAAGGGCGCTGAGGGCTATCATTACCTCTATCGCATCAATTGTGGTGGAGATGCTTATGTCGATGAGTTTGGCCAGCAATGGCAAGCTGACGACACGCTCTACAGCCACTCTTGGGGTCAGGACTTTGGTATGCACCCCTATCAGGCCAGCCAACGTCATATCGCAGAGAAGATTCATGGCACCAAAAGCTACGAGCTCTTCCAACATTTCCGCTTCGGGCGTCATCGTTTGTGGTACGACCTTCCCGTTCTTGACGGAGAATATCGCGTTGAGCTTTACTTCGCAGAACCTTGGCATGGCAAGGGTGGTGGCGAAAAGGATGACTACGAAGGGATGCGCATCTTTGACGTAGGCATCAATGGCGAAACGGTAATTGACGACCTTGACCCATGGGCTGAGGCAGGTTACTGTGGAGCGCTGAAGCGTGTAGTAACAGCAAAGGCCAAGAATGGTCGCTTGCACATCTCCTTCCCAGAGGTCAAGGCTGGCCAAGCTATCATCTGTGGCATTGCTGTTGCCAATGTTAAGTCTTTCGCTGTGCCACAGCGACAAGCAGCACAGGTCGCCTCATGGCACACCTTCGACACCGATACCATTGCCAAACTTCCCAAGGAGGAAATGCCTCAGGACACAGAAGCCCGACCTGCCAGCATTTACCAACCCACAAAGGGTAATCAGTTCATCATCAAGCCAGGCTTAGGTCAAGAGTATGCCCTCCGATTCCGCTATAAGAATACAACGGGTAGTGCTGTGAAAGCCCGCATGACCATCACCGATTCAAAGCGAACCGTACTGGTTGACAGGGATGTCACCTTCCCCCCGACACCCAATAAGTTTAAGATGCTGTCTACCACCACAGGCACCCAGATTAACGCTGGCACCTACACAGTCCATATAGACACCAAAGATGTAGAATTTAAAGAACTGGAAGTACAATGAAATATCCCCTATTATCGCTATTAGCCCTATTTCTCCCATTCGCATCGTCGTCCGCTGAGAATCATCACGATTGGGAAGACAACCACGTGTTGCAGATCAATCGTGAACCAGCACGAGCCTACTTCATTCCCTTTGGTGAAAGCAAAGGCGACCGTATGCTGTCGCTCAATGGAGACTGGCTATTCCGTTGGACAAAGACACCCGACGAACGCATCAAGAATTTCTATCGCACAGACTTCGATGCCAGCAGTTGGAAGACATTGGCCGTTCCTGCCAACTGGGAGGTAAATGGCTATGGCACACCTATTTATATCTCTGCAGGCTATCCTTTCAAGATTGACCCGCCTTATGTGATGAAGGAACCCAAGAAGGAGTGGACAACCTACGTGGAGCGTAATCCTACAGGACAATACAAGCGTACTTTCACCCTTCCTGCTGAATGGAAAGAAGGTCAGACGTTCCTCCGCTTCGAGGGTGTCATGGCCGCCTTCTATGTTTGGATCAATGGCCAACAAGTGGGTTATAGTCAGGGATCTATGGAACCTTCTGAGTTCAACATCACACCTTATATCAAGAAAGGAGAGAACCAGATTGCCATCGAGGTGTATAAATATAGTGATGGTTCATACCTCGAAGACCAGGACTTCTGGCGCTTTGGTGGTATTCATCGCGACGTCTTGCTGTATCACACCCAAGATGTCAGATTGAGAGATGTTGCTGTGCGCACCACTCAAGACAAGGATGGTTGGACGCTGGCCATCAATCCTCAGTTCTCTGTATATAACGGTGAAACGGGCGAAGGTTACCAGTTAGTAGCCACGCTGCTGGACAATGGTCGTTCTGTTGGTTGCGACTCAGTCGCAACAGACGAGGTTCTCGACCTCCAGCACAAGGCTACCCGCATGAACGAATGGTTCCCCCAGCGTGGTCATCGTAAGTTCAACCGCATGGAAATCAAGGTAAGCAATCCTCGTCTTTGGAGCGCTGAACATCCCAACCTATACACCTTGAAGTTGGAACTCAAAGACCTCAATGGCAGAACCATCGAGAACACCCAACAGCAGGTGGGCTTCCGCGAGATTCATATCAAGAATGGTCAGCTGCTTATCAATGGAAAAGCCATCAAGATTCGTGGTGTCAATCGTCATGAGCACGACCCCTACACAGCTCGTGTGATGACGGAAGAACGCATGCTCCAAGACCTCCAACTGATGAAGGCTGCCCATATCAATGCTGTTCGTCTAGCCCACTATCCCAATTGTCCTCGCTGGTATGAGCTTTGCGATTCTATGGGTATGTATGTGATGGACGAGGCAGATTGCGAAACGCATGGACTTCGTGGCACCTTGGCTTCCACCCCCGACTGGGGCGATGCTTTCCTCGATCGTGCCATCCGCATGGCTGAGCGCGACAAGAATCATCCCTCTGTTATCTTCTGGAGTTTGGGCAACGAGAGTGGCTATGGTCCCAACCAAGCAGCCATGTCTGCTTGGCTTCACGAGTTTGACCCCACCCGTCCTGTTCACTATGAGGGTGCACAAGGCAACTACACAAGTAAGGGAGAGGAGTTTCCTGACCCATCTACTGTCGATGTTATCTCGCGCTTCTATCCTCGTATTATGGAGGAATATCTGAATCCAGGCATCCCTGAAGGCAGCGATAAGGAACGTGCTGAGAATGCCCGTTGGGAACGCCTGCTGGAAATTGCTAACCGAACGGGCGACCATTGTACGTGGGTAGGCTCCGATGGAGGTCCCCGCCCCGTTCTTACCAGCGAATATGCCCACTGTATGGGCAATGCCCTTGGCAACTTCAAGGAGTATTGGGACGAGATCAACTCCAATCCGCGCATGCTGGGAGGCTTCATCTGGGACTGGGTGGATCAAGGCATAGCTTTAAGTGAAAAGTTAAAAGTGAAAAATGAAAAATTTGCTACCGTACCTGATAATGCTGTGCTTTATGGTGGCGACTTTGGTGACAAGCCTAACCTCCATGCTTTCTGTATGAATGGTGTCGTGATGAGCGACCGCACCCTGACACCTAAATACTATGAGGTGCAGACTGTTTATGGCGAGGCTGCAAAGCTGTGTGGAGAAGTGGCTGAGCATCCTGTTCCCCAATCTTTGCCCTACAAAGCCAAGAAGTCGAAGAACAAACCCCTTCCCTCTTCTCTTTTACCTCTTATATCTACTATCAAACCTCAGGTGTTCCGTGCGCCTACAGACAATGACAAGAGCTTTGGCAATTGGCTCGCCAAGGACTGGAAGCGCTGTGGACTTGACACGCTGATCATTCCTATGACAACAGAACAGGATGGCAATGAACTCACTTTCACTTTCGAGATTCCTGATTCATTGCCTGAAATTCCACGCTTGGGCATTCTGATTGAATTGCCTCGCGACTATGAACAGTTATCATGGTATGGTCGTGGCCCTTGGGACAACTATCCCGATCGCAAGCAGTCTTGTCCTATCGGATTGTGGAAATCTACCGTCTCTCAGCAGTATGTCCATTATCCTCGTCCTCAGGACTCAGGAAATCATGAAGACTGCACGATGGTGGAGCTGAAGACGAAGAAGGGTAAGACCCTGCGCATTGAGGCTGTCGATAAGGCATTCTCCTTCTCAGCCCTGCCCTACTCTGCCCAACATCTGGCATCCAAGACCCACGATTACGAGTTGCAAGACCAGGGCAAGACTTACCTCAGCATCGATTGTGCTGTCATGGGATTGGGCAATAGCAGCTGTGGCCCTGGCGTATTGAAGAAGTACACCATTGACAAGCATCAGCCACACCAGCTGAAAATAAGAATCGCTACCAGCGGATGATAGAGATTCTTGAGTTTGGCATTGACTTCACAGTCCCCGTGTGAGCGCGGGGATAGAAAATATAATATCAATTTGTGAATTTTCCAACAAAGAGGATAACGCCAGATGAGGCTTCGCTGATAACATAGACGAAGGGACGGTTGGCGTGGAAGGTAGCCTTGGGATATTCTTGTGGACTTACAGCAGTTGTTGCATTCACGCCAGCCACAGTGACCGCAGCGGCTTCCGAACCCTCCTCATTAACCTTAATCTTTGCCTTTTGACGCATCATCGAGATATAGAGGTTTCTATCTTCACACATGTTGGGTATTTCTGCAAAGTCTGAGTCAAAGGCCAACTTGATGCCCATCTTCTGCATGAGTTTGATAAGACCACCCTTCAGTTCGTCAGTATCTGATGCCGTCTCGAAGCGTGGCAGCTTCAGATCTACCTCATAGCCTTGGAATACGTCGCCTCCTGTTCCACACCATCCACGGTTATTCAGTACGCTGCTTTGTGCCACTTCTTTAATGATGTCGTCAGTAGTTGCCCCTTCTTCTGGCAGTAATACTGTCATCTTCCAAAGACCAGAGCCATAGGGCAGGATAACAGCAGAGTAGGTATTGGTTTTCAGATAGCTAATCAGCACCTTCTGATGCATCATAGGGAGCGTGGTGTTCCCTTTCTCTGTGGTAAAGACCTCTTCCTTGGTATTCTTTGGGTCGAACTTTGAAGCCCAGTCAGCCTTGAAGTAGATGGCATTCAGCAGATATGACACTATATTAGGATTAACTTCATCGAGAATCTTAGGAATCATGCCCTTGGTCTTGTCGTTACACCATCCGTTGATGTGCTCAAGCGTTTGTGGCGATGAGAAGTCGAGTGCTTCAGCCTTTGCATTGTAATAGTTCTGCATATCCTGCTGGAACTGTTGTTTCAAGGTATAGTCCTTATTCAGGAAGATGGCATTGGCAATATCCAGCGTCACCTTATTATCTACTTTTGGCAGTCCCTCTATCAACTTCTTGCAGTATTCGTTCACCGCCTGGATGCCACCTTTGTGGAAGCCTAAGGTCTGCTCCAGTTCCTCTTCAGTCTTTCCTGTGGCAGCATCGTTCACCATCCCTAATACATAGGTGATACTGAGTGGTGAGTAGATAAAGCTTTTGCCACTCTGGTCAACCTCGTTGACAGTCTTCAGGAAATTCAGCGTGAACTGGTTGTTGTCGTTGGCAAACTCTTTCTGCTCAGCAGTCAGTTGGATGGGCTCTGGATCAGATAACATATTCACTATTCCTTTGGTTTCACCTAATTCATTCTCAGCAATGTCTGATGATGAGGAACACGACAGCATTGTGCCACTCAGCACGACGGCCGTTAATAAAAGAAGATTCTTTTTCATATTCGTTTCAATTGATGATTCTGCTAATATAATACAATGGCTACAACAATCTTGTATAGAATAGTGTTAAAGAAACAAAAAAGTTAGTAAAACCATACAAGATTTGCGTACTTTTGGATTATTAAAGTAGAACGCAAGATAAAGGAAGATGGTCAGTCAACTCGTTGAGCGCATACGGCGGAAAGACCAACGGGCGATGAGCCAGCTCTATCAGCTATACGTTGAAGAGCTCTCATCGGTCTGCTACCGATATGTGCCTTCGGAGGACGATGCGAAGGACGTGCTACAAAATAGTTTTGTCAAGATATTCACGTCGATTCCATCCTTTGAATATAGGGGTGAAAATGCCTTCAAGGCGTGGATGAAACAGGTGGTAGCCAACGAGGCTCTTTCGTTCTTGAAAAACAAGAAGAAACTACTGTTCGTGGAAGAGAACCAGACTGCTGACGAGACAGATGAAGCAGACGCTACCCCTGACACAGAGCGGATTTCGCCTGACGAACTACACCAACTTATCAGCGAACTACCAGATGGCTACAGAACAGTGCTCAACCTCTATGTGTTCGAGAACTACTCTCATCGGCAAATAGCCAGCCTGTTAGGCATCAAAGAGAGCACATCAGCCTCTCAACTCTATTACGCAAAGAAGTTATTGGCAAAGAGAATCAAAGATTTAACGAAGGACAAACAATGAAAGAGAACTGGACAACCGATATAAAGCAGAAGTTGGAAGGGCACAAGATGGCTCCACCTGCTGGACTGTGGGAGGACATCAGCAGAGAGATGGGCCTTCATGAGGAGCCAGCTCCCAAAACTGTTGCCATCAAGCGTTGGCATTGGGTTGCTGCTATGGTCTTAGTCCTCGTAGGATTCTTTCTCGTCTATCAGTTCAGTCAGGAAGAATCACTCCCTCGGGTTGCTCATACGTCACAAAAGCAAGAGGCTCTTACGATGAAAGAAGCAAATCCCGAGAACCAACCATTGGCTCTTGCTGACATTCCTTATCATTTCCAAACTAAGGTATCTTCCAAGACGCCTGTTGAGATAAGCCAAACAAGTCCCGTTGAAACAGTCCAAGAGGTGACAGAAGAAAACTCTCAGCAAGTCTTAGAGGAAACAGTACCTCAACAGGTTTCAGAGGAAACAACCCATCAGTCTTCTGTGGTAACCAGTCGTCAGTCTCAGTCAGAAGAACATCATCATACAGCCAATTACAATATCAGACAGACATCAGTTTCTTCCACAGACAGCCAATGGTCTATCGGTTTGAACGCCTCTGGCGGATTACTTGCTGCTGCTTCTAGTCAAAGGAACATAGTGCAGTCCGATTATCCAGATGTCGCTGAATTCAATAATAACAATTCTGTGGAGAATGGCCTTCCTCGGCCAAATACCTCCTCTGCGGTTTACGATGATGAGGTAAAACATCGTCTGCCAGTCTCCTTAGGACTCAGTGTACATTATCAGCTAAGTCCTCGCTTGGCACTGTTGACAGGCATCAACTATACCTATCTTTATTCAGAGTTCAGCACATCTCTTTATCCCAATATCCATAGTGAACAGAAGTTGCACTATCTGGGTGTACCAGTGGGCCTCGCGTGGCAGTTCTGGAAGACGAATGGTTTCAGCATCTATCTCTCAGGCTCTGCTATGCTTCAGAAGTGTCTCAACGAAAAGCCTTGGCAGTGGTCTTTTAATGCATCCGTAGGTGCAGAGTATGCCATTACGTCTCTGTTGGGTCTTTACTTTGAACCTTCGTTGGGCTATTACTTTCACGACGGTACCTCTTTCGAACATTATTATAAAGAACATCCCTTAGCACCTTCCATCGAATTTGGTCTTCGTCTGCACATTTCAGGCAAGTGATGTTTTGTTGAATGTTTCCTAAAAAACGTGTAACAACGTGCCTGTGAAGTTGACTCCTAAACTCAAGAATCAAGTTTGTGTCATATCAAAAACGCATGGAAAAATTTCTCCGGAAGTAATTTCAATTACTCCGAATAGAAATTAAAATACTCCGAAAGAAATTTTTGTTACTCCGAAAGTAATCTCACACCGAGAGAATACAGCAAATTCCCTTCTGTATTTGTCGCTTGTAGAGATGTGAGCAAACCCTTGGAGAATAAGTTCGGATAGAGTGCACAATGAGAGACTTATGAGCAACCATAGGGCAGCCTGTTGAGCAATTTTAGCGATAAAATAGTGAATAATTGCAGAAAAATGACTATATTTGTAGCCGATTTCGATATCATCCAACAAAAACAGGACTTATGAGACTTAAAACAAGAATGCTTACGTTTCCCTTGCTTTTGGCAGTGTTGATTATATCGTCATGTGGCGAGAAAAAGCAGAGGAATCACGATGCAGCCCAGTACGAGACTCTCGTAGTGGGCAAGAATAATATGACCTTGGAGCGACAGTACAGTGCCCGGATAACGGGACGCCAGATTGTGGAGGTGCGCCCACAGGTGTCGGGCTGCATCACCCACATCCTGACGGGTGAGGGACAGGCGGTGCGCAAGGGACAGACGTTATTCATCATAGACCAGGTGCCCTATCATGCTGCATTGGAAATGGCAGTGGCAGCCCGTAAAAGTGCAGAGGCCCGATTGGCTACGGCACGCATGAACTACCAGAACGAGACGGAGCTGAAGGAGGGTCACGTGGTGAGCAACGTGTCGGTAGAAACCATGCGCAACGCCCTGCTAGAGGCGGAAGCGGCTGTGGCGCAGGCGAAGGCACAGGAGGTGAATGCCCGCAACAACCTGAGCTATACGGAGGTGAAGAGCCCTGTGAGCGGTGTGGCCTCGATGATTCCCTGGCACGTAGGGTCGCTGGTAAGCAGTAATATCAGCGAACCACTGGTGACGGTAGCCGACGACTCGGAGGTGTATGTATATTTCAGCATTAGCGAGAACCAAGCACTCGACCTCATCGCACAATATGGCTCTATCGAGACGTTTATCAACAAGGCACCAGCGGTCAGTCTCCGCATGAACAACGGAAAGGAGTATGACAAGCAGGGGCGCATCAGTGCCATTAGCGGTACAGTAGATGCTGAAACAGGAGCCGTCGCCCTGCGTGCCACCTTCCCCAATCCCAACGGACTGTTGCATCATGGTGGTAGTGCCACCGTGTTACTGCCCACCCATCGCACGGACTGTATCGTCATCCCGCAGGAGGCGACCTACGAGTTGCAGAACCGTATGTTTGTCTATCGCGTGGTGAACGGCAAGACAAAGGCTACCCCCATCACACTCTACCCCCAGAACAACGGCAAGGAGTACATAGTGGAAGAGGGTATCAACGTGGGTGACACTATCATTGCCGAAGGTGCTGGACTGCTGAAAGACGGGATTGAAGTAAGAGGTAAGAAGTAAGAGGTAAGAGTAATGAACGTTAGGACATTCATAGACCGCCCGATATTATCCGGAGTCATCAGCGTACTAATGGTGCTGGTGGGTATCATCGGACTGACTCAGTTGCCGCTTGAACAATTCCCGGAGATTGCTCCGCCTACCGTCCGCGTAATGGCTTCATATACGGGTGCCAATGCAGAGACGGTGCAGAAGAGCGTCATCGTGCCTCTCGAAGAAGCCATCAACGGCGTGGAGGGCATGATGTATATGACCTCGTCAGCCTCGAACAACGGTACTGCCTCCATCGGTGTCTTCTTCCGTCAGGGTACCGACCCCGATATGGCGATGGTTAACGTACAGAACCGTGCAGCTACCGTACAGGGACGATTGCCCAGCGATGTGGTAAAGAGCGGTATTACGGTACGCAAGCGCCAGACTTCGAACATCAAGCAGATAGCGGTATATAGCCCGGACTCGACCTTCGACCGCTCGTTCCTGGCCAACTACACGAAGATTAACATCGAGCCGCGTCTGAGCCGTATTCCCGGTGTAGGCGAAGTGAATGTGATGGGTGCAGACTACTCGATGCGCATCTGGCTCGACCCGCTGAAGATGGCACGCTACGGACTGACACCCAACGACGTGACACAGGTGCTGAACGAGCAGAACGTGGAGGTGGCAACGGGTACGCTGGGCGCAGAAAGTCAGAACACGTTCCAGTATGTGCTAAAATACCGCGGGCGCTATGAGGAAGAGAAGGAATACGAGAACCTCGTCATCCGTTCGCTGCCCGACGGTGACGTGCTTCGCATCGGTGACATAGCCCGTGTGGAGCTGGGGTCGCAGAACTATAACATCATTGGCGAGACGAACGACAGTCCTGGTGTGAACATCAGCATCAACCAGGTGGCAGGTTCAAACGCCAACGAGATTATCAAAAAGATAGACCTCGAGATTGAGGAGATACGCCATTCGCTACCCCCAGGTATCGTCATTGAGGATTTGGAGAGCAAGAAAGACTTCCTCGATGCCTCTATCGCCAGCGTGGTAGAGACGCTGCTGGAAGCCCTCGTGCTGGTCATCCTTGTGGTATGGCTCTTTCTGGGCACCTGGCGCGCTACCATCATCCCTGCCATTGCCATTGTCGTATCGCTCATTGCCACGCTGGCCGTCATCTATGCCATCGGCTTCTCACTGAACATGCTGACGCTGTTTGCCCTCGTGCTGGTCATCGGTACGGTGGTGGACGACGCCATCGTAGTCGTCGAAGCGGTGCAGGCAGAGCTAGAAAGGGAAAAGGGAAAAGAGAAAAGGGAAAAATTTCCTACCGAACAGAAGACTGGCGCCAAGGGGATAACTGAGGAGGCGATGAAGAAGATTACCTCGGCGCTGATTACGACAACGCTGGTATTCATGGCGGTATTCGTGCCCGTCTGCTTTATCGGGGGTGTTACGGGAACCTTCTACACCCAGTTCGGACTGACAATGGCTATTGCCGTAGCTATCTCGCTGTTCAATGCCCTGACGCTCTCCCCTGCCCTCAGTGCCATCATCATGCACAACCAGCCCACCACGCGCTTCCACGCACGGTTCAATAAGGTATTTGACTCGCTGTCTGGCAGTTACAAGCATGCCGTCACTGGGTTTATCCGTCGTAGAACACTCTCGCTCACCCTCGTGGTGGTGGCTATCGTTGCCCTTGGCTGGATGATGCACACCACCAAGACCGGACTAGTGCCCAACGAGGATATGGGTACGGTATTCATCAACGTACAAGCATCGCCAGGAAGCAGTCTGCAACAGACCTACCATATATTAAAAGAGGTGGAAGAGCGCATAGACGACCTGCCACAACTGCGCATCTTCTCGCTCATAGCGGGTAACAGCAACAACTTTGAGCAATCGTCGTCGAACGGTAACTTCACGCTAAAACTGAAAAAGTGGGGTGAACGAAAAGGAAAGGGCGACGACGTTCAGAGCATTGTGGATGAGATCTATCGTCGCACAGCTGACATTGCCAATGCGAAGATTCAGGTGAACACACAGAATATGTTGCCAGGATTCGGTCGTATCAATGGTTTTGAGCTACACGTACAAGACAAACACGGTGGCACGATGGAGCAACTGATGAACCACACAAACCGCCTCATAGCAGCCCTCCACGAGCGTCCGGAGATTGGGCGTGCCTATACTAACTTCTCGATGAAATACCCACAATACCGGGTGGAGGTAGATGCTGCCCTGTGCAAGCGTCGTGGAGTGTCGCCTAGCGATGTGCTCTCAGCTCTGGGCGGGTACATTGGTGGTAACTATGCCTCTAACTTTGTGCGCTTCACGAAGCTGTACCGTGTGATGGTACAAGCTTCACCAGAATATCGTCTGGACACGGAGTCGCTGAACAATATCTTCGTGCGGAACAACCAGGGAGAGATGTCGCCTATCGGACAATTTCTGACCCTGACGCGTGTCTATGGCTCTGAAACGCTGGCACGCTTCAACCTCTTCCCCAGTATCCAGGTCGGAGGTAATGCTGCCGAGGGGTACAGTAGCGGACAAGCCATCAATGCCATCCGCGAGGTAGCTGAAGAGGTGTTGCCTGAAGGCTATGGCTACGAGTTTGGAGGCATGACACGCGAAGAGGCTTCGTCGCAAAACACCACAGCGCTGGTATTCGTTATCTGCATCATCTTCATCTACCTAATTCTCTGTGCCCTCTACGAGAGTCTGCTCATTCCCCTTGCCGTCATCCTGAGCGTACCGTTCGGACTGGCTGGCTCGTTCCTCTTCGCTCACCTGTGGGGACTGGAGAACAACATCTACATGCAGACGGGTCTTATCATGCTTATCGGACTGCTTTCAAAGACGGCCATTCTGCTGACTGAATATGCCACCACACGCCACAGACAAGGACTGAGCATCGTGGCTGCTGCCCTCGATGCCGCTGCAGTCCGTTTGCGTCCCATCCTCATGACTTCCATGACGATGGTGTTCGGACTGCTGCCACTAGCTCTCGCTACAGGAGTTGGTGCCAACGGCAACCACTCGCTGGGTGTGGGAACCATAGGAGGTATGGTAATCGGTACCATTGCCCTGCTCTTCATCGTCCCCGTGCTCTACGTCATCTTCCAGACGATAGAGGAACGGATGAAGCAGCGCTTTCACCGATAAAGGAAAGAGGGGGTTACCTTGAGAAACGAAGGAAGGCGGAACGGACCACGAACCAGCAGTGTAGCAAGAATGTCTGCACAAGCCCATAGTGTTCCGCCATCACGTTGAATCGCTCCATTAGCGAGGCACGATGGTGCTGCGTGGTGTCGCCACCCTCCTCGAAGTTAGCTACAATCACGTGGGCATTCACCAGAGGCAGTCCCAGACGCTCTGCTTCCTTCATGATACGAATGCACCAATCCACATCCGCAGAATGCCTGTACTTAAGGTTATAGGGGAACTGACGGGCTATATCCAAACGGACATAAAAAGCCTGATGACACACCAGCATGCCTTTCTTGAACGAGCGCCACGTCAGCGTCTTTGGGGGGCGATGGCGACGCAGGTGCAGGAAACGACCCTCAGCATCCGTCGTCGCTGTGTCGCCATAGATGACTGCTGGTCTGCTTTCCGCCTTTTCTGCAATTGTCTGTATGGTGTCCTCAGCATACAGCGAATCGCCTGCATTCAGGAATACGATATAGTCGCCCGTAGCCTTCTGCAATCCCTTGTTCATCGCGTCATACAGTCCTTTGTCAGGTTCCGACTGTATCGTCACCTCGTGCGGACTCTTCTTCTTGTATTCTTCCGCTATCTTTACGGTATCGTCCTTCGAAGCACCGTCAATAATCAGGTGTTCAATATGCGGATACCGCTGACTGCGCACACTGTCCAATGTCCGCTGCAAGCTACGCGCTGCGTTATAGGTAATGGTAACTATCGATATCTGTATCATCTGTTCAATTGTTTGGGTTGCAGGGCTGCCTCATATATTTCCAGATAGCGGTTGGCCACACTCTGCTGCGAATAGCTATGGGCTACCTTCATCACACATTGCTTACTCAACTGCGCATAATCCACTTCGTCCAACACATATCGGATTCCTGCAGCCAAATCGTCCACATCGCGAAACTTTGCCACGTAGCCATTCTGCTGGTGGTCTATCATTTCTGGAATACCCCCCACTCGGAACCCTACACAAGGCACTCCGCAAGCCATTGCCTCCATCAGCGTGTTAGGCAGGTTATCTTCCAGAGAAGGCAACACAAACACATCAGCACTATTATACACCTCAACAATGCGCTCGGGCTTACTCACATATCCCAACGGATGCACAGGCAATGCCAGCTGTGCAGCTACATCTTCCGCATGTCCGCCCAGAATGGCAACCATCGTGTTCTCCTTCATCTCAGGATGCTGGTCAGCCAGTTTCCTCACAGCATCCACGAAATAACTCATACCCTTACGCGGATCGGTAACACGTTGCGATACAAAAAGTATGATTCGCTTGTCCGTAGGCAGTCCCAACGCTTCGCGAGCCTTCTGCTTATCCAGCGGATGAAACACGTGCGTATCTATCGGATTCGGAATGTTGGTCACCATCTGTCCCTTCAGCAATTCACTCTTCTTAGCCTCTTCTGAGAGCCATTTGCTACACGCCACATAGGTCACGTGCTGTCCTTCCAACATACGCTGTTTGCGCTTCCACACCTTATTCGCCAAATCTACAGGCCCTGGCAACAGCGGACAATTTTTGCACTCCGTATGGAAAGCCTCACATCCACGCGCATAGTGGCAAATGGCTGTAGCAGGCCATATATCGTGCATCGTCCAAACCACAGGTTTCCCTGTAGCCAATATCTTACGAATGTTTTCCAGCGAAAGCATGCCCTGATTCACCCAATGCAGATGAACCACATCCGCCTCCTCAAACTCTGGCAGTTTCGTAATATCCACGCCACAATTTGCTATGTCCATCTCAAACAAGTGCTCACGCTGGAAGTGCAGATGAAGCCAGATCACGAAGCGCTCCCAAAGGAAGTTCCACTGCGTGCGCCACTTGGCAGACAATCCACAAACCGTCAGCGAGTCCGTTTCCTTGTCGCGAACCAGCATTTTTGCCTTCACCCCATTGTTCTTCAGCGCTTCCATCAGTCGGTTGGCAGCCACAGCAGCGCCCCCCGTACGTTCACTTGTGTTGATAATCAGAATTCTCATATTATAAAAACACACATTCAAATACAAATGCAAAGATAGCACTTTTCCTGATAACATCCAAATTTGTAGCCCAAAAAGATAAAACAATGTATTAAATTGTTAACATCTGTTGTTTGCGTACACAATCACTTGATTTATGTCAAGAACAGTGCGGTTTTTACACTAAAAAAGTGAAAACTATTTGGTGGTTCAAAAAAAGTCCGTACCTTTGCATCGTCAAACAATGACACTCCGACTTGTTCGGCTTTGACTAAGTGAAGTCAAAGATTCATAATAGATTGTTTTAGGTTAGTAGTAATATTTATAGTTTTAGGTTTTTAGTTATTGGTAAAAAGAAAGTTTTAAATGTGTGAAAAACAGTGGGCACCGTGAGGCGGTCATAACTTTCTTTTCTTTAGAAGTTAGTATTAAGTCAAATATTCCTGCTGCGAGGCAGGCCTTCCGGTTCAAAAGACCGGACTTATTTTTGAAAAGGATTTTTAGTTAAACAT
>Ga0310695_10009735_pt1 | contig 14334 bp, 15 predicted proteins | sample RumenRJG_04DNA_FD_203882 | JGI IMG/M metagenome (GOLD analysis project Ga0310695, IMG submission 203882) | Bovine rumen microbial communities from Lethbridge, Alberta, Canada - RJG_04 (v2) (version 2) | ecosystem: Host-associated > Mammals > Digestive system > Stomach > Rumen | place: Canada... | reverse complement strand
ATTTAAGAGCCAAATCCGCATCTTCCTCAAAAGCATTTTTAAACATTAAAATACAATCTTCATCAGATCTCGAACGATAAGCACCGCACAGAGCAAACATATCAAGAACCGCGTTAAAAGTAGACTTAACCGCGACTCCGCCATTCTCTGTTAACTTATAATTTGCCTGTTTCTGCATTTCATTAAGTACAGTATTCATCCTTTATCTCCTTTTCAACTTCTATTGTTGAGGTTATTTTCATAACCTTATTTATATTAGCGCACGTCCCGTAGGATTTGAACCCACACCTACACGGGTTGGAACCGTGTGTGCTTCCATTACACCAGAGACGCAAATATAAATGCTGGCTGAGAGACTCGAACTCCCGACCCGTAGTTTACAAAACTACTGCTCTACCAACTGAGCTAAGCCAGCGTAAAAGTACGGGAAGACTTGAGAGTTCTTAAAGGGGACTTTAGTAGCGTCTTCCCGCATACATTAAACAGCTTTCTCCGTAGTTTCATTATTAGAAACTTCTTTTTTATTCTGCTTCGCGCTTTTATTTTTTTCAATTAAAGTTGCGCGCTCTTTTTTAATTCGGAGAGCCTGTTGTATTAAATTTTTAGATTTTAATCTTTTATCATTAAAGGCTTCAAGAAGATTATCTTCTTTTGCTTTTTCTATTTCATAAAGCTCTTGAGATCTCTTTTTCATATCAGGAATAGAAAGAGATTTAGAATTATCTATAAGAATACGAAAACTTGCTTCTCTTTTCTTTTTATTATTATTAGAAATATTTTCTTTAGGAATATTATTTACAGTTTCTATTGTTACCCAATTTTTTGCCATATTATTATTTTTCCTCCATGTTTCTAATCTGTCTTGCGATCTTCTTTACGACACCCCCACTTTTAAGATTTTTAGGTGATCCATAAAGCTTATTATATCTGTCTTTAAGAATTGCAAGTTTCTGTTCTTTCGTCATTTTTAATACTCCTTTTGTTAAAATTTTTAAAATGGGCAGAGCTGGATTCGAACCAGCGATGTGTCTTTGTATTGGGTTTACAGCCCAACGCCCTCGACCAACTAGGCATACCTACCCTTAAAATTACAAGACACAATATTTTTAATAAAATTGGCTATTTATTCTTGTAAAATTGCTGTATGTGTCTTTAACTGGGGTGATAGGATTCGAACCTACGCTGCTGGAGTCAAAGTCCAGTGCCTTAACCGCTTGGCTACACCCCAGGATGCGGCTGGATAAACCAGCCCGCAGAAAGGGATAATAATATGTAAATGAATAAAAATAGATATAAATATTATTTGTATAGCAAAGAGAAATGTTGTTTTCTAAGGCGAAATAATATTTTAATCTTATTGGATTAAGATCATTTCTCTTTTACAAATAAAACTCTAGACTCCGCCTTTCACCAACTACCATGGAATTATTAAGCATATCCAACTACTTAATAATTTTATCCCTAACTCATTTTGAGAATAATAGGATAAGTCGAAAATGTGCGATTTGAACGCCACCTCCACATCCCAAATGTGGTATGCTACCGAGTTACACTACATTTTCGTCAAGGCACAATTAAACTATGTCATTTTAACAGAATGATGTTTTATTAATAAAATTGCTGTTAGTGCCTTTTTCATTATAATAATATTATAACATAAATTTTTTAAAAAGTCAAATATGAATTTTTAATTACAATATTCTTCTATAAAATCATCAGGATTATTATAGAATTTTTCATTTAATACATCAAGAGATTCATTAGTTTTTTTTGTAATTTCAAAAAGATTCCAAGAAACATCTTCGTTTCTACGCTCTTCAATGAATTCGCACCATTCATCACTACCAGGATCAAGACCTTCTTCTTCTGCTTCCTGTTCAAAATTTTCTGAAATTTCAAAATAACTATCTATAACAGATAATGCTTCATCATAAGCATATTCTTCTGCTTCTTCTTCTGTTTCTACTTCTATTACAGATAAACTTTCCATTCTGTGCAAACCACCGTAAATGTTTTCATAAGCTCTAACTGCAAATAATTTTGACATATTATTTTTCCCTTTCTTCATTTGATATATATATTATAACAAAAATTTTTAAAAAAATCAAGTTAATTTTAATTGATTAAATAAACGTAATCTAATTTAAAATTAAAGCCATATTGACGTTTGTTCTCTTCGAGCTCATCTATCCATTCCCATGGAATTTTAATTTCAGTTACAAATACTTCGGCTTCTTTTTCTTCTGAATTTAAATCATTTATATTTTTCCATGTATCTGGTTGAAGCTCAAACATACCTGTTTTTCCTATTTGAAAACCTTGAGGTTCAATTTCAACCTCTTTTCCATTTATGGTTAAAAAAATAGGATATTGTATAGCTTTTGGTTCACAGCAGTAACCAAATTTAATAATATTATTTTTTAAAATAGATTGAGATATTATTTTATATTTTACTGTCTTATATCCATGTATATCATAGCCTATATCACCACCTGCTATAACTGTTTTAGTTACTTCGGGGAGGTTTTTTATATCAAAATTAGTTATTTGTTTTATATTATACATATTACCTCCTTATATGTAAAAAGCGGGAGGTATTTATCATACCTCCCATATATGCAAAAATCTAATCTAATATAACATTAAACTAGGTTCCCGCAATTAAATTACTTCAATATAAACATCAATAGTATTCATATTTTTAAAAATTATTTGTTTTACTTCAGATTGTTCTAAATCATCTTGAAGTGCTTCATAACCATCTTTTATAAAAGATATAATTAAAAGTTTTGAAGCGTTATTATATAAATTGATTGTTATTGGTTTTTCTGATACTAATACTGAAAGTAAACCTTTTAAATTAATATCCATTTTATAATCCCTCCCTTGGTTTATTTAACTATTCAAAGCTCTTGTTGCATAAGTATTAAATTTTATTTTTTCATCAAGTTCTTTAGCTTCTTGATTAGTAACAACAGGAAGATTCATAGCATATTCATATCCTGCTTTTCCGTCACCATTTCCGCCGAGACCTTCATGATAAGGTTTATAAATTGCTTCTAAAGTAGCTTTTTCTTTAAGAGTAATAGCTCCCCGCGCTTGATAATAGTCAGTTAAACTAACTAATTTATCATGAGCTAGACCCATAAGTTCTTCGCCTATATATTTAAGATATTGACCTTGTTCATTATCGCTTTTAGTTAAATGATCAATAGTTTCATTTAGTTTTTGAATTGCTTCTTGGTGATAGGAAAATCTTTCTTTGCCTGTTTTTTCCCTTTCATCCAACCCTTCTTTAATTTCCTTTTGTAATGCGTTATCTCTTTCTTGAAATATTTTATTTTGGTGGTCTATTTTTTCTGTTAAATCTTTATATAATTTATCTATTTTATCGTTTTTATTATCTTTTCTCTGTATAAGAAATTGAATGAAAGAAAATAAAGCTCCTGAGCCTATAACAGCAATTATTATTTGCGTTGTAGCTGGATCGCTCATCATTCCTTTCCTCCTCGTATTTACTATATTTATTTTTCATTTATATATGATTTTTATAGATATGAGGTTTTTTATAATTGTCCAAAAAAAGATGGGGGAAGATAATAATCTTCCCCTTCGAATATTAAAATTTTTATATTTTACTATAAAAAAATTCTGTTCTAAATTTACATTTTTTTATATATTCTGTTATCACTATTTATTTATCCCTTACTTTTTTTTAATCTGTGGTTTTGGTGTATTGGAGAGTGACAATACCCCTTTTATTTGTATATTCATTAGTCGTAACATAAAGTTCATTCTTATTAATTACTTTACAAGAGATAAAATATGTTGAATTGGCATACCATGTACATAACGGAACAAACTCATTATCGTTATCGTCATTCCAATATACCCATCCTCCTATAATGTTTCTTATATATGCGTTTGGTATTGTAAGCACACTAGCTTGCCCTGCTGTTATAGGGGTTGTAAAATTAAACGTTTTTTGATACAAAGGTGTATCTAACCATGTTCCAATTACCTGTTCATCCTCTGAGTAATTCGCGGATAAATCTATGTTCAAATCCCTTACTGCAATACAGTAAATATCATCTGTACCGCCTGCTTTTGTGGGAACTGCAAAGGTTGTTACACCATCACCACCAAAGTGGTTATATGATCCAAACTGATTCTTTATGTAGGTTGCAAGCGGAAGATATGCCGTTATGCTGTAGGTTGCCCCGTCACATTTCAGGTAATTTGCGGGTGCTGTTGTGCCAATGACGTTGATAATCGTACCTACCGGAGTATAACCTGCGTGTACTGCTCCGCTGAGATACGGAAATATCGTGTCATAGAAGTCTCTAAAGTTCTTTGCTGTGATCTGACTATCTGATAATGCCATGAGATTATCCCCTTTCTTTCTCGTCCTCAATCATCTGCGCTATGACCGCTTCCCGATATTCCTCGTCTATATCGTCAAGCGTCATGCGTCCGGTTTCAATGAGTATCGCCCATATCTTTATCATCCTTTATCCCCCTATCTTCATGTAAAGCGCGCTCAAGGCTTCCATGATCGCTAAACTGTCCTCTCTGTTCTGCTCTGCCGCAAATACGCTATATTCCGCAGGAGTGAGTTTTGCTTCTTCAAATTCATAGAAATCATCCTCACGTTTACGGATTTTTCTCCTGATGAATACCGTTGTCGGGCTTGATTCATAGTCCACTTCTAACGGTTTTTCTGAGCTTTCGCTTTTCTGCCAATTTATTGTCATAAGTTTTCCTCCTTTTATACCGTAACAGCGTCTTTATAAGAGAGGGAGCAGCCGATGCCCCAATACGCAAAGGAAGCCGCGTTGTTCAGATGCGAGCAGAACGCGCCGCAATGCAGCCCATCGTCCGAGCAGCCGCCGACAAACGCGCAATCCACCTGCGAATTATTAAACCAAAATCCATCACATAAGTAGGTGGTAGCACTTCCTGATGCGGTATAAGGATTTAGACCTTTTTCTGAATATTTCCATTTGTTTATATAACCTCCACTTGTCCCCTGCGGAGTGGCTTCTGCTACTGATATAAAACCACTTCCCGTCAGGTTATAATCATCTACCGTGCTTCCATCTTCCTGTCCGTATGTAAGTTTAACTAACTGCGTTCCACGGCTATTTATCCAACCGATGCAGTTTCGCCACATATTTCCCCACCAATTTTCAATGCCAAATACTTTCACGCCTGCCGCGCCTTGATTTTCGCCCCAAAACAGACCCTTGTTATCCATTGATCCTGTTGTGACAATTCCTGTGTTTGAGGTTGAAACATAACCGCTGTCTCTGCCGCGTCCAAATGCAAAGTCTGTATCGGTTCTCATAGATATAAGAATAAGCAGATCGTTCACCATATCCCAATCAGCCTTATGCAGAACATTCCACCCCTCGCAATCAGTACGTGAATTATTGGCTTTCGCATAATTTATTTCCTGCTGACGTGTGGTATTTGACATAATATATCCGTCTGTCAGGGCATTTCTATTGTGATATGCCACACTAGAAATAGACCGCGCTTTTCCGCTTATGTATGCGCCGTTGTATGCTGCCAGATAGATATAGGGAAGAACATTTCCATTTTTATCGTGGTGTGCGTATGCGTGGAATGTTGCATCAAGTTTTTTATCAGAAATGACACAGAATGTCTTATTGCCTGCCTGCCTGCGTGAGAAATAGATTGTCGGGAACTCGATCATTACATTCCCGTCATAAGCGCGGTTATTATAGTCAGAAGCGGTTACACCGTCTGCCCTTTTAGAGTAGTCATTTTTACTGAGATAATAGTCAACTACGCCATTTGATTTAAGCATACAGGGTTTTGGGAAGAAGAACTCATTTCCCGTCCATGAGCCATAATCAAATACATCATTTGTGAAATCCATGTGAGCAGGCGTAAATCCTGCATTATCACACCCATAATCAGATTCATACTCTGTTACACATGTCGCAGGATCAGAGTTTGTTTCATCAATCTGGAAGCCGTAGCAATAGAACAGGAACATATCTACGTTAAAGGTCTGTTTGAGTGCTGTAACCGCTATATTCCTAAGTGCGTGTCTATCGCCGCCCGTTGCCTTTAAGGTGTACGTTCCAAGGGTTTCTACATAGATATTTGCCACACCAGATCCATTAAAAGCACTTTCGCCTACTTTTTCACCGTTAAGATAGTATTCAATAGTCTGCCCCAAAAGATCACCGTCTGATGTTGTTATGTGGATTGTGGCAAAATTAAGAGTGATCGCAACGTTATATGTTCCGAAGTATGTGAGGTTTGCGCTTCCTCTTGCAATATTTCCCTGTGCATCCTCGCAAGTAACGGTTACACCACCTGCCAACTGAACATCTGTGAATACAGCTTCGCCATTGTTCCCCATTGTAGTTGTCAGCGTAGTTTTCCCGTCTGTCAAGGTTACGGTTCTACCATACAGAGCGGTTTCCTGCGTATAAACCATTACGGTTGATCCTGCCGCTGATGAATAAATAGTATGGAATTTACCATCACCGAAAAGAGCTTTTGTGTGATCTCCGATAACAGGCTGCGGTACTAATCCCGCCACACCATTAGCGGTTGCTGTTGCCCCCTGCATGATACGAATATCGCTCGGCGGGTTATAATCAGGTGCGGGATGGGGTAGAACGCTAAATATCTCGTTTTTTTCTGCCTGAGTTAAGAGATGATCTGTAATATCGGTCTGGTCGTGTGTTGGATCGTCTGACACATCTAAACCCACAATATTAAGGGATGATCTCTGATCCATGATTGTCCCGTTGTCTTTAATAACGTGACCACCACTACCACCACTACCTCCCCCCGCAATCGGCAATATGCTACCTGATATTGGATCTCTTGCATATCTACTCATAGTTATTCTCCTTCGTTTTCAGGAACTACCTCTTCGGATTCTGGTTCAATGGGTCTTACCCAATAGGTAGAAATGATTTCTTCACCTCTTGCGCCGACACCACGAAGCATAATGCCTTGGATTGTTTCAGTCCTCTTTGCTGTGCCGAGCTTTGCATAGTATTCTGCTTTTACATCAGATGCCACATCATAAGAAGTGTTTTCGAGTTTTTCCACGCCATTATCCCATTTAAAAGACAGGAGCTTCGGATTCATATATCCCTCTCCTACAAATTCCTGTGCAATAACAGTTCCTACATCATCGAGGATTAACAGGAAATGAAATATTTCATCAGTTGCTTTAAGTGCGTTGCTTAACTTAGTGTCAAATAATGCTTCCGCATCTCCCTGCACTTCAAAAGGATTATAGGTTTTCTGCTCGGCTGTTTCACCTTTCTTTTTGTAAAATTCATAGAGTTTGAACATTCTTATTTACCTCGCTTTCTTTTTGTTAAGCTGTTCTTTTCCACATATATACTACTAAATATGGAGGCATATTATTATGATTTTGATCTCCTCCTACGCCAGAACTAGTTAAAGTTGATCTTGAATAGTTTCTATCTACGGGATAAAATGTATACTGTGAACTAGCATAACTTCCTGCTGTACCGCCAGATTGAAGTACTGAAACAGTATGTGTATGACTAGGCATCTCATCAACAGTTAATGTATGTTCAGCCTCTCCGCCAGTATCTCCCGCTGTGTATGTGTCACCCGCACCAAGCAAGAACTGATCCTTTAACTGTTCCCAAGTACCGCCAAACAAAGTAGCAGGACTTGTACTATTAACGCTCATGTAAATTGAGCCTACCGGATATACCAAATCGGCAATTACTGCCATCTTTTCAGTAATCTCCCTATTCGTCATAGCATAAGGAACATAGGTGTTGTCAGGGTCAGATGCGAGGCGGAGCATGGGGTAGAATGTCTTGTTTATTTCATTTCCAACTTGTGCACTGCCTATATGAATTTTTGCTGCAATGGCACCATCTTCTGAATAATTAAAATAGTTAGAATCAAACTGAACGCCCGAACCCGTATCATATTTACTCGCTTTGTCACTAGCTGGATCTAGTGCAAGTCCATAAGTGGAATTTGCCCCACCACTAGGACATCCTGTTAATATGAAACCGTCTCCTTGTGCAATCGCATCTCGGACATCTGTATTTAATATAAAATCAGACACTGCCGTAGGCGTGCCACTCACAACAATACTTTCCACATTTCCTTTGCTATCCCTATTTACGGTAAGTGTTACTCCATTTTTTGTCTGAGTACTCGCTGTGATTTCCAGCAGGTTCTTCGTTCCCAACACATTAGTCTGGTCTGTTATTTGATTCTGTAAGGTTTCTATATCTTCTTCATACTCTACGGGGTTTACAGTTTCAATAACAGTAGCATCATTAGTTTCATCATCTGATACTATTGCTCCCTCAAACTGTAATTTACTTCTTTGGGACATTTCTGTGCCAGATTCGTTAAGAATGGTGTGACCGCCAGAGCCACCACCGCCTTCATCACCAAAGAAATCCATTGTGTTGTATTTAGCTTGTTCTTGTGGTGTAAGTGCTTCCCACTGTTGTTTAGTACCTATAAAATTATCGGCGGAGATACCTCCGCCGCTATCAACCCGTGTCATATTTCCTGACACAGGATCTCTTGCATATCTGCCCATAGTTTATTCTCCTTTAGTCAGCGGTTTCGCCTTTCTTTTTGTAAAATTCATAGAGTTTAAACATTTTTGTTTTACCTTGCTTTCTTTATTTTATGCCAAAAACAGCAATTTGATATATTCCTCTTACTGTAAATGTAATTTTGTTATTTGCAATCGGCTTGAATATAATTCCTACTTGACATCCAATTTGAGCTGTACCAGGTGCTCCACTTGGACGCATACTTCCAGAGTCCAACATTCCCGTGGTAACAAGTCCCGTTGCTGAAATAGAATTCCCATAAAAATAAGAAATATCTGATGCGCCCATGTGTGCATGGGTAGCCATTATATATTTATATGTGCTTACATCTGCCGCTGTAATAGTGTATGTTTGTGTTGCAGTATTTCCGGCTGCACCTCCTGTTGTATAGGCATTTGAATACCATAACCTTGTAATACTTGTCGGGTCTGTCTTAAAAGGGGTGACTGAATCTGCACCTGCCTTTATATAACCATAATTGCCGCTTGCATCTATGCCAAACTTAAATGGTATCTCTGTGCTATTATAAGTGGCTTTTAAGTTCATTTTTAATGTTCCGACATCTGCGTCAAGTGTCTGCACATCCTCCGTCAACTCCCTATTAGTCATAGCATAGGGGGCATATATATTATTGGGGTCGGATGCGAGACGGAGCATGGGTTTAAATATGAGGTTGGTGACGGTTTGTTCACTTAAAATATGAATATAAATGTGGGTATAATACACATTACTGTCATTAGGAATTTCAATATTTACCCCACTTCCGTAATCGTTTATTGTTGCATAAATATTATTTATATCATTTTGATATATTCTTGCTCTTATATAGTATGATTGAGCAGAGCCATTATTAGGACATCCAGACAATGTATAAGAACTACCATTCTTTAGCTTCACTAATGAGCTATATGCTTCAGTGTTGGTGAAAATGTAATCCGCTGTTCCTGTGGCTGTGCCATTTGCAGTTATTATTCCATCCGTATCACATGAGAACGTTATTCCATTTTTTGTCTTTGCATCACCATCTTTATATGGATACGGTATTAGGTTCTTCGCCCCCAACACATTAGTCTGGTTTGTTATTTGATTTTGAATGGATTGAGGGTTAGGAGTTTCTATCCCATATATATCTTCTTCGTATCCTACTGTCTCTACTTTGTCATCTAACTGATCTACTATAGTAGAGGAGAGAGTACAGTTAAATGTTATTGGAGTATACGAACCTTCACCTAAAACGGGTATGACTTCTTCTTTTTTACCAATCCATCCTTGTGATGCCTCTAAGTTTAAGGTATCATAAGTTATATCGTTATTTGTAAATGGATAAACATATAACGTTAATGTTCCACTAATGCCTGTAGGAACATCAAAATAACATGCTTCTCCTACTCCTAAATTTCTGTTTCCTATATACGTTGAAGAATCATAAGGATCAAAATACCAACCTCTTGAGCTATCGTGATAAAACACAACATGAGAACCTTCTTTAACGGGCATATCAGAAAAAGTGGTATATTCAACGTCATCTATAACTACCTTTGTAATATCCGTAGGAGTCGTAGCTTGTTCATATAATGTAATAGCACCAACAACTGTTGGCGTACTTTCCTCTGGTACAATATTATCCCCTATTGCTATATTATTTGTTACCTTATAAAGGTTATCATTGTAAATAAACTGTTCACCAACTTCATAAGCATGAGTTGAAGGAGATACTTCGGTTGGTGCTATAATATCGAGATTTACATCATTTTCAATCTCAACTACTGTTGTGCCATTAGTTTCATCATCTGTAACACTTGCACCTATAAACTGAAGATTACCACGCTGAGGAAGAGAGGTTCCTTCTTCATCTATTATGGTATGACCACCAGAAGTTCCACCTCCACCTTCGCCCAAAAGATCCATCGTTTTATATTGAGCTTGCTGTTCAGGAGTAAGGGCATTCCATTGTTCTTGGGTGCCTATAAAGTTGTCAGCAGTGCTAGTATTTGCAAGTTGGTCAGTAATAGTAGGAGAAAGTTGAAGATTAGTTCCAACACTCAGTTCATCACCAATAGCAATATCTTGAGTTGCTGTATATAAAAAGTCCTGATAGATTAACTGGTCATCTTTTGCGTACGCATGAGCAGAAGGTGATTTTTCTATAGGAGCTATAATATTTAAATTTATATTATTATCAATTAAAATATATTTAGTATTTATTTCATCATATCTATAAATACAATTTGTATCAAGAGTGACATAAAATAAACCGTTATGTCCACTTATCTCTGTTGTATAAGTATCTTCTTCATAAAACTTATCATTTGCTTCATTATAATAGCCTTTAACAAAAGTGTTTTTTAATATCCAATTTAGAATGTCGGTATCTCCGGCTTCGTCTCTTCCGTAGACATTTCCACTTATTGTAATTTCATTATTTATGCTATCAAAATTATCTACGGTAAACCCACTATCTGTTCCACTTGTATCACTATATACGGTATCTCCTGTAGCAGGGCTTTCCGCCAATGTATAATAATCAACAGATCCATCAGTCCATTTATAATAAGTTTCAACAATTTCATACATATAAATGTTACCACGAATATAATTATTCGTGGTAACACCTTTATACAAAACTATATCATCTTTTTCTGGACTAGCGGGCATAGTTAAAACTGTTCTCAGTTTTAAATTGACTTTGCTGGCAACTTCTTCAAGACCTTCTAAATTTAAATATTTATCAGTTGCCATTCCGCACCTCCTGAATTAATTAAATAAACAGGTCATCAATTTCAGCATTAGTTATAGGAATCATATCCCCAGCACCGCCGCCAGATTGAAGTGTCCACTCATGAGTAGTAGCATTATAAGTATAAATGCCACCTTTCTTATAAAGAGCAGACTCAGTATAATATACTTTATCAGCATCTACTGTTGTGTCTACAGAAGCAACAAAAACTCCAGTAAAGTAAGTAGTACCATCTTGTACTGTCTGATCAGTTGTGCGCTTATAGGTATCAACTTTTGCATAATATGTCTTGGAAGAATCTATTGTAGTATCTGTAGTAAGTTGATATCCATCAGCACCGTCCTCTTCATAAAGACCTTTCGCCTGAGGATCTGCAACAGGAGTAGTTGCAACATATTTAGCAGCTACATCTGTATCAACTACATAAAGAGGCTCTTGACTAGGATTAACAATAGCAGAAGGATCTGCAACTTCAGTGAAAGTTCCTTCAAAATAACTGTTATCCTTAGGACGTCCTGTAGGATCTGCAACTGCCACATAAACATTCTTATCAGTTCCAAGATACAGGAAAGCTCTGTCATCTACCATACGGGAAGCAGGACCCTGAGGGAATTCTGCACCTAACTCAAGATACTTACCTTCAAGATCGAATACGCCACCAAGAATATCCCATTTCTTTACAGTATCAGCTGTATAATAAGTCTTAGTAAGATCAGCAATTCTATCTTCAGAAAGAACATAATTATCAACAGACACTTGCTCATACCATCCGAGAGCTTTAGGATCATCAGTTACGGCGGGAGCTGCAACTGCAGTATAACCAGTAATAAGCTCTACGCAGGCAACATTCTCACCGTCACCTACAACATGACCAGGTCCTTCAATGAAATCTTCAGTTGTTCCACCGCCTATTTCAATATTATACATCCAACCAACTTTTTGATTGGCAAGGGCGGGAAGTGCTTCAATATTTTCTACAGATCCTTTAAATAAAAGAGCTGCTATCGGAGCATACTTTTTATCAATATTTTCAACTAATTTTTTCAGACCTTCATAGTCGAGATATTGTTTTATAGCCATTTTTCTTTTTTCCTTTCTATTTCATTTTTTAAATAAATAGAGCATCTATATCATTTAGCTCTATTGTAGGGGGATTTTGCACCACCCATTGAGTTCCATTCCATAAATAGAAAACACCATCTTCGATACACCAATACATTTTTCTATCGGCGGGAGTAAATCTGACAGGGAGATCAGCTGTTGTGTTTATAATATCATAATTTCCATCAGGTGAACCTATCTCATTCCATTTTGTATTATCAAATTCATTATCACTATTTTCAACAATACATCTATAGAAACAAGATTGATAAATTGCTAAATCACCATATTTATATGTGTGACCAGGCTCCCAGGTATATATTGGAGTGCCATCATCAATATATACTTTAGATTCACGAGTGTCGCCATCATCATTCTTCCATTCAAGTGTAACGATATTTTGACCATTTTCTTTTTTTACGGATTTAACTTTACATGGTGCTCCTTTAAGACCACCGAACTGGATAGCGGTTTCATCAGTGTACTTTTTTGATACCGCATATGTGACTGCTGATAAACCCATAATTCACCTCCCATTAAATTTCATGCCATTTAGGATCTTCACAGCTTAAAATCCAAACAGATGAATCTTCAATGACAAGACATGAGCTACCAGGTCCAAGGTTGGTAGGAGCATTTTCCATGTCCTCACGTGTATCGGCAACTGCTTCAACGTGAGTAGCGTTGTTTATTATTACTTTAAACATAGCTTTATCTCCTTTCTCCTCCTTGTATATATAATTTTTGTTCGATTGGAAATTATATGATTTGACCAAAGAGAATAAAAGAATAGATTTTGAGAATAAAAAAATCTAAAGGTGAAATCCATTCTTGCGGGGCTGGTTGTAAACCGCGCAAGCAGATAAAAGTTCTTTTAAATAAAAAATGCGGAATGACCTAAATCATTCCGCTTAATCTGTTTTTATAAAAACTGGCAAAAATATTGTGGGGCACAACCCCCGCCCGCAGAGCACATTTCTCTGGAGTTCCCAAGTATTTGATTTTCACTGGCTCTTGGTGGTGGGACCTCTATGGGTGCAACTCTTCCTAGAAAGATGCTGCCCCAGCCCGCGCTATATATTTTGTCGTTGCTATTCCGACTGTCAGGAATTTTTGTTTATAGTGTAACATCCAGAAAAACACTATTTATTTCACAACGTTGTTTGTGTCGGATACCAACCCGTAACGGTTCACATTACCGATGTTTTTTCCCTCGACTTTACCCATCTGTCTAGTGGGCGGAATGTCACGCCTTCCGCGGATCGGCTTATCTCTCGGTCAAAGCGCCGAATCTTTTTATTGGTTAGAGCAAGATTAACTCCAAATACAGGCGGTGAGATTCGAACTCACAATGTTTCTAATGTAACGGATTTTAAGTCCGCTCTGTCTCGCCTATTGCAGCACGCCTGCGAATCATTAATCATGCCTTTCTTAACTTGTCCGAAAACAGAGGTCTCTTCACTGTCAGTCCGAAAACTTCAGAGGGCTAAATTTACGGGAGAAAGTATGTTGCATACAAGACACTATATAAAATATTATTGCTCTACCTATTGAGCTATATTCGCGAAAGCGAATAATCAGATTTGAACTGAAAACCTATAATCTTGTTATATTTGCTGTTAGTGTCTTTAATAATTAAATAAGGTGTGCTATTACGCTAAAGGAATATTGGTCTTTTAGGTTCTACTCCGCCCTCGCAAGTATATCTACAGTAGCTCCATAGCTTCTCCCATAACTTATATAGTAGACTTATCGTTTTTGGGTTCTTGACTGACTACTCTAAGGCTAGTTTAATTTGGTTTGGCGTTCCTACCCATTCACAGGACAAACTAGCAAACTGCCCTGAACTCACTTACGGCATATCACTCACTCTTTAAA
>Ga0310695_10009734_pt1 | contig 14334 bp, 12 predicted proteins | sample RumenRJG_04DNA_FD_203882 | JGI IMG/M metagenome (GOLD analysis project Ga0310695, IMG submission 203882) | Bovine rumen microbial communities from Lethbridge, Alberta, Canada - RJG_04 (v2) (version 2) | ecosystem: Host-associated > Mammals > Digestive system > Stomach > Rumen | place: Canada... | reverse complement strand
TCAGTCCCATGGAAATAGAAGGCATCACCACCATCGACATGGCAGTGATGCTCATCTCGGTAGCCCTTGTGTGGATGTTCTCCTTCACCCGCTACACCGTGGAGCGTTGGGAGGGTGCCGTACTCGTAGGAGGCTATCTCGTATACCTCTGTTGGCTGATCAGCAGTCTGTAAAACAGCAAAATTACCTATCGGCCTCACTGCCTTGGAATGGGCGGTGAGGCTTTAGTATGACAGGGACCTGGTATTTGTCATAACCGCTCGACAAAACAAATTAAAACGAGTTCTATTTGTTTTTGTTCTCTTTTTTTAGTAACTTTCGTCGGAGTTTACAGCGTAGTTATACACTGATACTATTCACTACTTCAATTTGATGTTCGGCCATCAACTCTAATGTGCTAATGTTGTAATACAAGTTGAAATCATCAAATGCTATATACGTGGCAGGCTCTCCATTGGAAGTGTTTTTGAACGACATCACACCTGCATTACTGTTGAATCCAACATCGTCCAAAAGATTATTCAGGGATTTTGGAACTTTATAGTATGTCGTCTCGTCCTTGCTGATGTAGATATGGTCGCTGGTGATAGCAGCCAATGAAATGATGAAGTCGTAGTTGTCATTTGCATGGCTGTCTGTTTTCTCATACCGCCCGTCTTCTAATAGACTCTGGAAGAACCCTGCTTTTTCGCTGCGTCTCAATTGTTTAAGGGCGAACCATTGACCGTCAGCCGACTGCGGGCTGAAGGTAATGAATGAATCCGAATTGCCTTCACTGTCAACTTGAATATGGCAGTCGAGATAGGCAAAAAGATTATTAGGCATCGGCTTGCCAGAGACAAGATAGCGGATGGCGTGAGGGTGGATAACCAGCGCCATGATTTCATTTCCAAGATGGAAGAACTTCATAAAGTATTTCGTAAACACTAGGGATTTTCGGCTGCTGTCTGCTTGATAGCGGTAAAGATGATACCCGTTGGCGATGCTTTCAAATTGCCAGAATACAGTAGAGAACTCATTTTCAGTCCAGATACCGCCCACCTCTGGGTCGAACTGGTTCTCAAGCAGCTCCTTGTTGCTTATGCTGATGCGTTCTCTCGTGGAGAGGGCGCCAAACGAGTTCAGAATCTGATTTGCCGTACTGATAAGATGTAGCCTGCATAGGATGTCTGGATCGTGCCTAATCTCGTCCTCCATCTGGGTAAGCAGCGGGAGCTTCTGCATTATAATGCCCTTGTTGACTGTTTCCGACAGCCAACTGAACAGGCGGCGATAGTCTTGGCGAATGTCTCTCACGTCGCCACCTTTAGCCGACAGACGGGGGAGCAGTTTGAGGACGAGCAAGACGAGAATAGGCAGTTGCTCTGCTTCCACTTTATCTATTATAGGTGCAATATCATCGGTAGCCTCTGCGTCTGAATAGAAATACCAGACGAGATGCTGGCAGAGCAATGCGGGGTTTGCCACATTTCCCATTCGCTCACAGATGCGGTCTGCACCGATATACGCATCGAGCACTTCTTGCAGGTCAAGGTCAGTCTCCTGCTTGGCGATGTGTGCCAGCTCCCTCAGGATGGCATCCTTCATGAAGAGCGACTTGCCGCCCTTCCTCGCCAAGCCGTTGCCACTGCCGACAGAGAATCCCACCAGCCGTTCCAACTCCTCTGTGGTATTCCTCAGTAGTCGTGTCCGTTCTATCATGCGCAGGTAGCCACACACCTGCTCCATCTTGTCTGCAGCGTCCATAACAGCATCGTTTTGAGTGCAAAATTACACAACTTTCCGTAAAATCCTACGGAATAGCCAACTATTTTGCATCTGCATCATTTTTTTCCCTTACGGAACGACGCCTTTGTCCGTGCTTTGCACTATTTTTGCCCCCGAATTTTAAACAATAAAAGACAAACACAATGAACAACAAAAACCTCTTCAAAAGACTGCGTGACATGGCCGTCGATGTGGCGGCAGTCCTCCTTGCCGTCCATCTGGCCGGTGACTACTTCGCCTCCAACGGTCAGCACTTCTGGAGCCTTGTCGCCGCGATGGTGCTCCTGCTGCTGGCCATTCCCTACCTGCTGACGAACACCATCCTCCTGCTGATGACCCTTCTGGACGAGGGCAGGAAGTACGTGGCGTTACTGGTCGACGATGAAGATTGACAGAAAAAAGTCCGATGCTTATGTGCTGTTTTCAAAAAAATGTTGTATCTTTGCGGCGTGCTTCTGCTGGGTCAGGGGTACAGACATTGCTGGAAACAAGAGACATTGGAAGTCTACCTGGGTATCTGAAACCGCCAAATCTTCAAGCCCCGCAAGCAGGCCGCCAGTGTCCGTGCATATAGGCACGGACTACTGTAGCTGTAGGGGCAAGGCGCTTGGCGGTGCCAAGATACCAACGGTGACGGGGCCGTGCCTTTTGCAGTAGAATGAAGAAGAAACCTAAAACGAAAAGAAATATGATAGAAAAAACAAACGTAGTGGAACTTTTCGAGAAGAACAAAAGTTCACTCTTAGAAGAACTTAACAAGTTGTCACGTCCATTAGATGAGGATGTGAGTATCATAGTTGGAGACTTTTTAAGAAAACTAATATCGGATAATCGTGAAAGAATAAATCTGAGTACTGGGGAGCAAAAATTATTCGAACACTTGCCAGCCATTATTAGTTGTTATACTCATTGTTATCTATCAAAGAATCAAGAGCTACGAAAGCCTTTACATACAGTGGACAACTCCATGAGCCGACTTACCACGGGAAAGATGTTCTTTCTCATAGCCAGCACTTTTGTAGGAGGGCTGTTAGGAGGTCTGGCTTTTGACAGTTGGATTGGAAGTCTCGCTATATCAACCTTGTTTTTGGGAGTATCTCTTTTTGTAATAGGTAGGAATTCGGAACATAACGAAACTGACGAGACTGTTGAGGAAAATATGCCCGACTTTGATAATGTAATGGTGAGAACTCAAACATTATGCGAAATCATTGATGACATAGTAACAGGCTATCGTCTTCAGATAAAAAAGTCGGTGGACGAATATCAGAAGAATCAAGCAAAGCCATTTGAAGAAGAATACCTTTCTCTCTTAGAGCACATACAGTCTCTAATAGGATATGAACGTTATAAACGAGATGACCCAGATTACACAGAGGAGCTTCAAGAACGTTGTGAAGAAATAATTGACATACTGAGTAATGAAGGACTTTCGTTTGTAGATTATACTGAAGGTGATGCGTCTAAGTTTGAACTGATAGAAATCGACACTATTACCACGCCAGTCAAGGTGTATCCGGCTATTGTGAAAGACGGGTGGATTGTCATGAATGGACGCGTCTTTGTTCCAAAGAAATAATGAACCAGAGAATATGAAAAAATATATTATAGGTATCGACTTCGGACATGGAGAGACCTCTGCTGCATACTGTGAAATACCAACGGATGGTGAACTGCCTAGAGGAGTGTTTGATATAGAATTGGAAAAAGAAGGTGAAGGAGTTGCTGACAGGCATTCAATCCCTTCTGCCATTTTTATACCTTCAGATAAAAACGGAATTAAACGTATTGGCGGCCAAGCGTTTCGTCGTGAAAATCTGGGAAAAGGGAAAATCTACGTTGGATTTAAGCAAAAACCTAAAAACCCTCCAACGAATATTGACGAAACAACAGCAATGTGGGAATTTATGAAGGAAGTAGTGAAAACGATTCGTGCTAATGTAAAAGTTCCCGTTCATAACGATGACTTCTATTTATATATTGCCAAGCCTTCAAGTTGGGGCAACAAAGCAAAAGAACGTTTTTTTGAATTGGTCCAAAGCAAAGATTATGCAGGACTACCAGTAGAAGATATTCATGCCATCATCAATGAATCAAGAGCAGCTTTTATTAAAGCCCAACTTGAGATTAAGAAAAAATCGGATATTGGAAAAGACCTTTACAAAGGGGCTGTGGTTGTGGACATGGGCTCAAGCACAGTGGATATGACTTATATGAGTGGGGCTTCTACCATCATCATGAGGGACCACGGGTACGACTGCGGAGCTGCCATCATTGAGGAAGCAATGCTTGAGAAAGCGAAAGAAACCAATGAGCGATTACGGTCAATTCTAAATGATTGTCCTGAATATAAATATCCTTTGCTTTATGAATATAGGAAAGCAAAAGAAAATTTTTTCTCTGAGAATAAAAATGTTTCAACTATACTACGTCTTAATGAGATTCTTGATCCTAATATTGATAAAAAAGAGAAAATAAAGATTCGTGTATCGGAAGAAAATATTGAGGAATACACCAAAGAGTATCAAGGAAAATTTCGTCAAAGTCTAAGAGATTATAGAGAATATCTTGCTAAAAAAGAAATAAATCAACCCGTAGAAATTAAATACGTCATTCTTACAGGTGGTGCCTCTCGAATGAAGTTCGCTAAGGAAATTATTTCTAAAGAATGGGGATTGGACATCGAGAATGGGATCTATCAGGTTGACAACCCTTCCCTTACAGTCTCGCGTGGTATAGCCGAAGTAGCACGATTAGACATATTAACCAAGGGGAAGAAAGAGGAAATAGAGAAGAAAATGCAGGAAGTCTCTGGAGATGAGTATGTCAGAGAGAATATTATTCCAATCTTCTTAAAAGAAATATGTGAATCACTGAGAAAAGAATGTAATAATGTGTTAGATAAAGAAGGTCAATCTTCAACTCTAGAATATTTAAAAACGAGATTGAAAAATTGTTGTAACGATAAGATTAAAGACAGAGTATTCATTGCAGAATCATTAAGGAATGCAATTGAAAAAACAGAGAAATTCAAAGAAACACGCAAGGATGTTGAGAATTTAGTAAGATATTATTCTTCTCTTGGTATTTTCAATAAAATAGACCTGTCTTTGTTAATACGATTAGATAGGTTAAACAATGAATTGAATGAACAATTTAATAGTGTAACAGAGGAGTTGCAGAAAAAAATAGGCGAAGAACTTAATAAGGCTAATTGGTTTATAAGATTATGGAGGAAACTGTTTGAATCAAAAAGCAAGAGAATAATAAGAGAGAAGAGCGAATACACAAAAGGTGGAACACAAGTACCGACGAAAGATCAGAAAAATGAATTGAAGAAAAAAGTAAATGAGATATTTGACTGTTTCCCTAAAAATCACTCTGACCTACTCCGTAATGATTATAACACCATAAAGATTGTCAAAAATTACAACAATCAATATTTAGCCGAACTTATGTCAAATATAGATAGAGTAAGAAAGGAGATAACAGAAAATGACTGATCAAAAACAACAGGAAAGACTATTGGAACTGTCGTCAGTGGCAGCTGGATATTCAAAAACCATCCCCTATTTTACGGAAAGACGTTATCTTGAAGACGGTGTCAACATTAAAATCGACTCTGATACACCACATGAAGAAATCAGCTGGTTACAAATCACGAAGGTAGGTAAGCCTATAGAAAAAAAACCTGAATATTTCCTTACAGCCCTACAGAAGGTTTTATATTCATGTTCGTTCCCAAATCAGAAAGTACTATTCCTTATAACTGGAGGTGACTGTGCAGAGAATGGTGTCTTTGTTGGTATAGAAAACACAAAAGCATCTGAAAAAGTAAAAACACTATCTAAGTTCATCAGTAGTGTATGGCCAGGAACCGAGTTGAAGGAGGTGAATCAGGACACCTCATCTACCATGCAAGAACTTACAGAGGCGTTGGAGAATGAGGACATAATTAAAATTGGAGCTGTAACAGGAGTCCCTTCTATGAAAACGCTTTACGAGACTATCTATCCAGCCACCATTGACCATCTGATAGAAAGTATGGGCGACTGCGGGAAATATGCTTATCTGGTCGTGACCAAACCTATCAGTAATGGTGAGCTGGAAGATATACTATACAAATTAAGAGACTTGCAGGGTCAGGTAGAATCCCTTAAGAGTATTCAGATAGCCAACAACGAGGGGGGATCTATTTCCATTACCGACACTGAAAACGTATCATTGAGCTACAAAGAAGTTGACACAGGAAAACTCAGTGAAAGACTCAAGAAAATATCCCCTAATTTGTCTTTTGAGAAGAAAACCTTAGATAAAGTTGTAGGAAGCTCACTTGCATGTATTCCATTCTTTGGCAATGCAGTTTCAAATGAATCAATAGGTGGGTCAAGAAGTTTCGCTAATTCTTTTCAATGGGGGAAAACGATAACACACAATATGGTGAACAAACATATTGAAGCAATCTCCGAACATCTCGCTGTGTATGCAGAGCGATTTGAATCTGGCAAGGCGGTTGGCATGTGGCACGTTTCATCATTTCTCATGACTTCCGGAGAAACCGACTTTAAAAAAGGAGAGTCCTTGCTAAAGTCCCTCCTTTCCGGACAGGAGTCCAAGTACGAGCCTATCAGAATCCGTGATATTTCTAGCGATATGTTAGAATATGCCACTGACAAAAAAGAAAACAAAACAGACATCATAAATTTTCGTTTTCCTAAAGTTGGTGTTGACATCAAACATCCATTTGGCAAATTATATGATTGTCTTTCCACGCCATTAACCACGAAAGAACTGACTTCGTTTATAAACTTTCCGCTAAAGTCTGTCCAGGGAATTACGGTAAGAGAACAGGCATCGTTTGGGCGAAACATTGTGACGCATTCCGAAGAAAAGCGTAAGAAGACTCTTCGCCTTGGCAGCATCATGCATTTGGGGGAATGTATAGAGAACCAAAATGTAGAGATGGACTTAGACGCATTATCGTCACATATGTTCATCACAGGAACAACAGGATCTGGAAAATCGAACACACTTTACCTGATGCTTGACCAAATCAGGCGTGAAGGGAAAAAGTTCCTTGTTATCGAACCAGCTAAAGGCGAATACAAAAACATCTTTAGATGTAAAAATGTACGGGTTGTCAGCGGAAATCCTAATACGACCGAACTGCTGAGGATAAATCCCTTTATGTTCCCCAACGGAATACATGTCTATGAGCATATCGATGCCATCACAGAAATATTCAATGCATGCTGGCCAATGTCTGCGGCGATGCCTGTAGTACTGAAACGCTCCATAGAAGAAGCCTATAAGGGATGCGGTTGGAATCTGAACACAAATACCAATACTTACGGCCTCTGGCCCACGATGAAAGACGTTTTTATGTGTCTTAACAAGATGATTAATGACTCCAAATTCTCCAATGATACCAAAGGTGATTACATCGGTGCTTTAGAAACTCGACTTCTGTCAATGTCTGAAGGACTGGTCGGACAGATGTTTAACAGCAGTAGCCCTCTTGGTGATGAAGAATTGTTTAATCATAATGTCATCATCGATTTGAGCAGGGTAAGAAGTAGTGAAACAAAGTCGCTTATCATGGGTATGGTCATTCTCAAGTTGCAGGAATGGAGAACAGCTGAAAACCTTGGTATGAACTTACCGTTGCGCCATGTTACTATTCTTGAAGAGGCTCATCATCTGCTTAAGCGCACAAGCACTCAGCAGACAATGGAGGGTGCTAATCTTGTAGGGAAATCAGTAGAAATGATAGTTAACGGTATTGCAGAAATGCGAACTTATGGCGAGGGTTTCATCATTGCCGACCAGTCTCCGTCATTGTTGGATTTATCCGTTATTAGGAATACAAACACGAAGGTTATCATGGCCCTTCCAGAAGTTGAAGACCGTGAGATCGTAGGAAGATCCGTCGGACTGACTCCTGAGCAGATTAATGAGTTAAGTAAGCAGAAACGTGGTGAAGCCGTTGTCTACCAAAATGATTGGGAAGAAGCTGTGCAATGCAAAATAGACCTGTTTGAGAAATCTATCTTTTGTGAAAACTGTCCCGCTGGTGACGGGTACACCCCAGACGAACACGTCAATAACATTGAAAAACCAGACATAGATGTCATTAAGTTCCTGCTTGACGGAAGATTGCGGGTTAAGCCCAAATACGACATTGAAAAAGTACGTAAATCAGTTAATGCATTTCATGGATCCTCAGCCTTGAAATACAAAATTCTGCGAGCTATTGAAGAACATGAAAGTTTAGGCTATACAAATCTATGGAATGACAGTAGCTTTGTGGAATTATCGTCGCTCGTGGCAGAATACGTTGGCAAAGAAGAAGAAACGGAAAAGCTAATGAAGAATGAGAAGTCATCAGAAAAATTAACTGTTCGGATGAAAGATTTGTGTAAAAAGGTCTTTAACTGCGAAACAACGGATAGCATAGAATCTGTATTGGCCCAGTGTATGCTACGCCACCAAGCTGAGGTTAATCCCAAGCTTGCAGATAAATATATAGAATGGTTTGAGTTTAACAAGAGAGGTTGAGACAATGGAAGCTGTTTTGGAAAAAATTGGCGAGGCGTCAGGACAAATCCTTGAGGCATCTGGATGCATTCAGGAGGGATCAATTCCTTCGGGGTTAAATGCATCTGTTGACAAGATAAAGAATACAAGCCATATAGACAATGCCGTAAAAACCATTGAAAGAGTTGACACCCCACTTGTGGCCGAAATGGGTCTGGAAACCAAGTATGAATCATCTATTGATAGACCTAGAGAAACTGAAGCAAGTGGTCAGTTGAATGAAACAGCTACAAAAATCTGGGAGGGTTTATGTGATGGAAACGAAGCAAAGGAAAGAATACTAAGAGAAGACCTAAAAGAACATCCTGACTTGAGTAAGGCTCTTAATAAAAATCCGGAGCTATTGAAGATATTCGACAACTTTATAGGCTCAAAATACAGAACGGATTTAACCGCTCTGAGATATGGTGCGAACAATGCTGATGGCTTCAGACAACTTTATTACAAATCGCCACAAAACAGGAGTTGGATAAAAGGTGAATACTTGAGAATCGAAGACAAAGATGGATTATCCACTATTTACAACAAGAATGACGGGAAAATGCTTGGCACACTATCGGGTGATGTCAAATCGGGTTATAAGATTGATTTAAGAAAATCAGAGGACCCTTATGCATTGATGGATTTGTCACCACTTAGGAATACGGAATACACTTATAAAAACAAGAACTGGAAAACGGATGGTCAGGGCAGACCAGTAGAAAGTTCCGTTCGCCTTTCTGACAATACTGAGGTAGTATCATCGAGGGATAACTCTTTTATAGGTAAAATTTGCGAATTAAAATCTGGGTATAACATTAATACGCAGGACTATCGTCCTCGATATAAATTAAAGGACGATGGAGGCCACTTGGTTGCCGACTCTTGGGGTGGTCCTTCAACGAGCCTTAATATCGTACCGCAAAACGCCAATGTAAACAGGGTAGGACTTTGGAGAGACTCGGAGAGAATTGGATTAGAGGCATTTAAAAATGGGGCAACAGTTGAACGTACTATTAAAATCGAATATAACAATAGAAACTCTTTGCGACCATCAGCTTTTGTTTTATCACAAAAAATAGATGGGGAGTATTGTGTTATAAAAAGCCATACAGTCAAAGAACTCAAGATAGAGAATATAAAAGAAAAGAAATAATAAACAAATTGAGTTGATATTATGCAACGCTACATACAACAATGCCCTGCCTGCGGTAACTACGTGGAGGGCAGGGAGATGAGGGGAATCGTCAGGCAGATGGTGCATGACGGGCCTGGTGCCGTTGTTGAGTGGGTTCCCGTGGGCGGGAGGCTAATATGGAAGGGCACGAAGGAGGTGGCCAAGCTACTGTTGCGGACGAACATGGACCGGTGGGGCGACGAGCTGGAGAGGATGCTCTACAAGGACATACAGGTGGAATACCGCTGTCCGAATCCGGCATGTGGCAGAGCGTGGAAAGAGACGCACCAGCTGAGCGAGTCTGAATACAGACAGTGGATAGATGGCGTCATCAAGAGTGCCAAGAGCATGGTGGGCAGACAGGACGCTGGCACGAAGATGCCGGCAGAAGCGAATAGGACAAAGGAAGATAAACCAATAAGTATAGGATAACAAAGAATGGGAGAACCAATGAGACTGCAAGTACCTTACAGCGTTGTGACGGATTTTGTCAGAGAGCGTTATCAGCAAGAGGTGACGCTACGCTATGTCAATGAGAGCACGGTGGCTGTGGGTAAGGAGGTGAGAATGATTATCAGCAAGAATGTGTCTGTCAACATCTCTGTCATACAGATAATGGGAAGTGATGTAACGCTGGGCTATGAGGCGGGCATGGGCATCGACCTAATTATCAAGGGCGTGTTGACGTGGTTCAAGGACTCTTTCGATGGTCAGGCAGATGTTTTGAGTGACAACAAAATACAAGTTCATCTCGACAAAATTCCCCAACTGGAGAAGGTGTTGAAGCAGATTGTATTGCAGGACATCAACTTCGAAGAGCAGTATATCAACGTGCTCTTCCAGATTACTTATTGACGAATAATAGAAAATATGTCGCAACTAAAGAAATGCCTGTATATCATTGACGTGCTGAGGCGCAGAGGCCCGATGACACTGAGCGAGATCAATCAATCGTTCAGGAACTCGCCCTTGTATGACAAGAACATCGAGCCTCGTACCTTCGCACGGTACAAGGATTTCATAGCCTTGAACTTTCCCTATTATATAGAGTTCAACAATAGGACAAAGAAGTATCAACTGTTTCGTGACGAGCCGCTTTATGGGGAGGATAACTCGCTCTACGACTATCTGCTGTCGGCTTATCACATCCAGAGCATAACCGAGTTGGCCATCAAGCATCAGGACAAGATTATCACTACAGAGGCTCCAACAGGTGTGGAGAATGTACATATCATTCTGGAGGCTATTGACAAAGAGCGTGGTTTAGAGTGTTCCTACTACTCTTTCACAAAGGTGTCTGTTAAGGAGCAGACGATAATTCCCTACTTCCTGAAGACATGGGAAGGCCGTTGGTATGTAGTTGCCGAACCAGATAACCATCATAAAGAGCCTGCCGTTTATGCCCTTGAACGTATGGATAATATCAGGTTGACTGACAAGACGATGCGTCCATCCAAGAAGATTACTCCTGAGAAATACTTTGATGGCAGTTTTGGCATTAACCACTCCGACAGTCAGAAACCAGAAAAGATAAGAATAAAGGTCTATGGTTCCCAGGTCTCATATGTCAGGACTCTACCCATCCACGAATCTCAGAAGGAAATTGAAACAACTGAGGAATGGAGCATTTTCGAGTATCGGATAGCACCGTGCTTCAACTTGTATCAGGAGTTGTTGTGGCATCGTGAGAAGATAGAAGTTCTGGAACCTCTCTATGTCAGGGAAGAAGTGAAAAAGATTGTAGAGGCATTGAATAGTATATATAAATAGGTACGCATAGGTTTATTTTTTCTTTTATTCATTAAAAATTCTTTTCGAGTCGGACACCTTTTGTCTGTTGCTCCATGTAACTTTGCCTCGAAATTAGAAATAATAGGAGAAAAAGTTATGAATCAAGACAGAGACCTGGCGTTCCTGGCAACGTGTAAAAATGAAGAGCTTCGCACGCTGTGCGACATTCTCACCTACAACAGCAAGGGGGAGTTCAGACTGAGTGAGCAGTTGAGCAACTCTGATGCCTACATCAACTGCTATCCTGACCGAATGAACCTCATGTCGAGGGAGATTGGAGAAGAGCTTCGCAAGTTTGGCAGTAATACCGTAAAGACATTCTGCCGTCAGGGTGAAGCTGACAGTTATGAGACTATTGTCCGCCGTGTATGTAAGCGAATGAAGGTGAATGTGAGTAGCGGCAGTGACACGCAAACAATGGAGCGTGAACTTCTGACGACCATCTGTGAGCAATCTACCGGCAAGTTATCTGATGAAGAATTGAGGAACTTGGCAGACAAGGCTGGTATTCCCCACAAGTCTCTCAACAAACAGATGCTGACATACGTCGTGATGATGGCAATTCGCAGAAATGCCTATCTTATGGCAGAAATGCTCTATTATGTAACATCAAGCATTGCCGAAATGCTTCTTGGCCGTTGGATAGCAATGATGGGCATGGGTACTGTAAGTCGCTATCTCGGAATGGCAGCAGGGCCAATAGGGTGGGCAGCATTAGCAGGATGGACTATCAGTGACATTGCGTCTCCTGCCTATCGTGTGATGATACCTGCCGTGATTATGGTTGCATCCATGCGCTTCCGGCAGACGGCGTTATTAACTCAAAAGATTTAGAGAGACTATGGAAGCAAGAGACATTATGCACCCAGAGGATGCAAAAGCAATCCAGATGCTCAAACGTATCAAGGGATTTGATGCTTTTATCCGTACCTCGATGGAATACGGCTATGAGAAGTTCTTCCGTGGGCAGAACCTCGGACTGATGGTTAAGGTTAATTCCCAAAACTATCCTGCCCTGTATTCTGCTTTCAAGGGTGTGGTGCTGAAGGTTGGCATTGAGGAACCTGAGCTTTACATCTACAATGACCCTGTGATGAATGCTTATACCTACGGTGAGACCAACACCTTCGTTGCCGTTAGTAGCTCTCTCGTTGAGCGGCTCAATATTGACGAGGTTAGAAGTGTGTTAGCCCATGAATGCGGGCATATCCTCTGCAAGCATACCTTCTATAACACCCTGTTACGGACGATAGAGGAACTTGGGCTTTGGTTTCAGCTTATATCATATACTGCTTTTGCACCTATCCTGATGGGATTGCAATACTGGAGTAGAAAGAGTGAACTGTCGGCAGACCGTTGTGCCGCTGCTGTAGTGGGTGAACGGACTTTTCAGACTTCTATGCTGAAACTGACTAGCGGAATGTCTGAGATTCAGGGAAATCCCTATCAACTTGTGGAACAGGCTAAGGAGTATCACCGTTTCGTTAACGATTCATGGTGGAACCGTATTCAACAGAATTGCCGTGTGGCCTTCAATAGCCATCCCCAGATGTGTGAACGTGCCTGGGAGATCGACCGTTGGAAAAACTCTTGGCAGTATAAGAATCTACGCAGTTAATGAACATAGTTAATAATAATAGAAGATTATGAATGATGAAGTTATCCATAAAAGAAGTACAAAGGCAAATAAAGATATATGCCAATTTGATACGAAACTACAAGCCGGGGAATGTTTATCAGATTAAGGAGCCTGTGTTCTTTCCTTGCTTTATAAAGACGCTGTTATTTAAACAGCTAAATCCAATAATGTGCGTGTCGCATAGCATCAGCACAAAATCTGTGGCTAAGAGCCTTTATGCTATATGTTCTGAGGAAGAACTTTCTGTGCTGAAAAAGATGCCGCTTTTCCTTGATGACACTCCAGATATGGATTTTAATTATATGATAAAGCGTATTCTACCTGTGATTATGGAGAACCAAATTAGTTGGCTTATCATAAAAAGATTCGTAAAAGAGAATGAACAAGAACTTATGAGATTGGCGAACGATTTTCAACTGAAAGTATTAACTATTAGTATAGAATAACAATATTAAAATGATCGGTTTATAAAAAATGAGGGTGTGTCAAAATGCAAAATATAAAAATGATAACTTTCAATCTGTAAGAATACCATGTTCAAACAGCAAAGAATAGTCCATTTCTCAGCCTATAAAAGGGTTTTGAAATGGCCTATTCTTGTCCCTAAGTTTCAAACTGCCGATTACCTCACAATGTTTGCTGGTCGCCATTTCTCTGGCACTTCGTAACGCTTGGTGCCATCCGTCACCACATCTGGCATAATGGCATCGCGGAAACGGCGTTCATTCTTTGTGCGACGAAGACCATAGTAGATGTTGAATCCGTCAATAGAGAATGTTACGCGTTGTGCCATATTGCTTATGTCTGTATAATAAAAAAGCCGTCCGAGGACGGCCATGTCCATTCAAGAAAGAATGGCGGAGCTTAATAATTTGTTGCAAAGGTAGTCTTTTTTGCGATACTTGCAAATATTTTGCACGAAAAGTTTTAGTAGTACGAAGAAAATGCCCCATCCAGCCTGTCCGATTAACGAAGTTTAACAGGCTCTCAAGACCGTCTCACGGGTTACGGATAAGAAACCTAACGACTTCTTTATTCCTCCCAAATTTGCTTTCAGCCTAAAACTGAACTTCCTTGTTTCTCCCCGACTTGCCTTTTATTTATGCGCTTTCTGCGTTAATTCTCCAAAATCAATCGTTTGTTACAACTTTTTTTCGTATCTTTGCAGTCTAAACATATTTTACAAGGTGTTTTAATATGAAGATGAAGAAAGAAAATTATTCTGTCTATGTGCCATGGCCTTGCTGGCGATGGTGGGGATGGTGAGGATGATTCATAAGACCTCTCGCGTACCGCGCACGCGCCTACGCGGTACGCGAGGAGTCTTAGATTTTTACCCCACCATCACCACCATCTCCACCCCATCAAGTTTTATTCAGTTACA
>Ga0310695_10009733_pt1 | contig 14335 bp, 6 predicted proteins | sample RumenRJG_04DNA_FD_203882 | JGI IMG/M metagenome (GOLD analysis project Ga0310695, IMG submission 203882) | Bovine rumen microbial communities from Lethbridge, Alberta, Canada - RJG_04 (v2) (version 2) | ecosystem: Host-associated > Mammals > Digestive system > Stomach > Rumen | place: Canada... | reverse complement strand
CGCGCCGGGGCGAATCCGCTATTTCCCGTGGAGCTGCCCCATCCGCTTCCTTCCCCCGGCGAAATCGCCGCCGTGGTCGGGACGGGCTCCGGCACGTTCTACGCCGCGAAGTCGCTTGCGAAAAAGCTCGGCGTTCCGTCCGGCGCAGTTCTTTATCCGCGCGGCTATCGCATCGGAGGTTTCGGGTGCATCCTCGCGCCGTCTTTCGACAGACCCGCGGAAAGGCCGAACGTAATCGGCATTCCGGTCAACCTTACCGCCGCAGATTCCGCTTTCTACAAAGAAGGGACGGAAAAGTTCCTTTCACGCTACAAACCCTCCGCGAAACCTGCGGCGGCGGTAATCCTCGGCGGGCCGAACAAGGCCGCTTCCATGACCGCGCAGTGGGCGAAGGAAACGCTTTCGGGCGTATTCGACGCCACGCCGGACTGCGAACACTGGATCACGACTTCCCGCCGCACGCCCCCGGAGGTCGAGGCTGTCGTCGATTCTTTCCCGTTCGACTACAAGCTCGTCTATTCGCGCGACAGGTTCAATCCGATACCCGCGTTCGTCTCACTCGCATCGCGGCTGTTCGTTTCGGCGGAATCGACGGGTATGCTTTCAGAGGCGGTCACATACGGCTCAAGCGCAGTCTCGGCGCTCGACAATCTCGGCGCAGGCCGCACGAAATTCCGCCGTTTTCTGGAAGGTCTCGTGAAGCTCGGCGCTGCGGACGTCTTCGCTCCCGGCGCGAAAGGCGGCAGCGTGAAGATCGACCTCTCGCCGCAATTCTCCCGCGCCGCGGCACTGCTTGGAATCTCCAGGAACCAAGTTCGGCAGGGCCTCGTCGCAGCACTCGAAAGAAGAACGGAAAGAGGCTGAAGGCGGACAAGGGGAAAACCGGTGGAATTCAGTGAACTGGTCGATTCTTTCGCAAAACGCAACGGCATCGCGGGCCTCGCGGACGAGGGCGCATCTGTGTTTTTCACCCGGGTGGTTTGAGATTGGAAACAACCGGAACAACTGGAAAAAACAACGAGCGTACGCCAAAGGAATGTTGTTTCAAACAGTTGTTTCCCGTCATCAAAAAGCGAGACGGTGAATTACGCAGATGCGCCCGGTCTAATGCAGGCTTGATTTCCGCGCCGGTTTGCGGTAAAGTTTGCGCATAAAGTCCTTACGGCGCAATGTCATGCCTGTGAAACGCAAATTAGAAGACAGACTTCCCGAATCCGCGGCCTTCGCGATGATAGGCGGCGGAAGGCGCTCTTTCATGGGCGCGATACACCGCGCGGCCGCGGCGAAGGTGGCGGGACTGCATCTCGCGGCCGGAGCGTTCTCCTCGTCCTACGACGAGTCCAAGGCGTGCGCCGCCGAATTCGGCGTGCCCGAAGACATGGCGTTCTGGAACTACCGCAAAATGCTGCGCAAGTTCGCGACGCTCCCGCCGTCCCGCAGAATAGCGTTCGTCTCCGCCGTGCTGCCGAACGCGCTGCACTACCCGGCGGCGATGTCGGCGCTCGATTCCGGAGTGCCGATCCTCGTCGAAAAGCCTTTTTCATGCAACCTCGACGAAGCCGCGAATCTCGAATGGAAGCAGCGCAAGTGCGGAGTGCCGCTTCGCGTGGCCATGCCTTACCGCGCGTATTCGATGCTTCGCACGGCGCGCGAAATGATCGCTTCCGGCGAACTCGGCACGCTGCGGAGGTTCGCGTTCTCCTTCCTTTCCTCCTGGATGGCTCGCCGCATTGAAAACCAAGGCTCCCGGGGCGCGCTTTGGCGCACCGACGTGCACTTGAACGGGCCCGGCGGAGTGGTCACGGAATCCATTCCGCACATGCAGCACGTGCTTGAATGGCTCACAGGTCTTGAAATTTCCGAAGTCGCCGCCGACCCTGCCGTGACGGTGCCAGGCCGGATACTGCCCGACGAGTGCAACACTCTTGTGCGCACCGTGCAGGGCGTCCACGGCGTGTTCATGTCGTCGCGCGTGGCCATCGGCCACCGCGAGGGACTCGCCTTCGAGATTTCCGGCGAGAAAGGCTCCCTGCGCTGGCGTCAGTCCATGCCTGCCGAAATGCGTTTCGAACGCGACGACGGAACGTCGAAAACGTTCACGGACGGAACCGCTTCCGGCGTGACGACGGCGTTCGAAGCGCCCTTCGGCGACAATGCCGCTTTCATAGACGCGCTTTCCGCCGTATATCTGCAGTTCGCCCGCGAACTAGTCGCAGGCCTTGCCGTGAAGCCGGAAGAGCGCATAGGGCTGGACGCCAAGGAAGGGCTTCGCTCTTCCGCCGTGACGGACGCGGTAGTCCGTTCGATCGCATCCGCGCTGCCTGCCATAGCCGCCGGCGAATCGTCGATCCTCACGACTTCGCGCGAGATATTCGCGCCGCGCGACGATTCCACCGCCCTCAAGTGGACGAAAGTGTTCACGCCTTCGATACGTCTATGAAGGATTCGGAGCCGTTCTTCTATCCGCCCTGGCGCGACTGCGGCGGGTTCGGCCCGGTCGCGGCGGCGGAGCGCGTGCGGAGATTCCTCGCCTCTCCCCCGGCCGACGTGTTTTCTTCGCGCGTTCCGGTTTCGGAACGCCACATGCAGGCCGTATGGTTCGATTCCGCCCTGCGTCCGGCCGGGCTTGAAACATCCGGCGGCGAGAGCGTCAAGGTGGTCGATCCCGGCATCTGGAACCTCGAAGCGGGACCTGATTTCAGGAACGCCGTTCTTGAAATCGGCGGCAGACGCGTCTGCGGCGACGTGGAAATCCACATGAAGCCGTCGGGCTGGAACGCGCACGGACATTCAAGCGATCCGGAGTATTCGCGCGTAGCGGCGCATGTGACCTGGTTTCCCGGCCCTCCCCCGGCCGGACTTCCCCCGGGGGCGGTTTCTATAGCGCTTGGCGATGCCGTCGCAGCCGCCGGACGGTTCGCGCCCGAATCGATAGACCTTTCCGCATATCCCTATGCGGCGATTCCCGAAACGCCCCGTCCCTGCGCCGCAGTCCTCTCTTCCGATCCCGACCTCGCCGTGGCCGTTCTCGTCGCGGCGGGAAAGCGCAGAATATCCGTAAAGGCCGCGCGTTTCGCCCGGGAACTCGGCTCGGGGGGACAGCCGGAGCGCGTCCTCTGGCGCGCCCTGCTCGGCGCGCTCGGCTACAAGAACAATTCGGAACCGTTCGCGGCGCTTGCGGATGCCGTTCCGCTTGAAACCCTTCCCCGCGACCGGGAGGACGCTCTCGCGGTTCTTCTTGGAGCCGCGCGCATTCTGCCGGATTACGACAGAACGCGTGACGGCGAGGCTGCGGCGTTCGCGCGGCGTCTAGCCGAACGCTGGTTCGCCGACGGGCGCGAACGCGTTCCGCCGGGGCTGCGCCCCAGGTCCGGCGGCGCGCGTCCGGCGAATTCGCCAGTGCGGCGGCTCGCAGCGGCGGCCGCTCTCGCTTGCGCCCCCGGAGGTCTTCCGCGCCTTTCCGGCGACCTCTCACCCCGTGCGCTGCGCGCATTCTCGGCATCCGTCGCGCAGGCGGCGGCATGGCCGTTCTTCGAAAAGCATCTTGCGTTCTCGTCGAACCCGGCGTCCGGCGGCGCGGAAAGACACACGTCTCTTCTCGGCGCTCCGCGCATCGCCGCGCTCGCGGCCAACGTGTTCGTTCCGTTTGCAATTGCGTCCGGCGCCGCGAAGGAACCGCCCGACTGGCTTCCGCCCGAAGACATTTCAGGCAAAGTGCGGCTGGCCGCCTCGCGGCTGCTCGGCCGCGACCACAACGCGGCGCTGTACTCGTCGAACGGCGTCTGCCTGCAGGGGTTTTTGCAGATCGTGCGCGACTGCTGCATGCGCTCCCACCCGGGATGCGCTTCGTGTCCGCTCGCGGACGCGCTTGCGGGAGGTCCCGGGGCCGGCGCGGGAGGCGCGCAGTGAGCAAGGCTCCGCGCATTCTGCTGCTTACGCCGCCGTTCACGCAGCTGAACGCGCCCTATCCCGCGACAGCCGCGCTTGCCGGGTATCTGCGGCCTCTCGGCGCAACCGTGTTCCAGCGCGACCTTTCCGTGGAAACCGCGCTGCGCATACTTCCGCGGCTTGGAAATCCGCAAACGACCGCCGCCGCGCTTTCGTACCTGCGCGGGCGCAATCCCGGCGCGGCGCATCTGCTGGCGCGGCCGGGCTATCTTCCGCTTTCGGACCGCGCGATGGAGTCGATCGCTCCGTCGGGAAGCGGCCTGTCGCCGGACGAGTCTATCGAAGCGTCCTTCGGCATGCTGGGTGTTTCCGACCGCGCGAAACTTTTCGCATCGCTGTATCTCGACGATCTCGCCGAAGAATACAGACGCAATGTAGATCCCGATTTCGGGTTTTCCCGCTACGGCGCTTCGCTTGCAGAATCAGCGCCGGATTTCGACGCGATCGTGGAACGGCTCGAACGACGTACCGAAACCGATTCGATTTTGGAAGAGCTCGTCCGGGACGCACTCGCCGAAAGCGCGCCGGACCATGTCGGCGTGACCTGCCCCTTCCCCGGAACGCTCCTCGGCGCGTTCCGCATAGCGCGAGCTGTGCGGCGCGCAGCGCCGGGCGTGAAAACATGGCTTGGCGGCGGGTATGTATCAACAGAATTGCGCTCGATGGAAGACGAAAGGGTGTTCGACTTTTTCGACGGGCTGGTGTTCGACGAAGGATACGCTCCCATGGCCGGCATTCTTGGATTCGGCCCGATGGTGCGCACGATGACCCGCGAAACCGCCGGAAGCGTTCCGCAGTCCGCCGCCGAGCCGTGCGTGCCGCCGTTCGTCGCTCCGGACTACAAAGGGCTGGATCTTTCGCTGTATTTTTCGATGCTAGAAATGGCCAACCCGATGCACAGGCTGTGGTCGGACGGCAAATGGATAAAACTCCAGCTCGCGCGCGGCTGCTACTGGCGCAAGTGCGCGTTCTGCGACGTTTCGCTGGACTACATCGGACGTTTTGCGATGCCGCGCGCCGGAGAGATAGCCGATGCCATGGAAAGGCTTGCGGACGAAACCGGGGAGACCGGGTTCCATTTCACGGACGAAGCGGTGCCGCCCGCCCTCGCACGGGCGCTGTCGAAGGAACTGCTGCGCCGCGGCCGCGTTTTTTCATGGTGGGGCAACATACGTTTCGAAGAGGAATACGCGGGGCCTCTCGCGCAGTTGATGGCGGATGCCGGATGCATTGCCGTCACGGGCGGCCTTGAATGCGCCAACGACCGTCTCCTTGCGCTGATGCGAAAGGGAATCACCCTCGAAGGCGCGCGGCGCGCGATGCGGGCTTTCGCAGACGCTGGAATACTCGTACACGCGTATCTCATGTATGCATTCCCCACGCAGACGCTGCGCGAGGCGGTGTCGGCGCTGTCGTTCGTGCGCGACAGATTCGCCGCCGGCGAGCTCCATTCCGCGTTTTTCCACAGATTCGCCCTAACCGTGCATTCGCCCGTCGCGGCGGAGCCTGAGAAATTCGGGATTGAAATCGACATGCCGCGCAAGCGCGCGGCGAAGCCGCGCTTTGCGCTGAACGAAATCGGATACCGCGAAAAAACCGCGCCGGACTGGGATGCGGCGGGCAGGGCGCTTTCGCTGGCGCTGTACAACTACAACATCGGCCTGGGGCTGGATGTTCCCGCGGAGGATTGGTTCGCGGGAATTTCCGGTGCGCGCGCCCGCCGCCGGAAGCGCGTTACTTGAGCCTGATCGTCATGCCGGGATAAAAGGCCAGGCGTTTGCCTATTTTGACCAGTTGCGGCATGAAAACGGATTCGCCGATTTTGACCTTCACCGTTGCGGATGAGAAGTCGATTTCTCCGTCGCACTCGATAAGTCCCTCGCCGTATTCGACCGGACTGCCGGAAGGCAGGGTAAACACGACCTCGCCGGCCATTGCGATGTCGCCGTTTACATGAAGGATGTCGCCGTACGCGGAAATGTTTACAACGGAGCCGTTGCCGAGCTGAAGATTTCCGTCGATCGTTCCAGATCCGTAGAGGTCTCCGCCGACAGAGGCATTCCCCGTTATGACACCTCCTGAAAGTTGAAGTCCGCCGTTCGATTCGACCGCGCCGATCCACTTGCCGGAGATGTCCACTTTTGCGCCGACTGCGACGATAAGATCGTTGCTGACCGTCTGCGTCCCGCTAAGCGTCAATGTTCCGGACGATGCAACACCCGGCGAGACCGTGACGGTGCTTATTCGGTCGTCAGAGTGGAACACGCCGCTGTATTCGGTATCTTTCGACTGAAGGATATTCAAGGAGCGGCTTGCGACATTCCAGGAACCGCCCCAGTCGCTGCGCATTGAACCGCTTCCTGCGAGGCTACCGATCGTATTCTCGCCTTGAGTAGTGAGAATAAGTCCAGCGGAAAGATTGTTTTCGCAAACCATGGTTGTCGGGAAGTTGGTCGGGGAGAGAGTACGCCAGTTGTTGCCACCGCCGTCTGCATACCTCAATGTTCCTGTGCCGGTTATCCTGTCGTAAGACATTGTGTGGTCTTTGGTTTGGGAAGTCGTTAGAAACGTGAACACACCGGTATCGGAAGTCGTGATGTAGGTGCCGCCGCCGAGTTTGTCAAGGCTTTCAGTTTTCAGTTCGCCTGCCAATTTGATTCCTTTGACGGCCCACCAGTTCCCGGAAGGAGGCTGTACGGTCACAGAAGCCCCTTCCATGACCCAAATGCTTCCTTCCATGCCGGTAAACTGGTTGTTGTCGGCAAATGAAGGCATCGCATCGCCGAACACTACGAGTTTGCCATTCAATCCTATGTTGCCGGTGAATTCCGAAGCATCTTGGATTACGACTACGACTTTATTGGCGATGCCATTCGCAAATATCTCTCCATTTCCGGAAATTTTCTTGAAAAACGTGCAACGTTTGGGGTTGTCGGTATTGGCGGAGTTGCCGTTGTTGATGCTCAAAGTTCCGGCAAGCTCCACTGGAACGGCGTTTGTGAAGGTATAGTTTCCCGGGGCTCTAAGCCAGCCCGATATGTTTTCGAGGCGCACTACTGACGATTCGTTGCCGTATGGATTGCTTTCGAAATCTGTCACGGAGAAGCCTTTGAATACAATTGTTCCGGTCCATTGTGCGGCATCGGTCACGAAAGCCGGGATTTTAGTTGATGTGAATACCGATCCTTCCACGGACGGCAATGCCGAATATTCAATGATTGGACGACCTGACACGTCGGAAAAATCGAATGTCGCGGTATTGCCGGCCGGCGGAGTCATCGTGAACGAACCTTTGCAGTGGAAATGGATTGTCGATGCGTTGAATTCCGTATCTCCCGTTACCGTCACGCCGTTTTCAAGATTGAGGTTGATTTCCGAAGCGTTTCCATAAAGCGAATTGATCCCGGAAACGGTGATGTTGGAAGTGATCAGGGACGGGAATATGTAGTCTTCGATTTCGGTATTTGAAAGTTCATTTGTGAATACAGCGACCGCTCTGACGGTCATGCCCGTCATCGCCCCGAAGATTGTTCCATCGTCAGGTCCGCCTATGACGATTCCGGTGATGCCGGTGAATAGACTGGATCTGAGGTCTGCGGCAGAAAATGTCGCCCCCGCATCGTTGTAGCAACTGGTTCCGTTGGTCGAGCAGTAAGTCATCGCGATTCGCCGGGCTCCGTCGGCGAAGAACCCGGTTGATGTTCCGGAACTGTCCCAGTCTTTTCCCACCCATGCAAAACGGGCATTTTCATTATTCTCTGTTTTGAACAGGCCGATTTTGATTCCGTTGTCTTCCTCGTACCGCCCGTCGTCGAGAAGACCGAATGCAATTCTCTTTCCATCGGCAGTATCGGGAATGTCCGAGCACTCGATTATGATCGATATCGCGCCGTCGCTGGCGAGATTGCCGTTCTGGTTGTAGACTTTGATGCCTTGGGTCGAACCCTCTCCGATTCTCACGCAAGAGCCGTCGTTCGCAACACTGTTGTTTCCGCTGAGGAGGTCGAGCGTGTAGGTGTTGTCGTCCACAGTGCGGGTCAGTGTGGAGAAATTGGAATCCGGAGACGCTCCGTCCCAGACTACGACCGGCTTGACAGCTCCGGCGGAGACAGATGAAATGCCGGCGCAAAAGGCGGCGGAAAGGACGGCGAGGGGGATTCTCTTCATGGACGTTCTCCTGCTCAATGCCGCTCGATTTCCCCGGAACCTACCGGAAGACAATTCACACGGCAAAAACAGTCTATCACAATCATGCCTCCGCGCGCAACCGGTGCATTTTTTTGGTCAGGCAAGGAAAAGTGCAATATGTAGTGGAACACCCCGGAAAGGCGTTTTTGCGGGGTGGAGACAGAGGTCGAAACGAGAGAAGGATCGGTTGAGGAAGGCAAAGGAAAAGAAAAGAAGGAATCGCCCCATGGGCGGATCGTCGGATTGCAAAAGCGCCCCTTCTTCTGCTATCATGCGGTCACACAAAACACTGCAGAAGCAGAGAAAGGACGCCGTGAGAAAGTATAGCATACATAAGGTGCCTGGAGCGCACCTGACGTTCGACCAGCGAGAAAAGCTTGCTGCCGACTGGAACCGGCTCGTCAAGAGAGGGCCGATGCCGACGATGCGTGGATTCGCAAAGGCACATGGTCTGGCGGTCTCCACATGGTCGCGGGAGTTCAACAGGGGCAGAACCGGCGAGACTGTTCCCGATCTGAAACATCCCGGACGGTGGATATACTCCGAATGCGATCCAGGAAAGGCGCAGGACGCCATCAACGCCGCCGCCATCAACAAGGGGACGACAATGAAGGTGACTAACCTCATGACGGCTCTTTTCACGAAGCTCGTCAAAAAGGAAAAACGTTCGCCTTTCGACGCCGTGCAGATCATGCGGACGATGTTCTCGAATGTGCCTTGCGTGAGGACATGGTATTACCACATCGCGCACGGAGACATCCCCGTAAAGTATGGAGAAACCCCCTACAAGCCCTCAAAGAAGAAACGCAAGGGATCGAAACCCCATCCGGCCAAGACCGTGCCCGGGCGTCTCCAGATGAAGGACAGGCCAAAGGGGGCGGATGACAGGAGCGAGCCGGGGCATCTCGAGATGGACACTGTCGTCTCGTGCATAGGCGGCATCGGCGGTCTGCTTGTCCTCATCGATAGATGCACTCGCGAATACTTCATAGAACTCGTCGAGAGCATATCGCAGGATGCCGTGATACGCGCCTTGAAGCGGATGAAACGCCGCGGACTGCTCAAGGACGTTAAGTCCGTCACGGCCGACAACGGATGCGAGTTCCTCGACCCAAAGGCTATGAAAGCCGTTTTCGGATGCAACGTGTACTACACAAGAGCATACGCTTCGTGGGAGAAGGGTTCCGTCGAGAACTGCAACCGCATCGTCCGCAGATGGTATCCGAAGGGTACGGATTTCGGCCTTTGCTCCAGGGCGGACATCCGCAGGCTGGAAACCGTCATCAACTCCATCCACAGACTGTCGCTCGGCGGCATGTCCGCGCATGACTTCGCAGAGGCGAAAAGGAGGACGGCGTGAATGGCGCGGCGAACGTGCGCGGCGGGGCACCCGCGCGGCCGCGCGCGCCCTCAGAAGCTGCGCGCGGTATTAGCGCGGGCCGTCCGCGCATGCCCTGCCGCGCCCCTTCAACCCCTCTAACAAAGAAAGGATGATAAAAAATGAAACTCTTCGGTCTGCTCCCCAAATGCCTCGGTAAAATCTTCAATGGGATGTCTCATTTCGCTTGCAATTCACGTTCGTTTCCGTGATGCCTGGGCGCATCTGCGTAATTCACCGTCTCGCTTTTTGATGACGGGAAACAACTGTTTGAAACAACTTTCCTTTGACGCGCGGGCGCGGGGCCTTGCGGCGCCACTCTGTTTTTTCCAGTTGTTCCGGTTGTTTCCAATCTCAAACCGCATGGGTGAAAAACACAGATGCGCCCGTGATGCCTTCGCGTCGAATGGGCTGCCAGTCATCATGTGAACGCGATAGCAGCGCGTTCGACTAAGGGGCGCCCCGCTTAGGCCGCCCTGCGCCGCCGCTCGCTTATGGCTCCGCCCCCTGACCGCGCGGCCCTACGGAGCATGAAAGGCGGAAGCCGTAGAAGTAGCTGCGGTCGCCGGGGTAGTCGCCGCCACGGTGGGCGGAACGGCAGTTCCGCGCGTTGCTGACCCAGCAGCCGCCGCGCAGCACACGGTCGACACCCGATGCAGGTCCCTGCGGGTCGACCACGCTCCCTGTGGGATAATCGCCGTACCTGTCAGCGCACCACTCACACACGTTCCCGTGAATGTCGCACAGCCCCCATGGATTGGCTTCATATGTGCCGACTGGCGTGGTCCTCGCAAGGTACGGGCCTTTGGTTTTAGTTCCGCATGGATAATTGCCGTCGCAGTTCGCCCTGTCGCCGTTGAGGGCATTCCCCCAGAAGTAGGCGGTCGTCGTCCCCGCACGGCAGGCGTATTCCCACTCCGCCTCCGTCGGCAGGCGAGCCCCGCACCCAAGCGCCGCGTTCACATTCTTGATGAACACCTGGCAGTCATCCCAGGAGACCTCTTCGACGGGGCAGTCATCGCCCTTGAATTTAGACGGATTGCTCCCCATTACGCTCTGCCACTGCTTCTGTGTGACTGGGTACTTGCCTAGCCAGAAGCCCTTCGTCAGCCGCACGCGGTGTTGCGTTTCATCATCGTTCCGCCCCTCTTCGCTCGTCGGGCTCCCCATCATGAACTCGCCTGGCGGACAGTAGATCATCTCCATCTCCGCGCCGCCAGGCAGGGTAAGCGTGCGGCATTCACCAGCAAGATGGGGCAACATGGACAGAGATTCCGCATTTCTTGTACTCTCGTGCGCTTTACGCCCCACCTCGGCTATTCGGTTGACGGACTCCATCTCTAGAGTCTCAAGTTTCTCTTTAGTGAGCGTCACACGGAAATGCTTCGGACCAGTCGTGTCCGCCGTAATGAACGGTAGGTAGATGTCGTAGGTGGTGGCAGAAGCAAGGGCACTCTTTGCAGCCTCGACCGCCTCCTTCAGCCGTCTGAGCGCCAACGGGTCCTTCGACAGGTCGATCCCCTCTTGCGCCTTGAAATTCTCAATCATCAAATGCATAATCGCCTGATCGAGATTATCGCCGCCCGGTTGCGTGTCGTAGTTCGTCGCGCTTACTTTGAGGGCCTTGCGCTCGGCCTCCTCGCGCGCCTTACGTTGCGCGGCGACGCACTCGTTGCAGAGGAACGTCGCCTCATCTTGGTGTCGCAGGCAGAGGTTGTCGCGCCCGCATTCGCGGCATTTGAAGGTGTCCTTCTGTTCGTTCTTTTTACCGCAAATCGGACAGACAACAAGTGATGAAACGATTGATGGTGGGGGCGTATAGAATGGCACAGAAACGGATATCGCGCCATCAAGCAGAACGATTCCCGATGCATCTGTCGGCATCGTGAAGAAAGGTTCTTGCCTGCCAGAAAGACGGTATTGAACAATCAGACCATCCATGCGCTTGCCGAGATCAGCCCGTAGTGCCTCAAGGTCAAGGCGACGGCGAGCATCGGCAAACGATGTCACGGAATCAAGAAATGCAGATGTAAATAGGCCATGTCCAAGATCTGAAACCTCTAAAGCCTTCTGCCCCTCCGAACAGGCAGTAAGGACAATCTGGTATCCAGATTCGGAACTAGAACCCTCTGCCTCGTGGATAAGTGCGAGATCCCGTTCGGTCACCCCCGTATCAGCACCCCGCGTTGCACGAATGTCATTCTGGCAGGCATCCAGTATTAACATCCTGTTCCAGGGACCACGCATCCGTTTCTTGAGCTGTCCAACGGGCAACCCCGCATATTCGTCCTCTAGGTCTGAGAATTCGTCCCTTGCGCAGACGAGGACATGATTCTCCTTTACACGAAAACCATGCCCAGCAAAGAAAAACAGGAACAGGTCGCCGGGACCAAGCCCGCGCGTCATGTCCTTGACCGCGTCCACCACCTCTGGCGAATGCTTCGGATTAATCAGCTTCTCCACACGGTTGAACTTCAAAAGACGGCGGAACACACTCGCCAGTTCCGTAGCGTCCTCCGACGGATAGTTGAGGTTTTGGATTGTCGAATCCGAATACTTGTCGACTCCAACAAATAATGCATGACGTTTCATGATTGTTGTTCCTGTTTCTACAAATTATTATAATCCGTAAAACGACATCCCATTGGGCCATTGCCCTTTAAAAATTTCAAACCTTTTTCTTTGCAGGTCGCCGCAATAAGAACGTTTTCATCTGTTATCGGCAATCCATTTTCTATCAAACTACGACGCGCAGGCACATTACCCTTGCTCTGATCTGCGTTGTTTAGTTCAATAACAGTCCGCTGCATTTGCCTTGAATAAGCAGATGTTGTAGGATTGGCAGCAAGGAAAGAACTTGCTGCATTTACTAAAATAGGATCCGGTGACACAGGAAGTTTTCCGAAATATCCCAGCAGGAGTTTTGCATAGCCAGGAACGAATCGCGAGAACCGACCAAACGCAACATTCCAAGCCGCCTGCTGAACATAAAACTGCGACACCGGAGTCATTGACGCTACGGCACAACCACCCCTCTTAAAACACTCTGCAAATTCTGGCACCAATTTTTCGTATGGGCAGTCAATCCCATTGTCGGCTAACATCTGCATGTTCGCAACGAGCGTACCGCCGGAAACAGGAATGTCAATCAGTTTTTTATCTATTGCTAATGCTTCAGTGCGGATATAATATATTTTTATCGCCTCTTTAAATTCATTGACAGCTTTATTTATCTTTGAGATGTCAATATCAAATCGATATTCTGAATTCTTCTGTAAAGCTTGGTACATAGCAATAAGGTCGGGTTGACACATGCCTCCACTGAGCGGAGCAAATGAAAGGTCAAGACCGTCCGCCCCACCTTTTAATGCCGCCAAGCAGCACGTTACCCCCATTCCAATGCTATCATGTGTATGGAATTGGATATGCATCTTATCGCCAACCAAACGTCGTATCTGCCGTACGGCATTAAACACAACATCAGGCGACGTTGTACCGCTATTGTCCTTTATACATACTCGATCAATTGGCATCCCGGAGTCAAGAAAACTTCTCATGCGTTCTGCATAGAACTCAGGTGTATGGACATGCCCGATGTTCCACTTTGGCGGAATGCCCATGATGCCGAGAGCCACTTCATGAATCATACCTGCTTTGCGAATGTGTTGCCCTGGAATTTTTAGATTATTAGGGTCATAAAGGGCATCATAATTGCGTATAGCAGACACTCCGTGTTTACGAAACAACATGGCATAGAGCGCGATTATATCCACTGGTTGTGATACTAATCCAACAATGTTCGGGCCTCTTGAGAGTGTTTGGAGTTCAGCGTCAGGACAAATAGCGCGGAACGAATCCATTACATCGAAAGCATTTTGTTGGCAATAGAAAAAACTCGTTTGGAAGATGGCTCCGCCACCAATTTCAAACCATCTGACTCCTGCATTATATGCAGCCTCAACGGCAGGGAGAATGTGTTTGGACATTACACGCCCTCCCATGGCACATTGGAATCCATCTCGAAATGCAGTCAGCATATAACGGATGGTCTTCTTACGCGTTATAACATTGACCTCCTTTCCCTCATTCCGAGGCACAGTCTTCAACAGTTGCCCTTGTACCTCAGCATGGCTCTGCCCAACTTCTTCCATCGCTTTTCGCGCCATCTTTTCAGCGCAGCCTGCACAGAGGAAAGTTTTTTCATCCTGATGGCGTAGGCAGAGGTTGTCCCTCCCGCATTTGCGGCACCTGAAGGTGTTTTCGGGATGGTTCTTCTTGCCGCAGATTGGACAAATGACATATGTCACAACCGCAGAGGGGGACAATGCTGGTGTTGATTGCAGAATGCTCGCGTTGGCCCCAGAGAGAAGCACCTGCAGCGGCCCACGTCCATCAGACTCTGGTGTCTGCCTTACTCTAATCCCCGCGCTCTCTGCTATACACCACATCTTCTTTCGCACAGCCTCCCGCAAAGAATCATTGAACGCCAATTCGACGTTGTCTTCCTTTGATTGACGCAAAAGCTCCAACATCCCCAGCGTAAAAAGCCCATGTTTGCGAGATTCGATTTCCAACGCATGCTCAAATTTGCTACACGACCGAAGAACGTAGAACGCGCCTGTGGCATCCTCGAAACTCGGAACCATGTCACCAATCGCGACCAAATCTCTTGTGGTCGTGTCTTCTCCTCGTGTTCCAGTCAGAAAATCCGATTGACATGCGTCCAGCAGAAACACTCTGTCGTAGCCTCCGCTCCGAGTTTCCTCTTCAAGCTGATCGAAAGGGATTCCAGCACGATGATATCGCAATTGCTTGTACATA
>Ga0310695_10009731_pt1 | contig 14336 bp, 13 predicted proteins | sample RumenRJG_04DNA_FD_203882 | JGI IMG/M metagenome (GOLD analysis project Ga0310695, IMG submission 203882) | Bovine rumen microbial communities from Lethbridge, Alberta, Canada - RJG_04 (v2) (version 2) | ecosystem: Host-associated > Mammals > Digestive system > Stomach > Rumen | place: Canada... | reverse complement strand
TGCTGGATAGGCCGGAGGTGAAAGTACAGTAATGTATTGAGCAAACCGGTACTAATGATCGAAGGCTTTTGCGTGGTGTAAGGAACAGGGAAGTCTTCCGGGGGATTCCGGAGGAATTACCTGAGAATGCAGGGAACTGCATATTGTATAAGGAAACTAAAGAGTGAAGTTGGTGACCATAGGAGCGTGGGTATACCCGGAAACATACCGAACCCGGCAGTCAAGCGCGTGTCCGCTGATGGTACTTGGAGGGCGGCCTCCTGGGAGAGTAAGAAATTGCCAACTTCACTTTTTTATTTAAGTCTGAAGTGAGAAGTTGTGGAAGGTGCATTCGCGCCGTTTTTTATTTAATAAGAAGCTGTGCAGCTTCAGGGCCGGCATTCGGTATACAGTATCCCGATATCTTTTTGTTGACAAAACAGTGCGTGTTATTTAAAATTGATAAAAAGTGATCCCGGAGGAAAATATGAAAAAGGCTGCCATTCTTTTATCTTTGCTTTTCCTGCTGCTTTCCTGGAGCACGGTTTGCGCGCAGGATTTTAAGGCCACCGCGGAAGCGCTGGAATATCAGCTGCAGATCATGCAGCTTCAGGCCACGATCAGCGCCCTGGAGAGCTCCTCTTCCGGCAGCAATACCGGAAATTCTTCCTCCGGCAGCAGTTCTTCAGGCGGGGATACTTCAAACATGTGGAACTGGAATTCGCAGAATTCCCCCTATTATTCCACACCGACGCCCTTCGGCGGTACGCAGTTCTACGCCAATACCGTGATCACAAGTCAGAATTTTCCGTCACAGGTGCGTCCTCCGGTCCCCGGCGGACCGCCGCCGACCTGGAAGATACCTTCCGCCAGATACAGAACGGAGATCACCGTGGGAGATGCGGGACAGTACCGCACAATTGCGGACGCAATGAAGAACATCCCAGCAAACGCGGGTGAAGTCACCATCTATATGGTAAGCGATACGGATGAGCCCCAGACGATTTCCGTTCCGTTTGACAAGAAGATCACATCCCTGCGGATCACTTCCAACAACAATAACAAACGAACAGCATATCCCTCGGAGCGGTCCATCTGGTTTTTCTGCAACGGTATACCGCTGATCATTGATCAGACCGTCACGATAGGGGCCAAAAGCATGATCATGGGCGGGTTCGTCACATACTCCGGCCATAATGTGGAAGCGCCGAAGAGCACGATCATCATCAACGGGAATGCCCACTGGATCTATGCCGGCGGACAGTCCGACCGTGAAGGCCACTGTTCAACGGTGGGGGAGGCCCTGGTGATCATCAACGGAAAAGTGGACCGGGTCTTTGCCGGCGGTCGTTCCATCTACGGCGAAACAGTCGTCCATAATTCCACGATCGTGGTCAACGGGACAGCCAATGAGATCTACTGTTCCGGTTATACGGAATACGCCTCTGCTAAGGCAACCGTCGGCAGGGCGGATATGAAGATCTATGGCTGGTATAATACATACGGGCTGACACGAGGCGCCGGCCAGGCATTCCTGCAGAACCCGAACGGGTGCTATTGAGGATGCCGGTCCGGAGCTTCATAGTTTATATACTTTGGGACAGAGATGAACCAGGAAACGATTGCAAGGGGAATTTTAGCGGGGCTTATCGACCGGTATATCGCTGAGATCCGGGAAGACCCGAACCGCAGTATCCGGAAGCTGCTGGATATTGCCGAACGGACGTCGGACGGACCCACGCAGCGGATCTGCTACCAGATGATGCAGCAGATGGCGGAAAACCGTCAGAGTCCCTATTATGATATGATCCATCATCTGGTGACCCATGCGGCACCCGGAACGATCCGGCAGTTCGGGATCAACCTGGGGCATAACGCATGGACCTTCGGATCGGGGCATTTGCGCCGGCTTTCGGAAGTGAATGAAATGCCGATCCCATGGGCCGTGCTGATCGACCGCAGCTGTACGCCGGACCGGATCTCCTATGACGCAGTCAGTGAGATGATCCGGACCGGACGGAAGCAGGAGATCTATGCCTGGATGCTGATGGCATGGGACGGGCCCGATGAATGGGATCTGTACGCGAAGACGTTCCGTGAGATGGACGACAGCGTTTTCGGGCTCTGTGTTTCTCCGGCATCACTGACGGATGAGATCCTGGAAGACGCGGCCGAGATCCCTAACCTGATGATCCTGCTTGATACCGATGTACCTGACTGGCAGGAATGCGCGGCTGTCCTGGCCCGCACAGGTCTCTTATATTCCGTGATCCGCAGGGTCTCTTCAACAGAAGATGTCCGGGAGATCCTCAGCGGCAGCTGGTTTGAGGAGATCGTTCCCCACCATCCGCTGATGGCCTTCACCCTGGCCGGGGATCAGCTGCCGGATCAGGATGCATCCGGGCTTGCCCGGTATATGTGGGATACGCGCCTGGCCCAGACTTATCCGGTACTGCCGGTGGATGTGATCTCGGATTTTATGATCATCAGCAGGCTGATCTCGCAGAAAGAGGTCCTTTACCGGATCGAACCTGACGGAACGGTCACTGAGGCAAAGGGGCTGAAGTTCTGTAAAAGCGGCCTGCAGGTTCAGGCAGGGTAAAACCGGCCCCGGCAGCGCCGTATTCCCCGGTCCTGCCGGATCGCCGCTTCCGGCGGAAAGACGGCGGGCCCGAAGGCTCGTTTAAGTCTGAAAATTTTGATATAATTGGAATGAAGATCCCGAATGGATCCGATTGTAAGGAGATGAATCTGATGAGCAAAGAATATTATGATGTCACATTGGGCGGCGTGAAGCGATCACTGCCGTTATTTGAAGTGGCTCCGGGCCTTCGCATCGCTGTCCTGAATATCCTCGGTGATACCGAACTGGTTGAAGCCTGCGCCACGGCGCTTGCCGAAAAACTGAAAGGTGTGGATTATGATGTGATGATCACAGCGGAATCCAAGAGTATTCCGATCATCCACGCGTTATCCGTACGCACCGGCAAACCCTATGTCGTCTGCCGCAAGAGCTATAAGTCCTATATGGGCAACGCGATCCGCTCCACCTCCAACTCCATCACCACTCAGAGCGACCAGACCCTGATCCTGGATGAAAAGGACATCAACCTTGTGAAAGGTGCCAAAGTCCTGATCGTGGATGACGTGATCAGCACCGGTTCCACCCTGAAGGCAATGGAAAGCCTCCTGGAACAGGCCGGCGCCCAGCCGGATCCCGTCCCGCTGGCGATCTGCGCGGAAGGCGCGGAGGATGCCTGGCCGGAAGTGATCTGCCTTGCCCATCTGCCGCTGTTTAAAGACGCGTAAAACACCGGATAGCTGCAGAAAGAATACAGGTGAAAGAGCCGGCCGGATGACCGGCTTTTTCGATGGAGCCGGGGCTGCCGCGTTTATCCCGTCAGCCGCTTTTTTCTGTGGATTCTGATGAAATCCGGTGCGGTTTTATAGAAAAAATGTTATACTGAACACATGGCTAAGAAAGAAGAACCGAAAGAAAAAAAACCGAAAACCTCCGCCGCTTCTGCCGGAAAGAAAACCGCAGCGGCGAAAAACACTTCCGCGAAGAAAAAGACGGGCACATCCGCCGCGAAAACCGGCGCTAAAAAAACACCTGCTTCCGCCGGATGGCGTGAGAAGAAGGAGCAGCTTCGGCAGCGGAGCAAAGAGCCGAAAACCATAGCCGAGAGGAAAGCTTACCGTGAGCAGGGGCCGGTCCGCCGTTTTCTGACGAAACATAACGGCATTTTTGATATGATCGCTGTGCCGTTCTTTGCCTTTGCCGGCCTCTGCCTGTATTCTCTGGCTTCCGGAAATGAACGGCCGGCCGCAGTCTGGTGCGGCAATTTTTCCCGATACCTTTTCGGGGCGATCAGTTACCTTTTCTATTTCTGGGTGATGGCCTTCTGTGTGCGGATCTGGCTGCGGAACAGCAAGCGGTTCAGGCAGATCCATTACCGGCGCTATTTATATTTTCTGGGGCTTTTTTTCTTCCTGGCTCTGGCATTGCAGTATGACGCGCATAAGCATATCCCCGAGATCCCGCCGGAGGAAGCCGGCGGACATATCGCCGACTTGGCTGCGGTCATGGTCACCAATGTCCTGGGGAACAGCGGTCTGCTGATCTTCCTGGTCTTCCTGGCGCTCTTCTTTGTATGGCAGGCCTGGCGGTTTCTGGCCGCGGTTGAAAGAGAGCAGAAGAACAGCGATGCTGAAGTCCCTGTCAGGGTCTACTGGGAAAATGTCCACACCGCTGCCGAAGCGGAAGCCCAGGAATCCGAAAAACAGAAAGCCGAGGCCCTTACCTCCGATATCGAATCCGATTTCCGTTCTTCGATGGGACTGCTGACAGCTCAGGAAGGGAAACCGGAAAAGCCGTCGATCCGTCAGGAAGCCGGGAACTCCCTGCGCAAGCTCCGGGATACATTCCGTGAGATCTCCCAGCCTCTGCCGGATAAGGATGCCATGATCCCGAAGGAATCCGATCAGCCGCGGAAACGGCCTGAGCCGGCTGCGGCAGAGCCGGAACGGAAGAAGCCGGCTGCTTCATCCGGACGGAAGCCTGCCCGGCGCCCCGTCAAAAAGGAAGAGCTGCAGCCGCAGCTCACACCGGCTGTTCCCGAACCGGAAGAAGAGATCCCGCCGGAACCGGTTTTCGAAGAGAATGATGACCATCACGGCAGCGGTCTGCTTTCAGCTCCGGCGAAACCGGAAGAACCGGAAGAGAAAAAGCCCGATATCCCGGATGTGCAGGTCCGGACACGAACCGTCACACTGGATGAGGAAACCGAAAAGGTGACCACGACCCAGCATGATTATTCTTTTGTGCCTACCATCCCGGATGAGACGGAAAACGCTGCCCATCAGGATGGAGGCTGGTCCGATCCCTGGATTCTGCCCCGGCCTGAGCAGATCCTTGATCCGGTAAAGCATTATAAAGGCGGCAGCCCGGATGATCCGGAGATCCGTTCCCAGGCGGAAAAGATCGAAGAACTGCTGGAGACCTTCGGAGCGCCGAGTTCTGTTGTGGATATCCAGTGCGGTCCGACTTTCTCGCAGTTCGGCGTAGAACCCGGTTTTGTCGATAAGGGCGGCCGGAAGACCCGTGTGCGGATCAGCCAGATCGAAAAGCTGAAGAAAGACCTGGAGATGAAGCTCTCGGTCAAGCAGCTGGCGATCGAAGCGCCGATCCCCGGAAAGACCTATGTCGGTGTCCAGGTCCAGAATAAGACCCGCACTCCGGTCTCACTGCGGGAAGTGATCGAAAGCGATGACTTCCGGAATCGCAAGCGGGAACTGGGGATCGCACTCGGAAAGGATATCAACGGCGCGACCTTCAGCGCGGACCTGATCCGCATGCCGCATCTGCTGATCGCCGGTGCCACGGGTTCCGGTAAATCCGTCTGCCTGAACGCCATCCTCGCCTGCCTGCTGATGTTCAAGTCCCCGGAACAGCTGAAGCTGGTCCTGGTGGACCCGAAGCGCGTTGAACTGACCGGCTATAACGGCATCCCGCATCTGATCACGCCGGTGGTGACGGATATGGAGCAGGTCGGAAACGTTCTGCAGTGGGTCCTTCGTGAGATGGATATGCGCAACCTCCATTTTATGGAGAACGGTGTCCGCAATATCCAGGAATATAACCGGAAATTCTCAAACAAGCAGCTCCCCTACATCGTCGTCGTGATCGACGAACTCGCGAACCTGATGATGGAGGCTGCCTCTGATATCGAAAACAGCATCGTACGCCTCGCCCAGACTGCCCGGGCTATGGGCATCCACCTGATCGTGGCGACACAGCGCCCTTCCCGGGATGTCATTACCGGGACGATCAAGGGGAACCTGCCGACGAGGATCGCTTTTGCTGTAGCTTCGGGTATCGACAGCCAGGTCATCCTGGACCGTACAGGCGCGGAGAATCTCTTCGGAAAAGGCGATATGTATTTCCTTTCCACGGAAGAGACGTCCCTGAAGCGTCTTCAGTGTGTTTATGTTTCGGATGATGAGATCAAGCGGATCGTCGCCTACTGGCAGAAGAAGCCCCGTGTGGATGACGGACCGGAAGCCGCCGATCCGGATCTGGTGAAGGTCCCGCAGCCGGTGACGGAGAAAGTGCTCCGTCCGCCGGAGATGACCAACGGTACGCTGACGCAGCTTCCGCTGTTCAATGAACCCGCTCCGCAGCTGAAAAAGGACGGGGATGTGCTTTACGATGATGCTGTAAAGCTGGTCCAGCGGGCGGGAAGAGCCTCTGCCAATATGCTTGTCAGCCGGATGAGCATCGGCTACAGCCGCGCCAATAAGCTGCTGGCGCGCATGGAAGAAGAAGGGATCATCGGACCGCCGAACGCCAACCCGGCGATCCCGCGTGAGATCCTTGATTATGGGGAATACGGCCCTGAAAACGACGGAGAGAAAGATTGATCACCGGCGGACTGGGTTACTTTGAGATCGGGATCTTCCAGCCAAAGCACTGGGAGAACGTGGGAACGCTCTGGCGCAGCGCCTGGCAGCTGGGCGCTGCCGGCATCTTCACCATCGGTGAAAAGCCCAGGCGGCAGATCACGGATGTGCTTCGGGTGGATAAACGGATCCCGCTGCGCTTTTATGAGGATTTTGATGCTTTTCTCGCTGCCCGTCCTCAGGGTGCCCAGCTGATCGGGGTGGAGATGGGCGGCGAGCCGCTCCATACATTTACCCATCCTGTCCGTGCCGTGTACCTGCTGGGGTCGGAAGTCAACGGACTGCCGAAGGAGATCCTCGCGAAATGCCAGCATGTGGTGGAGATCGAGTCGGTCAATTACGCTTCGTTCAATGTGGCGGTCTCGGGCTCGCTGGTCATGTACCACAGGCATATTACGCTCAAAAATGAGCTCTGATGTCCCGAAAAGCGGCTGCATCCGGCCGGATGAGACAGCGCTGCGGCCCTCAGCATTTTATCCCTTAATCAAAAAAGGTCTCCGATTCGGAGACCTTTACAATACCAATCACTTGAAAGCGCCGGTTTAGAACTTCTGCTTGAGGCGGGCGCTCTTGCCGCTGCGATCGCGGAGGAAATACAGACGGCCGCGGCGAACTTTGCTGTGGCGTTCCACGACGACCTTTTCGATGCGGGGAGAACGGGTCAGGAAAGTACGTTCAACGCCGATACCGTTGGACGCGACACGGCGGACGGTGAAAGTGGAATTCGTACCGTTGTTGTGGGTGAAGAGGACGATACCTTTGAATTCCTGGATACGTTCACGGTTGCCTTCCTTGATCTTTACATGAACGGAGACCTGGTCACCGGGGAGCAGATCAGGGATATTCGGATTGACCGGAGCTTCAATAGTTCGTAAAATATCTGTCATTTTATTACACCTTAACCTTTAGCAGGTTCCTTACAGAATCATGCACCGAAGTGCGCGAGAGTGGATTATAGCACAGTCTGCAAAACGTGTAAAGTGTATGCAGCCTTGAGATATGACAAATTTATCACAATGCTGCAATTCCTCGCATCATTTCGATCACGGGTAACATTGTACCACGTTTCCGGAGGAATATCGGGAACAGGACGGAAAATATGATATCAGTTCCGGCGGAACCGGCGGAATGTTGTCAACAGTCAGCTGTATCCATGCTTTCCGGCAGCTGTAACGTTCCGGGAACGGACAGCGGCATCAACCTTATAATTATCCCCGAAGGAATGATCCGCTATGAATGAATTGGAAGAAGCAAGAGCTTTTTTTGCGAAAGACCGCTACGCGTCGGAGGTGACCGGCGTTGTGATCGATGAAGTCGGAGAGAATTATGCCAGATGCAGCCTGAAGATCGATAAGCGCCACCTGAACGCGCTGGATTTTCTGATGGGCGGTGTGGTTTATACGATGGCGGACCTTACCTTTGCGGTTGCCGTCAACTTCCGGAAAGAACGCCCGACCGTCACCAACGTGGCACAGGTCAGCTATCTGAACCCGCTGGCGGGAGATACGATCTACAGTGAAAGCCGCCTGATCAAAGACGGCAAGCGGGTCTGCTTTTATGAGATCCGCATCTGGGATAATACAGGGAAAGATATCGCGCTGGTGACGATGAACGGGGTGCATTTATGAGCGGAGTTTTGCTCCGCTCAGTGAGAAGTGACAGAGTGAGGAGTTGAGGAAGGCGCTGCGCGCCTTTCTGTTTAAATGCCGCTTTGCGGCTTCCAATTTCCGCCGGCTGCCGGCCGCGGACTGCCTGAATTCTCATCGCTGGTTTTCAGCTGTTTTTCAAAATTATCGGAACTGATTTTATAATTATTCCTATGGAGAAGGAAACTGTTAACCGGATCGGACAGGATTTTTCGCTTTTTGGACTACTGAAGTTCGTCTTCCCGTCGATCCTGACCAATCTCTTCACACAGGTCTTCAAGACCCTGGATGACGGTCTGTTCGTCTCCCGCTTTGTGGGCAAGACCGCCCTGGCCGGGATCAACATCCTGAACCCGATGCACTTTTTCCAGTTCAGCCTGAACAACCTGTTCGCGTTGGGTGCCTCCAACATTTCCTCGCGGAAAATGGGCGAAGGGAAACAGCTGGAAGCCAAGCAGGTCTTTACGCGGGTCGTGATCTCCGCCGCCGCTATCGGCGGGTTGTTTGCCCTGCTGGTCAACATCTTCGCCGTTCCGCTGCTGCGATTTCTCGGGTCTGACGACGAACTGATCGGGTACGGCCTGCTTTCGCTCCGGACGGTATTTCTGATCACCCCGGTCTCCCTGGTCAATGTGGTATTCAACTCTTACTATTCGACTGCGGGCAAGCCTTCCATGGGGCTTTTCTGTTCCGTTCTGAACGGCAGCATCAACATTCTCTGTGACATCATCCTGATCGTCGTGATGAAGATCGGTGTTCTGGGCGCCTGCATCGCTACAGTCACCGGCGAGGCGGTGGTATTTATCGTCGGGATCCTTTTTTTCACGAACAAGCGCAATGAGATCTATTTTGTCGCGCCACAGGGCGAGATCATCCCCACAACGCTTGCTGCCTGGAAGACCGGGCTGCCGCAGTTCATCAATTCCCTGTCGCTGACCTGCACCTCCCTGATCTCAAATTACCAGCTGCTGCGTTATGTCGGCAATGACGGGATCGCGGCGAATTCGATCGTCTTCGACCTCAGAAGGATCCTGACGGCCTCCTTCTTCGGATATATCGGCTGTGTCGGTCCGATCATTTCCTATAACTATGGGAGCAAAAACCGGCCGCGGCTCAGGAAACTGATGGGGCAGAATTTCATCTGCTGGCTTGGCGGTGTTTTCCTGCTGACCACGGCGGGGCTGCTGCTGCGGAAACCGCTGATATCGATCTTTATGAAATCCGGAGATAACTCCGGACAGTTTTACGAACTAACCTATTACGGACTGACGCTGGAATTTCTGGGGATCCTGTTTTTCTCGGGAGTGACGACGATGTCCCGGATGCTCATTGCCGTCAACCTGCAGAGGGCTTCCCTGGTCCTGGCCATTGTCCGCAACCTGGTGCTGCGTGTCTCCCTTTTGCTTCTGCTGCCGACGGTATACGGTTCCAAAGGGATCTGGCTGGCCTCGCCGGGTACAGAGCTGATGGCATTCAGTTTCGCGGCTTTCATTTTCTATAAAAATATCCATGAATTCGGGTTTGACCGGCCGCTGTTCCGGAAAAATCCTCAGCCGGGAGATGCAAAATGAGACGGATCGTTCTTTTCGGAAGCCAGATCACGACCGGCGGCGCCCAGCGGGTGCTGCTGGACCAGGCATCCTGGTTTTTTGACCGGGGCTATGACGTGCAGGCAGTCTTTTTCTATGATAAGGACGGACTGCAGCAGGAATGGTCCTCCCGCTATCCGTTCCCGATCACCGTGCTTTCTGTTTACCAGCGGGGTGCCGGACTGGGGAGGAACCTGGGCGGGATCCGGCACGGATTTTTCCATCTGGTCAAATTCCTCAGGCAGGTCAGACCGGACGTTATCGAATGTTTTACCCATGACGCGAATACGCTGGGGATCCCCGCCGCGGTCCTTGCGGGAGTCAAACGCCGGTTCGGGACGCATCACGGCCAATTCGCCGGCCAGTCATCGATGGCACGGAAGCTTCATACCCGGATCATCAACTGTTCCGAAACGTCAGGACTGATCTGTGTCTCCGAACGCGCGAAACGGCAGGCGCTGGAGGAAGGGATCCGGGAAGATAAGATCCGGGTGATCTTCAACGGTGTCCGTCCGGTGATCGTTTCAGCTGATGACCGGGCGGCTGTCCGGGCGGAGCTGGGGCTCTCCGAGACGGATACGATGATCCTCAGCGTCGGACGGCTGACTCCGGAAAAGGCACAGCAGCATCTGGTCACGGCAGCTTCCCTGCTGTCGGAGAAGGATCCGCATCTGCGTTTCTTCATCGCGGGGGACGGGCCCTGCCGGCCGGATCTGGATAAGCGGATCCGGGACTGCGGAGCAGAGCGTTATTTCCTGCTGCTGGGAAACCGGTCCGATGTGAACCGCCTGCTCAGCGCGGCGGACCTGTTTGTGCTGTATTCCGATACGGAAGGGATGCCTGTCTCCCTCATGGAAGCCATGAGCGCGGGACTTCCCTGCGTTGCGTCCAACCTGGAAGGGATCGCCCAGCTGATCCCGGATGAGCGGTTCGGAACGCTGATCCCTGCCGGAGATCCGGAGAAACTGGCGGAAACCATCCTCAGCACGGTCCGTGATCCCGAAGCAGCTTCCGCGCAGGGGAAAGCCGCCGCTGAAAGGATCCGCTCGGAGTTTTCGCTGGAAGCCTCCTGTCTGAAGTACGAAGAGACCTTTTACAGTGGCCTGTGACCGGCGGCGGTTTTACGGGATTCCGCTGATTTCCGATCCGCTGTTGAAGGAATAGTCCTGCCGACTGAGATAATAAAAGACCGGATGATATGTCCGGTCTTTCAGTTTACGGCAGCGGACCTGAATGGGTCAGCAGTTGAAATAGCGGTCGAATTCGGGAGCGGTCGGGATCTTAGCCAGCTCGGAACATTCCCTGCGCTTGGTCTGAATAAAATTCCGAATCAGTTCTTCAGGGAAGACACCGGCTTCGGTGAGGTAAGCGTGATCCGATTCCAGGGCATCGAGGGCCTGATCGAGGCTGGTGGGAAGCCCCTTGAGCTTCGCTTTTTCTTCTTCCGGAAGGGTGTAAAGGTTCATATCGTAAGGGCCCCAGCCGTTTGCATGCGGGTCGATCTCACGCTTCACACCGTCCAGCCCCGCCATAAGCAGGGCGGCATAGGCGAAATACGGGTTGCAGGTGGCGTCCGGGTTGCGCAGTTCGAAACGGCGCAGGTTCGGCGTTTTTGCGTATGCCGGGATGCGGATCACGGCGCTGCGGTTGGAGGTCGCGTACCCCACGGTCACCGGCGCTTCGAAGCCCGGCACCAGCCGCTTGAAGGAGTTGGTGCTGGGGTTGGTGATGGCGCAGAGAGAGGCGATATGGCTGAGCAGGCCGCCCATAAAGTAATGGGCCGTGCGGCTCAGGTGGGAATAGCCCTCATCATCAGAGAAAACAGGGGTGTCTCCCTTCATCAGGAGCATATGGACATGCATCCCGCTGCCGGCTTCACCGTAAACCGGTTTCGGCATGAAGGTGGCGGTCATCCCGTATTCACGGGCAGTGTTTTTGATGATGTATTTGATCATCATCGTGGCATCAGCCATCTTTGACATCTCGCCCAGCTGAGGCTCGATCTCAAACTGTCCGCTGGAACTGACCTCCGGATGGTGGTATTTGACCGGGATCCCGGCTTCCTCGATGCGGAGGACCATCTCGCTGCGGCAGTCATAGGTGGTGTCGAAGGGCTTCGCGATGTGGTAGTTTTTCTGGAAGGGGACAATGTTGCCGGTGCCTTCGGAATCGCTGTTCCAGTGGGCCTGTTCAAAATCCACAAATGCTTCCTGGCGTCCGTTTTCCAGCTTCCAGCCGGCTTTGTCAAACAGATAGAACTCAAATTCCGGGAGGATCAGCATTTTATCGGCAATACCGGTTTCCCGCATATAAGCTTCCGCCGCGCTGACGATGTTCCGCGGGTACTGCGGGAGAGGACGGTTGTTGGGATAATCGATGATCATCGCGTTCCCGGTCATCGACAGCGTCGGGATCTCACAGAAGGGATCCATCATGGCGGTCGTGACATCCGGGATGAAGACCATATCGCTTTTCTCGACGACGGCATAGCCGTAATTGGAAGCGTCAAAACCGATCCCGTCGGTCAGTGTTTTTTCGCTGAAATGGGATGCGGGGATGGTGACATGACGGAAGGCACCGCTGAAATCGACCATTTTGAAATCCAGCATACGGATCTCATTCTCCTGAATATAGCGTATGACTTCCTGGGCGTTACTGAACATTTCTTTTCCTCCGGTTCTGTTAGTGATGAATCCTACCCTCTGATAATTATAAACTGAATCCGAAAGATCAGGTCTGCCCGAAAATTGTCCTGCCGCATCTGCCTTATTTTTCAGAGCTCTGAACGGTTTCCCGAAGGAAATCAGATACGGCGGCGCGATAGGATACCGGGTCGGTCAGGATGGATTCCGCATGGCCGGCCCCGGGAATCAGCCGGATCTCTTTCGGTCCCTGTGTCCGTTCGTACATATCCTGTGAGTTCACAGGCAGGATGAACCGGTCTTCCGCTCCGTGAATGAAGAGGATGGGGATCCGGTTCTCATCCAGAGAGTCGATGGGCCGCATTGCCTTCAGAGAAAAATGAAAACGCAGGCGTGCGCCGAGATCCGCAAGGTCAAAGAGGAAACCGGGCACATGGGCATTCCTGTAGCCTTCCCGCAGCACATTCTCAATATCGGAAAAGCCGCAGTCCGCGATGACAAAGCCGGCCTGCGGCCGGTATTTCAGGGCAGTGACCGTGGAAGCCGCCCCGAGGGATTCCCCGTGGAGCCCCAGCATGCTCAGCTCCGGATAACGCTCCCGGGTGTCTTCGATCAGGCAGGCCAGGTCTTTGCCCTCAAGGATCCCGTAGCTTGTAAAGGCCGGGGCATTCTGCCCGTGTCCCCGCAGATCATAGATGATGCAGTTAAAACCCAGGTCCAGATACATCCGCGCGTATTTCAGCGATCCGATGCGGTTATCAGTGTAGCCGTGGGAGAGGATCATATATTGATCGGTGGGATGAGGGTTTTTCAGAAGTTCGGCATGCAGTATGTATCCGCCGTCTCCGGTGACGGTGTAATCCGTCTTTTCAATATCCCGATAGAAAGAAGTGTCATAGCGGGCGGACTGCCACTCCATGGCCTCGTCAAGAGTCTGGCGTTTCCCGGTCATGGTGAAACCGGCCAGGAACCACGCAGCCGCAAGTCCCAAAACAGCCGTAACAGCGAGAATAATGATCACAGTTTTCATATTTTTCCTTTGCGGCTTGCCTTTATTTCCGGTCTTTCCGCGGCGGGCTTCTCCTGAAGGTTATACAGGAAAAGGGCGCCGAGGATCAGGATATATCCGATGATCTTCGCGGGGCTGAATGTCTCCCCTGCGATAGTGATGCCCATGATGCTGGCGGTCAGCGGATTGATGACGGTAAAGACGGCAGCTGTTTCAGCGGGAAGATATTTCTGCCCTACAGGCTGAAAGGTAAATCCGAAACAGCTGCAGAGCAGAACAAGGAGCAGCATCATCGTCCACTGCAGTCCCGTCCGGGGCAGGGCAAAATCTTCCAGGAGAAGGGAAATCATGAGGCTGGCAAAGCCCATGATCCCCAGCTGAATGATGCCGATGTTCAGCGGGTCCGCGTTCCGGCTAACTTTTTCGGTGGCCATGATGCAGACAGCGTAGTTCATCGCGGTCAGGATGATCAGCAGCAGGCCGGTCCCGCTGCCCGGGGTCTCCCATTGTGTCACGGAAAGGAAGCCGACACCGATGACCGCCAGTCCGGCGCAGAGCATGGTCTTCTTTTCCGGCGGGACCCGGGTGAGGATCGCGGCATAGATCGGAACGAGGACGATCGCCATGTTTTCGATCAGGGCGCTGACACCGGTATCGACCGTCCGCAGTCCGTACATTTCCATGATCATACCAGCCGTGTATAAGATGCCGAGGATCACCCCGCCTTTCAGATCGGCCTTTGAAATATGCTGAAGCTTGCGGATGAAGATGAACGCGAGGATCAGGAAAGAAAGCGTAAAACGCACCGCCAGGATGCTCATGGGAGAAAGATCCCGCAGGAGCGTCTTGGAAAAGAGGAAGGAGGTTCCCCGTGCGGCAAACACGGCTGCCAGAAGAAGTTTAGCGTTTCTCGTACTCATGGTCCACGGTCCTCAGGCGGTCAGCCGGCATAAGGAAGGCACCACGCGCCTGTTTTTGATGTATTGATAGTTTTATGTTTCAGATCGGA
>Ga0310695_10009730_pt1 | contig 14336 bp, 7 predicted proteins | sample RumenRJG_04DNA_FD_203882 | JGI IMG/M metagenome (GOLD analysis project Ga0310695, IMG submission 203882) | Bovine rumen microbial communities from Lethbridge, Alberta, Canada - RJG_04 (v2) (version 2) | ecosystem: Host-associated > Mammals > Digestive system > Stomach > Rumen | place: Canada... | reverse complement strand
CGCTTCTATGAGGACATACCAGGTTACAAAGTGGAGATGACCGACCTCTCCTCTTCAGCGAAGGGCATCCAGGCAGAGCCAGCCATCAAATCAGAGACTGCCTACACCAAAGGCAGTTACTATACCACCCAGGGAGCCACCATCACCTTTGCCGAGGCCACGGCCGCTCCCACCTATACCCCTAACTGGACTGGTAGCACGGCGGTTCAGCGCCCCCTGATATTCAAGATTCCGCAGGCCGACCTGTCCACAGCCAGTCTGGCACCATCCAACCTCACGGATTTTGCAGGGCTTGGCACGACCACGCATCAGGTCATCCAGGAGAAGACAGCCACTGGCACGCAGGAATACAGCTATTCGCCCACGATCTACTATCCTGTGGCCCAGCCGGACACCAGCGCCACAGGCTTCACCTTCCACATCTCCTATCGTCTCATTGCGGAGGACAACAAGGAGGTGATCACCGTCAATGATGCAACTGTCCATGTGCCAGCCTTTGGCACCATCGTGTCAGGTACTGCTGAGACACCATCCCAGTCTACCCCCATCACCGTCTGGCAACCCAATATGAGGTATATCTATACCTTTAAGATCACAGCCCAGACGCTCTCCCCGATCGTCTTCGATGCTGCCACCCTTGGAGATTATACAGATCATTCATCAGAGTATTACGTCAAATAAGAAATGTATCACTATCGTCACATATGGCCCCTTGCAGTAGCCCTGTTCATCGCAGCCTGCTCCTCCAACGACACGTTGCCTGAGAAGCCCGTGGTTGTGGTGGAAGAGCCAGAGAAACCTGCTGCTGACAATGGCCAGCCCATGGTATTCGGTTCCTCCCCTGTCGCTACCACCCGCAGTGCGTCGCTGGAAACCTTCTACACCGACTTCAAGGTGGGGGTCTGGAAGAACTTTGGCAATACGACCCAGCAGAACGTCATGGATGGCTACAAGGTAGAGTATAATGCCACCACCTCCAAATGGAATTATGTAGGCATCGGCACTCAGATCCAGCGTTATTGGGATCAGAGCGCCTTCCCCTATGAGTTCCATGCCGTATCACCCTATCTCGAAGGTGCCACCATCGAAGCTGACAAGATCACCATCAATGTCCCTGCCAAACCTTTCAAGGCTCAGACTTACTTCAACGAAGTCTATAACCTCACGCCAGCTGAAAGCGAACCTTGTGTGGTGGCCCAGGTCAGCCGTCAGGATGTGGACATCAGTGAAGTGAAGATGCCTTTCCATCACCTCATCTCGAAAGTAGGTTTCCGTATTTACCTCGACGATCCCCAGCCCACTGATCCTGCCTATGTGGCACAGATCGACACCCTCACCATTTCCGTTGTGAAGACAGGTTTTATCTCTGAGAGCAAGACCTATACGGCTACCACCGCGCAGGGACTCCTCAATGGCACCTTCTCTGGCGATACCACCTCTGATGAATTCGTACTTCTGAAGCATGGTTTGTATCAGGAGGCTGACGACAACAACACGCTGGTGCCTATAGACCTCCGTCAGCACTTGCGTCATGAAGATGCTATCGACCTCTGTCCTGACTATCTGCAGCAGATTCCACACGAGGATCTGAAGATCCGCATAAAGCTTCAGATTACGACAATCGACGGAGATAACCATGAAGAGACGTTCAATTATGACAAGTTGCTCAGCCTCAACAAGTCGGAAGCCTCAGGCGACCTGTTCACATGGGAACCAGAGAAACGATATGTTTATTTCCTGCGCATCCCCAACATCCACGGCCACGAGATCGTACTCGAGACCTGTGAGATACTGCCTTGGGACGAGGTGCAGACCACAGATATCCCCATAGAACTCTAAAAAATGACAGATATGAAGAAATATCTCAACTACACATTGACAGCCCTTGCACTTGTGGCCTTGATGGCATGCTCTGACGAGGCCTCGTCCACCTCCTCAGGAACAACACCTACACCTGAAGGTGGCAAGACGCTGATAGCCTTCTCACAGGAGGGTAGCGCGATGTCAACCCGTGCCATGACCCGTTCAGGATTCACTGCCAACACCAAGGTCGTGATGCGCATCAAGGCCCAAGGTGCCGCTGCCACAGATGTCCGTTTCGCCCAAGTTGTGGCTACAGCCAGTGCTGAGACCACTGTTGCTGATGCCTGCAATACAGGTTATGGTCTGGCAGGCACCCACTCCCATCTCACCTATGCTGCTGGTCAGGAGCGTTACTGGGATGATGCCTTTGGCAGAGACTCCAAACTGACCGTCTATGCAGTAGCTGTGCCGAATAAGAGTGTTACAGATAATATTATTGCTGACAACATGCTCGATCAGGCAAGTCCCACAACCGTTTCCCCTGGCTGGTACACTGTGGCCTCTGAGAAGACAAAGATAGATTGGCAAGTCTCAACGATTCAGACTGCAGACACCCGTTCCATAGAGGATCTGGCCTACAGCAACAACATCAAAGCAGGTGAGTCTGTCAACAAAGGCTGTTATCGCCAGACATGGGATGGCTCTGATTGGAAAAAGAGTATGGAACTGGGCCAGATGATCTGGCAATCCAAGGATCCTGATGACGCCACAGTCACCGTAGGCCAGTTCGACAAGGGTCACCTTGTCTTCAAACACACCCTCTCGTGGCTCACGATTGTGCTGAAAGAAGGCGCTGGGTTCGACAACGAAGATAATACAGACTTCGCGTGGACAAAAGATCTGGCTGACGTCGATCAGAACATCACCCTCAAAGGTTTCCCCATAAGTGGCAAGTTAGACCTTAGCACTGGCACTTGGTCTGATGCGACCTCAAGCGATATCACGCAGTTGCACGACGTAACGGTGACACCTGTGGATGCACAAACCACTCGTCAGCTCGAAGCCTATGTACTGCCAGGCACGGAGTTAGACAATAACGCCAATAATGTTGTTGAGTTTGAGATCGACAACGCCAAATATTATGTCTCGGGTGACCAGATTGCGGAAGCCATTAAGGCTAATTACAGCACGACCTCGCCATACGCCTCCTTCACAACGATAGAGGCAGGTAAGCATTATATCGTCAACCTCACCGTCTCCAAGAAAGGAGTCAGCAACGTCACAGCCGCCATCCTCGATTGGGAAATCGTGAACTCTTCAGATGCTATACCAGATAATGTGTATTGCACCTTCACCTTCGAAGACCGTGGTACAAAACTGGTGGAAGCAGATGCCGCCCAGTTCAATCTCTATCGTGCTGCCAAGACAGCCGATGATTACATCATTGGTACAACAACTGCCAATTACGACTGGACTACTGGTTATACCACCACTCCTGCAACCAAGAGTTACGATACAGACCATTGGAAGACCACCGACTGGTTCTGGGCCAACAACCTGACCTACTATCATTTCCGTGCGGCAGGCACAGGAGAAAGTGCGAATGGTAATCCCACCGTCATCAACGATCCCAGTGGCGCCTACTTCCCCATCACGTCTGGAGCCGTCACAGGAAGTGATTACAGAGATTACGTCTGGGGTGCCCCATTTACCCATGTGGATAACACCTATTTAATGAAGTATGATGGCACAAATGGTTTCTCTTTGGGATCTGATGGCACCACGATACAGATTTCCCAGGCCCTTGGCGCCACAAACAGCCAGATTAACATGCTGCTCTTCCACATGACCAGCCAGATTAAAGTAACAGTGAAAACGACAACTGGCACGGATAAGGTTGCGCTCTATGATGACAAGGATACTGACGATACCTCTGACGACGTTATCACCAGAGTTGAGATGCTCAGATTCCTGAAAGACGGCAAGGTGCTGATGGGTACAGGTGCTGTATCAACCACGAGCACTACGAGAACAGAATCCGACTATTTTGCAAAAGGAACATATACGGCAGAATCTGGCGCCACACCAGCACAAGTTGCCAACAGCGCCTTTGGCATCGTGCCTCAGGCCCTATCATGGGGCAATAATACGCCTGGAACTGAAACCATCGGCCTCCGCATCACAACGCCTGACGGCAACCAGTATATTGTAAAGGATCTGAGTACGTGTACAGCAACGGTAACAGCCAACAATCTGGTGAATCCATATACAGGAACCAGCCCATACATGATTAATGCATGGTACCCTCATTACAAATACAACTACACCGTAACCCTCGTGCAGGCTGGTGTAGAAAACATCACAGCGGCCGTTGTGGCTTGGGAAGAAGTCTCAGGCGACCTGGGGACAATCTCTCTCGAGAATTAACAGTTGGAATAAACGACTAAAATATTAGAATATGTTGAAGACAAACAAATATCTACCGCTTTGGACAGTCTGCCTGTTGACACTCTCAGCATGCAACTCCAGCGATTCGTTGTCTGTGGATCCTGTCAACCAAGACAAGACACCCATCGAACTGACGGTAGGAATCGTAGGCGAGGATCCCACCACCCCTCGTGCCCTGACGCGTACTGTCACCACTGATAGCCCCTATGGAAATGCTGCATCAGCATTCAGTTCTGCTACCAGTCTCTATATGGTGATGAAGAGTGAGCACCCAGACTACCCTACAGACAACACGAAAGCCCCCAAGTACTCTCGTACCATCGGCACAGTTGCTGCCAGTAGTCAAAATGTGTCATTTGCCAGCGGCTATGAGCGATATTGGGAGGACAGCTATTCGCGTGATTCCAAGGTGTCTGTTTATTCGGCTTGTATCCCTGGTTCAAACACAGCATTGAATATTGGCAGTTCAACTAATTATAATAACGGTACCTATACCTGGTCAACGGATGCTATTACGCCAAACATTGCTTGGCCGTTAGTAGGAACGTCATCATCTGCTTCTCAGGATGCAACCTTCCTCACTGCTCAAGACCTCTGCTTTAGCAATAACGTCTCCAGTCTCCCCAATCCCGACAATTGCATCGCTTTCAATACAACGACAAACAAATTTGAAGCCAGACAATTGATCTTCCATCATGCCCTGACAAAAGTCACCTTTAAGATTAAAAAAGGAGACGGATTTGGTACAGGTGAAGGTGTATTCACCTTTACCAACGCTAGTGAGAATATCGTTCTAAAAGGCTTCAACTCCTCTGGTACATTAGATATCTCAACTGGTGAGTTCACTGTAACCCCAACCACTGGTACTGCTGATATTTCATTGTTAGCAGATACACATACTAATGCAGATGTAACTGCTGGTTATTCACACGTTCTAACCTGCTTGATGCTTCCAGGCTCAGCACTAACCAGCACAGCTACAAATGAGGTCTATTTCACCATCGATAACAACAAGTATCATATCACTAAGAGCCAACTGGCTACAGCACTTGCAGGCAAAAACATAGGAACTGGAACAGGAGTCGCCTCTGCTTTAGCAGGAGGTTCTACAATGCGCCCAGGTGTACACTACATCTTCACCCTGACCGTATCCAAGAAGGGCATAGACAAACTCTCTGCTTCAGTGGTAGATTGGGAAACAACTACTGCTAACGAGATAACACCCACCAACGCAAGAATCACAGTTTCGCTATTGGATGGAACACATCTGACAGGTGCTAATCCAGATTTCAACCTATATAGAAAAGCATCCGTTGCAGAATCCATCAGAGATGATTTTGTTGATTACAATTGGGCAACAGGTTATGCAGCAAACAAAGCAACTCTGACCCAGAATTCTACAGCAGGTGTTTATACTGCTATTGAAGCTGGTGGCACTACCCCTTGGTACTGGCCAGACAATAAGACATACTATCACTTTAGAGCAGTAATGCCTTTGAATCACGAAGTGACTCATGATAATACAGATAATTATGATTATATCTCTCTGGCAGGAGCAGTAAGCTATACCGATGTTTGTTGGGGTGCGCCCTTCAAGGCCTTAGCCAATTCGACAGATAAACTTACATATTCACTTGAATCTGGCTTTGACAATCAAACTGGTACATCGCCTAATTTCTCTCATCAGATATACCAAGCTATCGGCCCAACCTCAGAAACCATTACCCTACAGATATTCCACATGATGAGTGATGTCACCATCCAACTCACCACAACAGAGGGAACAGATGCAGTGAATTTGGCTAATGCCCAAATATCACTAAGCAACATCTATCCCACTGGAAGTGTAAAAATGGGCAATGGTCTGATCACACCAACGGGAACCCAAGGAGCTGCTGGTGGAACAGTATCTTTGGTAAGTAGCACATATCAATTGAACTACGGCTTTGTACCCCAGTCGCTGGCAGGAGTCGTGCTAACAATTACCACAACAGACAACAACCAGTACAAAATAACCATGCCCGAAAGGACTGCAGCTGTCACCAATTCCGCCATCACAAATCCATATACAGAAACATCTTCAGGAAGTGGCATATACACGATAAATGCTTGGTACCCCAACTTCAAATATACCTACACCTTCAAACTGAAGAAGACAGGTATTGAGAAAATTTCTGCCACAATAGCAAATTGGGGAACAGTAACAGCAACACAAGAAGAGATTCAAATACAATAAAGCGTATGAAACATATACATTATTTATATATAGCGTTGTTGGCCTTCCTCATTGCCTGTAGCAGTGAGGAGCGCATTCAGACCTCTGATCACACCAACGGCCCCATCGAGCTCTCCGCAGGTATCGTAGAGAGCCCCTCCAAGGCCACCACGCGAACCGAGTTCACAGATTCCCACCAGGCTCTCACTCAGAACACACAACTCGCTCTTCAGATTAGTGGCACATGGACGAATCATGGCACAGGAACTGTTATTCAGACCACTACTGCTACAGTAGGAGCAGAAACTTCTTCAGGTTCCAAGATAAATCCTTTAACCTGTAGTCCTGTGCGCTATTGGGACGAATATGGCTCTGCCGATCCTGACAATGCAACAACTGGTCGCACAGAAGGATTAACTATCTATGGCGCTGCTGTAGATAACAAGACAACACCAACGCTTGCAGGAGTTAACGGATTATTAGACGCTAATGCAGATTGGACAGCGTTCCAATGGACATTGCCAACAGACCAAACTTCATCTGGGAATACTCCTGCTGATAAAGACTTGCTGATTTCAAATAACGTAAAAGGTGTTGGTAATACTTATCTATTTGCCGATCATACCTCTGGCAAGCTTCTTGAGTTTACCCATGCCCTCAGCAAAATTACCGTAAAACTAACTGCAGGAGCTGGATTTGATGACACCAATAGCGATTCAAAGAAAGATTTCGCTAGTAATCCCGTTGTAGAGCTTACGAGTAATGTAGCCAACTCTACAGAAAAGCCAAATTGGGCACTCATAACTGGCAAAGTAGACATAACTACTGGTGCAGTTGATATCACAAGTTCTGGGCAAGGCACTTCTGCTGTCATCAATATGTATCGAAATGGAAGCTCTACTTCTGATCTAGCCATCATGGAGGCTTTGGTCATGCCTGGTAGCCAGTTCACTTCTGATAATGCTATTATTGCAAGAATCAATGCTGATGGAAATATCTATTATGTGACAGCACAAAAGATTCGGGCAAAAATAACTGGAGAATCAAAAGTTACTGAAGCTGGCAAAAACTATATCATCAACGTAACTGTCAAAAAAACAAGCATAGACGTGACAGCAACCGTTGCCAACTGGACAGATGTATCTGCAGAAGAAGTTGCTCCTGTTATCAATGTTTCAGGAGACTTAGGAGGCTCTGCAAGCGCATCTAGTGATAATACATTTAGCTTCTATCGCAGCACATCGCTGAATAACGGCTATTCTACAAAAACTGGAGATTATTATGGTGAAGAGAGTGTTCTGACTTATACGGCATCTTCAACTACATGGTCAATGTCTCCCACACTTTATTGGCCTAATCATAATACCCACTATCAATTCCGTGCCGTATGGCCACGTACAGTAACAACAGGAGAAGGTCTACTTCCACGTGTCGAAGATGGAACTGCGGATAATGGAACTAATGGATGCCAAGTTATAAAAGTGACTAATGTGGCATACTCAGCTAGCACCTTCCCTTCTGACCTCCAAATTGCTCGTCCTAACGTAGCAAATGCTGCTCAAAACTGTGGCAACAACGAGACTGGGCATACAAAGAAAAACCTCTATACTGAAGGCATCTGTGCAAGAGAAGGAGCTATCAACCTAACCTTTAAATATATGATGGCAAAGATTGAGGTGAATCTCTCAACCACAGATACCGAATATGATCGAGTGCCTCTTGATGGTGCCGTAGTGGAAATTACAAATGTTCATACAACAGGTGATGTAAAGCTTGGTGACAGAGAAGTCGTTCCAACTGGAGATGCAGGATCTTACACTTTGAATGTAGATGCCAATGATGCTAACAAGCGCCTGAGCGCCATTGTGCCACAAGAGTTAATAATGGGAGTTGCACATGCGAATACGAATGTTCAGTTCCGCATTACCATTACAAACAACAACAATACTCCAGCTGATCTTTCAGACGACACCCAAGATATTTATTATGCTGATATCGCTCCTATCAAGAAAACGAGTAGTAGTTCTGATTACGTGGCAAAGCATGTGACCAGCTCAAATAAATGGTATTGGGAATCTGGCGTTCACTATGTGTATAATCTGAAGTTATCCAAGACGGAAGTGAAGGTAACAGCCTCTCTGGCCAATTGGACTACAGTCAATGCGACTCAAGATATATGGTTCTGATAAACTATTAAGCTAAAGGTAAATGATGAAGAAAAGAAGATTATTATATATCAGTTTGGTTCTGCTGCTGGCAGGATGCACTAAGGAAGCAGACCTTTCCAACACGCAGACAAGCGAGGAAAAGACTCCCTTGCTGATAAACGCCACCCTCAGCACAGGCCGCGCCCAAACCAGAGCCTCAGGTAAAGACTTTGTCTCAGGAGACCTGCTTATTGCATACATCAGACATGTCACAGGAGGAGATGCTATAAACAATTATACCTATGTAAGTAATGTGACTGACTATGCCAATAAACTAGTTACTTTCACTAAGGGTAGTGTTGCTATGGCAACAACAGGTGATGATAACATACACCAAACCTCTGATCTCACCTCAAATGCCTATTGGGATGACTTCAGCAACCCTGCTGACGATGCAACTAACATTAGAACTTCAGGACATGGTTTGCAACCATATTATGGATATTGCTATAATGGTGGTACACCTTCTACAGACCTCGTTCAAACTACAGGTGTATTAGGATGGACTGTTCAGACAGATCAGAGTATAGCAGAAGCTGTTCAGCATTCTGACCTTCTTTGGTCTCCAACCCAAACAAAAGTTAAATACTCTCATTCCACTGCACATAATGCTGATCATGGTACATTAGAAATACCATTCACCCATGCTATGAGCCAGATAACAGTTACTGTGATTGCGGCTGATGGCTTTATTGGATCTACTGATGGTAGCAGAAAGCCCCTCAATAACACAAAGCTGACTTTAAACAGGATGAATAAAGTAACAACATTAAATACTGTTACTACAACATCATTCTCCCCCTTAATTCAAACAACAGAAGGCAATATCGTAAGTATCAAGATGTATGGCGAAGCCTATACAACAGCTAGCGCAACTTCTAACTTCACTAGACGTAATTACACAGCTATTGTAGCCCCTGGAACAAAGTTGAAAGAGGACGTAAAACTGTTGGATGTTGTGGACGCCGATGGGAATAACTATACGCTGGATATCACCCTTGCCATGCTGGATAATGAGACTGGCTGGGGCAATGGTCACACAGGCGACAAGCAAGGAATAGAGGAGGGAAAAAAGTATGTCATCACTCAACCTGGGTATAACTATCATCTCGATCTAACAATCAACAAATCAGCAGTTCAAGCGCATGCCACATTGACTGGTTGGAGTGATGTGAACGCCAGTGGAGAAGGTAAGATTGTATTAGATGATACTAATGACAATCTGATCATGGATGATTCTGAAGTTGATGAAGGAAGTGGCGTAAAAGTCATTGCTGTAGATAAAAATAAGTTTACTGGTGGCTCATCGTTCAGCCTGTTTAGGATTGTCAACAGTGGTTCATATACAACGCCATCAAATCGCACAAATGACGCTTATGATTTCTGTACGATTTCTACTTTTCAAGACAACGATGGAGATGCGTATGACGAGTGGGTGAATGCTCCTATCATATATTGGCCGAATGTCACTGATCAGTATTACTTCCGTGCATTAGCTACGTACACGAGTAATACCCAAATTGCTTCTGTAGGAACCCGATCTCCATTAGACAAAGGAACTGCTGTTTCACAAGGTACGACAGCGACTAATGATATCCTTTGGGGAACAACAGCAAAACACAGTGGTCATAGTGCCACGACCTATAATCGTAGCGCAGCTATTCCACCTCGTAAAGGTGGTGTACCTATCGCCTTTGAACATGCTATGAGCAAGGTGACTTTTAATCTTGAAACGACTGATGACCTAACTGTAGAAGATACTAATCCCAAGGTTGAACTCTCTGGTGCCAAAGTTGCAGTTATCAACTTACATACAACAGGAACCATATCTATCGAGAGTGGTACAATCACTGGTGGAGGTATTAATTCAAATGAAGCTGGTGAATCATCAGCCATTCCAAATCACACTTATCCTGGTTCCCCTATCTCGAATCTCTTCGTGATACCTCAGGATTTCAGCAACGGTAACGCCAAGGTCGTTGTGACACTAGCTAATGGAGCCATCTATAGTGTTCCTCTCAAGGATTGTAAGGCTTCTGTCACTGGCGGAGGTTATACTGCAAATGATAATATCTCTTCTTGGATTAGAGGCAAGAACTACACCTACACCATCCATGTTGAGAAGGAGACGGTTCAGGCGCATGTGCTTGTGAAGGATTGGGACGCTGTGGCTGGTAGCGGCACTGCGACGTTGGAGTGGTAAGTGCTAAGTGGATACAAACATCAAAAATGAAGAATTGAAGTGTTGAAGATAAAAAACATATTGTATTTAGGCTTCGTGCTGTGGCTGGCAAGCTGCTCAGGCGATGACATCACGACAGGAAACAGTCATGATGACTATGACCCTGTAGGCACCCCAATACTCTTCTCAGTGGGGCTTCAAGATAAAGCCATCACAAGGACAGACCCAACCTCTATGGCAAACGGAAGTCGCTTCGTCTGCACAATGTACTATCATCCACATAAAAATGACAATAATAGTTCGCCTTTCGTCCCAACGGAGGAAAAGATTGCCAAAGCTTGGCTTGAGGTGAGTGATGTTGCAGGCAATGCTGCCTATAAGAATGAAGCTTTCTCTGCTGCTGGTACGTCTTTCTATTGGCAGAACCGTTTGAATCACGCTTTCGTCGCTATCGCAAATAATAACGATCTGACAACAACGACTTCACAGGCTATCTATAAAAGTCCGTCTGATGCTGCATACAACACATACGATCTGACCAACAAAGGGGAGAAAACAGCCATAACTCAGCAGCCAGATCCCATCCGAGCGAAGGAAATCAAGGCTCCTTCTGATAACACTCCAGCCAATAACAGTGTAACGTTGAATTTCCAGCACCAGTTCTCCCTGGTACAGGTAAACCTGAAGAATGCTGCAGGTAATACTACTGCTATCACAACAGATCAGATTACAAAGGTAGAATTGCTGGGCGTATCGACAAAAGGTTATGTCTATACTATGTTGAATGGAGAAGGGTCGATTGATGCCACAAGGGGCAATGATATTAATCTCGATGATTACACTGATGAGCAATTGGCCACTAACAAATGGGGAACGTCTTTTGTAATGTTCAAGATGGGAGAGGCAGCTGATGGCTATCTGAAATCTTTTAACGCCATAGCCTTTGGACATCTAAGAGCTATCCGCGTCACCTGGAGTACACATACAGCGACCTTTGAGATTACGGAAGCAGCACAAAGAGATCTGGCAAGTGGTAAGAAGTATGTCTATAATCTGGAGATTAGTAACACGACACCAGCTGCTGCTCGAGGTCAGGTGGTTGACAGAGCGCTATCGGAGCAGGTGCGACTTGCTGACGTAACGATAACAAACTGGCCATTGAATATTGAATAAGATGAAAGAATATAGATTTACACGAATTATATGGCTGCTCTGCTTGGCATTGGCGATGACAGGGTGTAGCGAGGATTTGACCTCATCAGGCTCTGATGATGAGATCAAACCTGGCGATCCTGTATTGTTCGCGCCCTACTTGTCTGGTAGAGCTATGACAAGAGCAACAGATGTGAGCACATATAAGGATGCGACACAAAACACTGATATTACGAACTATACGTTTACTTATGAGATGTATAAATCAAGTGCAGTGCTCGTAGCATCTGGCCTTCAAATCTATTGGCCAGATAATCAGATTGCATACGCATTTAAGGCTACAGCTGGATCAGAGACTCTGGCAACAGACCAGGATTCCTATGAGGATTTCTTGCTTCAGGATAAGCTTGAGGGGTATGGCGCCATTGCATCAACAACAGATAATATTGAGGACTTAAATTATCGTATTTCCAAGAATTGGAAGGCTGACAATGGAGGATCAAAAGCTATACCTATCTACCTAAAGCACCTGCGTTCTCGCATTACGGTTATTCTGAAAGCTGGTGAGGGTGTAAGTCGTCAGGACTTGATACTTGATTATGCAGAAAATTTTATCAATGCGAAGATTTATAGTTATTCTGGTGAGACAACCACAGAAATCTCACCTTATGCCACAAGTACAACCATTGACTATACAGCAGGAGACTATGGTGGTGCCGCTAATGGTGTAAGCACAACGCAATATACAGCGATTGTGGAGCCATACGATTATCAGACAAATAGCACAAAGCCCATCGCTCAAATCAAACTGTCGAATCAGACATTCAAATTCCTTGTCAGCAACGAGTCTGTAGAGGGTAATAAGAGCTATTATAAGCTCACTGCTGGTAAACATCTGACCATCACGGCAACTTTAAGTCGTGGTAGCGTTGGTGACATTTATCAAGTAAAGATGACTGCGCAAGTAACTGACTGGGATATTACTGACATTGCTGCAACTGTGGATAGCGAGGGGCAGATTGGAACCACAACAGATATTGGTACACGTGCAGCCCTTTTAACCTTCCTTACTTCAGAGAACAACAAAGCAGGAAATATCGCTAACATCACAGCAGATATCAATTTGGAGGATGGTGAAGCTTGGGCCGCGCCTCAGCCACTGAACTGCACGATGAAGATGAACGACAAGACCTTCACCACTACTCATCGCATCTTCTCCACCATCGGTGTAGGAGGCAAGTTGGTGGGTGGAACCATCAGTGTGGGTGGCGATGGAACTGTGGATGCGGCTATCGCAGGAACCAATCGTGGCACCATCCAAAACATCACTGTGAATCGCACCTCTACAGCCAAGGCAACAAAAGCTGGACTGGTGGTAACTAACTCTGGCACCATTTCGACCTGTACCTCCAACCTGCCTGTTTCTGGTACAAGTGATGTTGTGGGAGGCATCGTGATGGAATCTGTTTATCATTCTGACAACGGCAGTATGCCTGTAATTGAAGGTTGCATAGCTAATGCCAGAGTGGAAGGAAGTGGCGAGACAGTAGGTGGTGGTATTGTTGGCAAGGCAGTAGGCCGCGTGTCTGGCAACACCTTCAATTATGGTATCACACTTTCGCAGGATGCCGATAAGTTTAAGAACATCGTTTTTAGTAAGCCAGATGCTGAAACCCACGAGCTTCGAGCTTACAACAACTCATGGCCCACAAATGCAGAAAATACAATAGGTGAAGGCACTGGCAGTAATACGAATGCAACAGCTGCAGAAGATCAGTATAATGCCACCATCGATAATCAGACAGAATTAGCCACATTACTTAACAATAATATAGGTGGCAAGAAATACCGTGTATCTGATAATTTCAGTGTAACAGGAAGCTGGGGCTATAGTGGTACAACTGCCATCTTTACTTTGAACGGAAATGGTAAGACGATAACATCCTACTTCAATCCCTTATTCCAAAATGCAAGTACTGCTTGCACTAATTTAACAATAACTTACACCAACCCAACACCTTAACCATGTAGTGCTAATGCACATCGGCAGCACTCCAGTTTACCTACTACTGGAGTGCTTTTTGTTTGTACTTTGTCCCTAAAAGAGCTAGCATTTCTGTCAAATTTGAGAATTTTGATTATGAGATTTGAGAATTTTGTTTGAAAGATCTGAGAATTTTATTTGGAAGATTTGAGAATTTTACTTATCTTTGCAGCGGAAAATCAAATAGTTATGTTTAAAAGGTCACAATTTCAAGAATTAAAATCAAGAATCTCAGAGCAGAGAAACAAGATACAGGTTATCTCTGGTCCTCGTCAGGTCGGCAAA
>Ga0310695_10009729_pt1 | contig 14336 bp, 10 predicted proteins | sample RumenRJG_04DNA_FD_203882 | JGI IMG/M metagenome (GOLD analysis project Ga0310695, IMG submission 203882) | Bovine rumen microbial communities from Lethbridge, Alberta, Canada - RJG_04 (v2) (version 2) | ecosystem: Host-associated > Mammals > Digestive system > Stomach > Rumen | place: Canada... | reverse complement strand
AGTAATATACAAACTACCGATGCCCTGATTATCGGTGATTCGGTCTCTTATACCATTCAAAAAGTAGAAATCGACTTCACATTTCTCTAGAGGATTTCCATTTTCATCCAAACAGTATACTTCAAAAGAGGAATCTTTTTCATATGCAACAACCAAATCTTGGCTGAATAATGTTTTTTTGACGATGATTTTGGAAGTGGTTTCATTATCATAATAGTCTGCACCATAGGATATTACGGCATCATACTCCCCTGGCTGGAGATTGATAGCAAATGTCGCATAGCCATCAGGTGTGACTTTGCGGTAATAGGTGTTTCCATTGATTTTGATGGACACTCTCTCGCCGATATAAGGAACACCCTCTTCATCTGTCAGATAGACAATCATGCTCTTGAAGTAGGATTTGTATGTTGTGACATCTTCCACTTTTAAAATGGCCACAGGATTTACTGCATAATGGGTTTCATTCACATATCCCTCAATGCCATTAATATGGGCCCGAATTGTATAATTCCCTCTAGCTTTTGGAAAGACACTTAAAATGATTTCTTTAGAAGTGTCGCTTGCAGGCAAATCCCAGTATAAATGCTTATGGTCTTCATCACAACTCCAATTTCCCTGGAAGGCCACCGCATTAACAAATTCAACATTGTCTCCTTCCAAATCAAATATGACAGTTCTCTCATCAACAATGTTATTTATTCTATAGCGTGCGGAAGTAGTATTGATAACATGTACAATATATGGACTGGAGACAACCTCAATGTTTGAATCTATGGACTGCTTTTCAAAAATGCGGGTTGCAATCTGTAACTTGTCCGGATTTTCGGGAATTGCTGATTGCTGATATCTGGCGTCATTAAAATAGCAATGGGTAACAATTTTTGAAGTGTTCAATCCGACATTATGACCGTTGTCGTTAGTCACATAAATGTCAACACCATATTTTTGTCCATTGCCGGTGTGATGCGCCTTATAGTCATATGAATAAAGGTTACGCCTATTAGTACCAGTATTCTCATAAGAGCAAATCTCAATAATTGCATCGACAGGATCCATTCCATAATCGCTGTAATTTCCCTTACGGAAACCGACATACAAATTTGGAACAACTAAAAATTCGCCGGGTTTTAAGGTTCCAAATATGCACTTATCACCGTAAGCTATAGCATATGTTCCATTTGGAGCCTTGATTACAACGTGACCATAATAACCATATAAATCACCCTGAAAGATTTTTTGAATCTCGTGAATGGACTCATTTGAAATAACCTTAGAGGTAAGCATGTCAAAAGCAAGACGTTCTATGTAGATGGTGTCACTGACATTTGAAGAATCACCCCCATGACCAAAAACCCATCCGTCCTCAGTGATGACTGCATGAATAAAATGATTGGTTGGAGATTCTATTTCCTGTACAATGACTTCCATGTCACCCAAACTCTCATTATGTATAACTACTCCATGACCGTTGACTGGAGAATCCTGCCTAAAAGCAAAGACAGTTTCATTTTCCTCCTGTATAATGAATGAACAACATTCAGAATCCAATCTACTAAAACTTGAATCAGAATCCGTTTGATCTGCATCATCGACAGCCGATACGCTTTCTTCTTGAACATCTAGAGAACCGGATTCTGAATCTGATAAAATAAAATTTGAATCAGAATCCGTTTGATTTACATCATCAACAGCCGATACACCGGCTATCGAAATAAATACTAAAAAGACTAAAAATATTATATATTTACTATTCATAAAAAATCCCCTATAATTATAAATAATTATTCAATAATTAATAAATCTTTTGAATATTGTTCGGGGTCTTTTCAAAAAAAATGTGGAATTTTAACTAAAGAAACCCGGCCACTATGCTGACTACAATGACCATCGCCAAAACGGCTGATAATGCATTAACAATCGGCCTATAGTATTGTTCTGACAACTTGTAGCTGAGCAATATCTCAAGCATGTAGCCTCCATCCAAAGGCTTGATTGGAAGCAGATTGAACAAACCGATTCCAAGGTTCAGCATTGCCACCCACTGGAAGAGATCAATCAACTCGAAGAGAATCCATGGGAGGGAACCTAAACTGTCATTTGTCATCTCGAAATGCTTGTTTGCCTGAATTCCGAAAAATCCTCTGGATTCGTTATTTGGATTTTTTGAAAGAGTTACATGATACGTGCCCTGGTCCGTTTGAACCGAAATGTTGTCTCCCGGAGCGAATGAACTGACAACATCGACATATGCCTTTGAATCATTTATCTTTTGATTGTCAATAGCTTTCAGAACCATTCCATCCTTTAAGATCCCATCGGATGGTGAATCAGGAACGACCCTGCCTATTTCAATTCCGTCTTCGGCAAAATAGTTCGGAATTCCGGCAGCGCATAATGACACCAGAATTAAAGCGATAACCGCAAGGGTCACATTTGCAATGGAACCTGCAGCGTAAACCCTTAGCCTTGAAATCCTTTTGGCTTCCTTCAGTTTGTCCTCATCAGGCTCTACAAATGCTCCCGGAAGTATGATAAACAGCATTAGCCCGATTGACTTTATAGGTATCTTTTCTCCAACTGCCTGGATACCGTGTGAAAATTCGTGAACAATCAAAACAGTTGCAAGGCCTATCAGCCCATAAACAAATGGAACATAAATCTGGGAACCGGGAATATCCACACCGGGTATCACAATCGAAACGCTTGGCGAATCAAAAACTGACGGCAATGTGGACAGAAGCGTATAGGTAATGAATATCATGGCTCCGAATGCCACGACAATTCCGACATTCATGTACCATCGCCAGAATTTTGGTGACAGGTTGTTGATTTTGGATATCAGTCCTCTCAGCCTTTGGGTTTTCCACATTATGACTGGAAAGTTAAGTTCCACTCCATGATTTGACAATCTGTTATGAAATATTCCGACCAATATCCAGATGACAGCAAAGGCTATCAAATAATAATAAATACCATTCATTAAAATGCCTCTTTACCTACCAAAGTAGTGAATCAAAGAAGACAACATCAACTATATCGTCCTTCTGGTATCCTTCATCATTTTCGTCTATTATGATATAGCTGTTCGCCTCCACCATTGAACGAATGATGCCGGAACCTCTGTTCAGCACATGCTTTGCATGTTCCTCATCACTGACCGCACGGATGAAATCAGTCCTGCCCAACTGTGAAGGTATCTTAAGCTGGGATGTTCTTTTAACGATATTAAAATCAAATGCCCTTCCCTGCATTTCAAAGAGATATTTTCTTGCAAACATGTCGAACTGAGACATTGCTGCAACCGGCTGACCTGAAAATGTGAAAACCATCTTGTCATTGACGATTCCTGCACCTGCAGGTTTTCCAGGCCTTATTGCAACACCATGGAAAAGTATATCACCGATATCATCAACCACATCAAGAACAACATCACCCTTGCTGATGGCGGTTCCTCCGGTGGTCATGATGACATCATAATCCTTGGAAGCCTCTAAAATGGCATCCCTTACCTCGTCAAAGGTATCGCCGGCACGGCCAATGTCACAGATTGCTCCTGAATCCTCAACCATTGCCTTTATGGTAAACTGATTGGAATTGATGATTTTTGCCTTGTCGATTTCCTCTTTGGTCGGCTCGACAAGCTCGTTTCCGGTAATGATGATTTTGACCCTAGGTTTCTTGAAAACCTTTACGGTATCATATCCCGCAGAGGCTACAAGACCCAGTTCCTGATATCTTATGAAAGTGTTTTTGTCCAATATTTTCTGGCCCTTCTCGATATCCTCAGACTTTGGAGAGACGTTTTCACCGGGAGTGACCTGTGAATAGATTGTCAAGTCATCTCCATCGGTTGTGGTGTACTCCTTCATCAAAACCGCATTGGCACCATCTGGAATAGGAGCGCCGGTAGCTATCACTATAGCCTCATTCTGATTAACTGTTTTAGATGAAAAATCTCCGGCACCTATTGCATCGATTATCTTGAACTGCTTTGGTGCTGACTGTCCTGCGCCGAAGGTGTCTTGTGCAATGAGTGCAAATCCGTCCATGGCTGATTTATCAAATGGCGGTGAATCATGAAATGCTATTATATCTTCAGCCAAAACCCTTTTATGGGCATCGTAGATAGGAATCTCTTCAATTTCAGTCACTTTTTGATTGTCAGAGATTAGATTTTGAGCATTCTTTAATGAATCAAGCTTTGATAAAAACATTCAACTCCCCCAAGTCAACTATGCCATGTATTTTTCAATAACGCCATGATATGCATTATTCAAGTCTTCAAAGCTGAATTCATGATCGTTTACATTCAATGAAGTGCCTTTAACCTCACCGATGACCTCGCAAGGAACATCAATTTGTGCTAGAATATCGTCGAGTGCATCTGCTTTTACTGTCAGCAGGTATCTTGCATGACTTTCTGAGTATAGCAATTGTATCTTATCCAGTTCATCGTCTTTTAATGTCACGTCACATCCTAATCCTGATTTGATGACCATTTCTGACAATGCAACCGCAAGACCACCAGCAGACACGTCGTGTACTGCAGTGATGTTTTTGTCCTTGTCATTGGAGATTAAATCCAAGACTGTCTGACCGTTTGCAACTTCCTCATCGATTCTGATTCTTGGAGCGGTACCTTTTTCAAGGTTATGGATGGTTCTGTGATATTCTGAACCTGTAAGCTCATCATAGGTTTTACCGATTAATATGATTTTGTCCCCTTCGTTTTTGAAGTCCATGGTCCTTATGTTTTCAATGTCTTCCACACCGATTACCCCAACGGCAGGTGTCGGATTGATTTTGATTCCTTCTGTTTCATTATAAAAACTTACGTTTCCGCTGATTACAGGTGCATTGAAGTTTTCAGCAACAAGTGCCATTCCTTCAATGGCTGTCTTGAATTGCCATAGGATTTCAGGAGTTTCTGGGTTTCCGAAGTTCAGACAGTCAACGACTGCATAAGGGGTTGCTCCCATTGAGATTACGTTTCTGATGGCTTCGGCAACACATCCTCCAGCTCCGTCAAATGGAGACAATTTGGTGTGAATTGTATTTGAATCTGTAGTGAGTGCAATTGCAGTATTTTCATCAATCCTGAGTACTGCAGCATCATCTCCAGGTTTTACAACAGTTCTTACCTGAACTTCATGGTCATACTGTTTGTAAACCCATTCTTTTGAAGCAATGTTTGGAGAGGATAATAATTTTGGCAGGGACTGGTAAACACCAGGTTCCTTAAGCTCAATTTTTTCTGTATCTTCTGGTATTTCCTTGATTGGCCTGTCGATTGAAGGCGGATCTGCCAGCAGTATTGTAGGCAGGTTGGCAATTTCCTCGCCTTCATCTGAAATAATCATGTTGTTTCCGTCAATGACCTCACCGATGACGGATGATGTGATTTCATGCTTGTCGCAGATTTCCTGTGCCAATTTAACATCATCAGGGTTGATTACGAATACCATTCTTTCCTGTGATTCTGAAAGCATGATTTCATAAGGTGTCATGCCGGTTTCCCTTAAAGGAATAGCCTGCAAGTCGACTAAAGCACCATTGCTTGAGGAATCGACCAATTCGGAAATGCAGCATGTAAGACCTCCGCCACCTAAGTCCTTAACACCGCTGACATTGATTTTTTCCAATATCTCGAGGGATGCTTCAAGAACTCTTTTCTTGGTGAATGGATCTGCTACCTGTACCGCAGGCCTGTCTTCGGTTTCTGAATCTGAAGTGAGCTCTTCTGATGCGAAAGTTACACCATGAATTCCGTCACGGCCGGTTGTTCCTCCCATCAAAAGGAATACGTCGCCTATGTTTGGTGCCTGTGCCCTTACGATTTTGTCCTTTTCGACAAGTCCCACACACATTACATTGACGAGAGGGTTTGTCCTGAATGATTCGTCGAATTCTATTTCACCGGCAACGGTCGGAACGCCGACACGATTACCGTAATCGGAAATTCCCTTAACGACATGCTCAAACAGGTATCTTGATTTTTGGTCTTCTTCCAAAGGTCCGAATCTCAATGAATCAAGAAGCGCAATAGGCATTGCTCCCATGGATATGATATCCCTTAATATTCCGCCTATACCTGTTCCGGCTCCACCGTATGGTTCGATGGCTGATGGGTGGTTGTGTGATTCCATACCCACTGCCAATGCATACTTGTCAGTGACTGATACAAGACCTGCATCGTCACCCGGACCTAAGATAATATTTTCTCCTTCGGTTGGAAAAGCCCTTAGGAAAGGCCTGCTGCTTTTGTATGAGCAATGTTCTGAAAACATTACGTCAAGCATTCCTTCTTCCAATTCGTTCATTTCACGGCCGAGGATTCCTTCAATATATTCAATTTCAGAGTCAGCTAAAGTCATGTTAAACACCCTATTTTTTAATTGAAATAACTACTTTTTCTCCTTCGATATCCCATTCTTTGGTATAATCTTTTGAATCTTTATTGCATTCTTCACTGTCAGTTATAATTAAGCTTTTAGCCCTGATTTCATGAGAGATGACTTCAGATTGAGGTACAATCAGGTCCTTGAATTCTGATGAGGTTTCAACATCCACGTTGATGTTAGCCTCGACATCTAAATCCAATTCCTTTCTCATGTCCTGAACCCTTCTTATGAGTTCACGAGCCATAGCTTCCTGTCTGATTTCCAATGTGATATTGGTATTTACAAATACGTTACCGCCTTCAAATTCTGATGAAACAAAATCATCCGGAAGTTCTGAATCAAACAATACCTCTTCAGAGTTCAATTCTATTCCTTCAATTGTTACGCAACCGTTTGCTTCAAGCTCTGCTTTGATTTGATTTCCATCAGCTGTCTTTAGGCCCTTGACAACCTTGCCCATGTCTCCTTTGAGTTTCGGACCTAAAATCTTGAGGTTAGGTTTTGCATTGTATGATAATTTTTCAAATTCACTGGCACATAATACATCTTTGGTATTGGACTGGTCCTTGATGATGTCGGTTAATTCCTCGATAGCTTTCAAGACATTTTCATCTTCAGATACAACGGTAATGTCTGAAACCGGCCATCTCAATTTGTATTGTGCCATGTCCCTTGCCCTGATTGACGCTTCGATTACTTCACGGGCCACATCCATTTTGGCTTCAAGTTCTGTGTCAATCGCATCCTCATCGTATCCCCAGTCAAGCATGTGAATGCTTTCAGGCGCTTCAGGATTTACGCCTTTTACAAGGTTTTCATAGATTTCTTCACTTACATGAGGTGCAATAGGACATAATACTGTTATAAGTTTTACAAGTGCAGTGTATAGGCTGTAGTAAGCGCCCAATTTGTCTGGATCATCGCTTTCAACCCATGTCCTTCCACGAATGAGCCTTACATACCAGCGGCTTAGGTCTTCAAGGATGAAGTTGTTGATTTTTCTTGTTGCCTTGTGGAAGAACAGTTTGTCCAGGTCTTCGGCAACTTCCCTGATTAATGAGTTTGCCTTTGAGATAATCCATTTATCTTCTGAGCGCAAGATCATGTCATCTTCACCTAAACCAATTGGATTGAAGTCGTCAAGTGACATGTAGGTTGTTGAAAATACATAAACGTTCCATAAAATGTTGAACATCTTGTTGATGTTTAAGAGCTCTTCCCATACGAATTTCAAGTCATCCCATGGTTTTGAAGCCCATAACAGGTAGAATCTTAATACATCCGCTCCGTATTTTTCAATTACCTCTTCCGGAGCCACAACATTTCCTAATGATTTGGACATCTTGTTTCCGTTCTCATCCAAGACGAATCCGTGCATTAAAACCTTTTGGTATGGACTTTGTCCCATGGCTATTACGCCGGTACCGAGCTGTGAGTAGAACCATCCTCTGGTCTGGTCGTGGCCTTCTGTAATGAAGTCATATGGGAACCAGTCAGCGAACTTGTCCTTTTCTTCGGGATAGTAAAGTGAAGCCCATCCGGCCACACCTGAATCGATCCATACGTCCAATACGTCAGGGATTCTTCTTATGGTCTGGCCACATTTGTCACATTTCACCTCAACTTCGTCCACATATGGCCTGTGAATAAGCTCTGAGTCTGAAACGTTGATTTCATTTAATGATTCTTCCTTCAATTCGTCAAGAGAACCGATTACCTTAAGTTCTCCACAGTCAGGACATTCCCAAATAGGTATTGGAATACCCCAGTATCTCTGTCTTGAGATTGTCCAGTCACGGGCATTGTCTACCCAATCATAGAACCTTCCTTCTCCGGCCCATTTAGGTACCCATTCGACCTTTCCGATTTCATCCAACATTTTCTGTTTGATTTCGGTTACCTTCAGGAACCATTGTTTGGTTGCACGATAGATGATTGGGGTTTTGCATCTCCAGCATACCCCGTATCTGTGTTCAATGGTTTCTGAATGATACATTAATCCTTTTTCTTCTAAATCTTTAATAATTTGAGTATTTTCATCTTTTGTAAATTTGCCATCATATTTACCAGCATCTTCGGTGAAGCATCCGTCTTCACCTACTGGGCAGAATATAGGAAGTCCATTAGCATGACCCACTTCAAAATCGTCCGGACCGTGTCCAGGTGCGGTATGTACTAAACCGGTACCCTCACCAAGCTCTACATGGTCACCAGGCAAGATGGTATGTACCTTTTCAATTTCTGAGTCGAATTCCATCTGTTTTGGAATTTCATCCGCCAAAATATAATCATATGACAATCCAAGTAAGTCTTCACCCTTGACTGTTTTAATTATTTCATACATTACCTCTTCCTCTTCGATGATTTTATCCTCTTCATCTTCAGATTCTGCAGGTATTTTGGTCCTATGGATTTTAATGCGTTTTCCTAAAACGTCTTCCATCAGGTTTTCAGCAATGATATAGGTAACTCCATCCTTTGCAACATAAACATAGTCAAATTCAGGATTTACACAAATTGCAAGGTTTGCCGGAAGTGTCCATGGAGTTGTTGTCCAAACCAAGAAGTAAGTATCCTTTTCACCTGTGACTGGGAATTTAATGTAAATTGAAGGGTCTTCCTTTTCTTCATATTCAATCTCAGCAGCTGCAAGTGCAGTTCCACAATGAGGACACCAACTGATTACTCTCTGGTCGTTGACTAGCAAATCTTGCTCATTTGCTCTTTTAAGCATCCACCATGAGGATTCCATATACTTTGGATCAAGTGTCATATATGGATCATCCCAGTCCATCCAAACTCCCAAATCATCAAATTCCTTTTCCATTGCAATCTTATTTTCAATTGCGAATTCACGACATTTATCAACGAATTTGTCAATACCAATTTCTTCTATTTCCTGTTTGGATTGAATTCCCATAATGTGTTCAACCTTATTCTCGATTGGAAGCCCGTGCATATCCCAACCGGCCTGTCTTCTTAAGCTGAATCCGTTCATGGATTTGTATCTCAAGTAGGAATCTTTGATAATCTTATTCCAAGCTGTTCCCAAGTGGATTTTACCACTACAGTATGGTGGACCGTCTAAAAATGAATATCTTGGACCGTTCTCTCTCAGTTCATTGACTTTGGCAAAAGTTTCTTCTTCTTTCCAGAATTTTTGAACCTTTTTTTCTATTTTATCATGATCGTATGATTTATCTGCCTCTTTTATTGGCATTTTTTAACTCCTTAATATATGATGCATTTGATACCTTTTGCCGATTCCATCATTAATATTGCCGTTAAAACCAAAATCTCCAATATTCATCAGATTTGGTTAAACAACAATACTACCATGTTATCAACAAAGATATCAATTAATTTACAATATATATCTTTTTGTTTTAGATAATAAATAAAGGTTATTATATATAGTGAAAATTGAGAAAATAGGAGTTGTTTTAACTGCAATTAAAATGAATTCATGTGAAATTATTTTGACGGTAAATACGATTCCTGCAATTATTTCAAACCTAATTCACATTAACATTTACGTCCACGATATTTGACAATAGATGCTCCTAAAACTACATATAATACAAACTTAATATATTAATTCATGAGCTTTCACAGAAAATACAATTCACTTTTCAAGGTAGTAGACAATTCGATAAAACTTTATAAAATCTATAAAAAGAAGAAACAGGATGAGAAGAAGAAAAAATGAGAATAATCTACTGGAGTGACTTTAACTGTCCAAATTCATATATCGGATTGGTCAGACTGAAAAGGGCGACCGATGAACTGGATTTGGATGTCGAGTGGGAAATGAAACCATTTGAGCTTTATCCAACTCTATTCAACAAACCAACCAATTCTATTACCACTCAAAACATCATAAAGTACGGCATTACTCCTGAAGATGCCAAAGCCAAGATTGAAGAAACAGAAAAGATTGCTCTAAATGACGGGCTTAGGATAAACTATAAGGACATTCAGTTAACTTCATCCAGAAACGCCCACAGATTGGTCAGATATGTTCAAAAAAAGCATTCAAACCTTTCACAGGATCTTATTTTCAAAATTTTTGAATCTAATTTCATAGACAACAAGATAATAGCCGATATCGATACCCTAGTTGAAATTGCTTCCAGTTTGGGTTTGGATGATATTGAAATTAGAAATATGCTTGAAAGCGATTCCTATGACTTTGAAGTTCGAGTTGAAGAGGAAGAGGCAATGATTATGGGTGTTGAGGCAATACCGCTCTACTTTTTAAATATTTCCGAAGAGCAACTGATTGTGCCAGGAGCTTTTGAAAAGGAAGATTTCAAGATAGCACTTATAGACTTGATGAATGGTGAAATCGAATCAAAATCATACATTTAAATCAATATTGATTTTAAATCATTAAAAACTTAAATAATTTAATATACAATATTAATTCATGGAAATAATATATGCAGATACATTTTTTAAACGTTTCAAGGGTTTAATGGGAAAAAAGAATTTTGATTATATCATGGTTTTTACAAACCTCACCGATTCAAGCATCCACACCATGTTCATGCGATTTGAAATTGACATTTATTTCGTTGATAAAAATGGAGTGATTTTTGATAAAGTAACTTTAAGACCATGGAAATTCTACAAACCAAAAAAACAGGCTAAATACATTATAGAAACTGAAAAAAATAAGTTAAATCTAAAAATAGGAGATAAATTAGATTTTGTCTAAAATATCTTCCGGATTTTCAAATATCTTGATATTGTCAATGCCTTCCAGTTTACGGGTATTTTCAATATCGATATCCCGCATATAGATTGTTATGATTTTACCTTCTGAAATTGCATCATTCGGGCATGAATTTCTGCACAAGCCGCAGCCGATGCATTTTGTCAGGTCGATTTCTGAATGCGGAATGATTGCACCCTGTTCACAAACTAATGCAGCGACACAGTCATCACAGTTTTCACATTTTGACAGCTCTATTTTTGATGGCAAAACCGTGTCGATCGGTCCCGGATGAATGTCAACAGGCACCATATAAACAGGAACAGCTCCCTTTCCGGCCTGTGCGACCGCATTTGTAACAAGAGTGTCTGCAATTCCATAGACTATCTTTGAAACCGTATTTGCTGTAGCCGGTGAAACTATTAATAGGTCATACTTGCCCAGGGACAAACGACCGGTAATTGGATATGAGAATTTTTGGTTGGAATCAGTTGCAAGCTCACGGTATTTCCCGCCGGTTATGCCGATGACGCTTTCATAAAGTCCATACATTTTAAGGACTTCTTCAGCAGCACCTGAGAGAAATACGGTCACTTCATGCTCTTTTGCTAATTTCAAAGCAACCTGCACTGATTCACGTAGTAAATGTCCGGCTCCAGTAAATGCAAATGCGATTCTCATTTTAATCTATAATCTGTGATATTCGTAAGCATCCCTGTCGGAGAATGCGTAATCCAGGGTAGTGTATTGGTTCATGAATTCAGCCACTTCATCAGCGATGTCTTCCTTATCGACCGCTACACGTTTGATGAACTCAGCAACCTCACTCATTTCTTTTTCCTTCAAGCCTCTGCGGGTGATTTCCTGTGTACCGATTCTGATACCTGATGGGTCATCGGAATTGTCACGGTCATCTCCAGGCAGGAGGTTCTTGTTTAGGATTACATTGTTGTCGGCCAATTCTTTTGCAATGTCTGATGCTGATCTGATTGCACTTAAGTCCACTGCAATCTGGTGGGACTGGGTGAAGCCTAAATCTTCACATAAAACGTCAAATCCTAATTCATACATTGCCTGACCAAGAGCCTGTGCATTCTTAATGGTCTGTTTTGCATATGCTTCACCGAATTCCAACATTTCAGCGGTTGCAATTCCTAAACCGAGCAAGTGATGCAAGTGGTGGTTACTTACAACACCAGGGAACACTGCATTGTCAATCAATTCCTCATTTTCCTTGCCTGAAAGGATGATTCCCCCTTGTGGACCAGGGAATGTCTTGTGGGTACTTCCCATCATAACGTCAGCACCTTCTTTTAAAGGTTGCTGGAACTGTCCACCTGCAATAAGACCTAAAACGTGCGCACCGTCATACATGATGGTTGCCCCGACTTCATCAGCTGCTTCACGTGCCTCTTTGATTGGGTGTGGGAATAAGAATAAGCTTCCTCCGAACAAGACTATCTTTGGCTTTTCAGCTAAAATCTTCTTGTTCATCGCATCGATGTCAATGTTCATTACGTTTTTGTCCAATGGGTGGAAAACGGTTTTTAATCCACGGATACCTGCTGCACTTACATCAGCATGGGAAATGTGACCTCCTGAAGGCACTTCAAGAGCCATTACCTTTTCGCCAGGTTTTGCAAAACCGAAAAATGCTGCAAGGTTTGCGGTCACGCCTGAAACAGGCTGAACGTTAGCATATTCACAGTCATAAACTTTACATGAAAGCTTTTTGGTCATGTCTTCAACAAGATCAACATACTGGCATCCTTCGTAGAATCTTTGGAAAGCCTGACCTTCAGCGTATCTGTGTGCAAAATCGGTTGCAAGTGCTTCGGTTACCTCTACACTGGTAACGTTTTCAGAAGCGATTAGATTGATACTGTTTCTCATATACTGAGTATGTTCTTTTGCTATTTCTTCTAACTTTAATATTTCGTCATGATAATTAGCCATTTACTACACCTAATATCCAATTATATATTTATGATTTAATTTTTGTTTATCATATAATATAAATTTAATATTTTAACGGCATTTTCAAAATCAAAATAAGATAAACCATGAAAATGAATGCAACAAGTAAAAATATTATTCCACCTGTAAAGATTGACATTACTCCAAATCCGTCAACCAAAAATCCTCCGATTGCAATTCCGATGGCGATTCCACCGTTTAAAACGCTTAAGAATATGCCGTTTGCAAGTTCAGGGCTTTTAGGCAATACAGATGTTTCAATGTACTGGATTAGATTGTAGCCCATTCCGTCCAAAATGCCGAATATCAAAACCAATATTAAAACCGGAATTAAATAATCGCTGAAAAGATAGATTCCCAAAAATACCGCCGCACATACAAGATGGAAAATTATGAGTGTGGCCTTGTCCTTTTTTGCAATCAGTTTTCCTCCAAGCCATGTTCCAAAAATGGAAATTAGGCCGTAGGCAAAAAGTAAAACACTTAATCTATATGTATATACATGGCTGACAGTCTGCAGAAAGTATGGCATGTAGTTATAGACCATGCTTGCACCGATCGGCATCATTATGATACCTACTGTTGCCAGAACGAATTCCTTTGATTTCAAGCTGGACATTGGCATCTCATAGCTTTTTGATTCGCCGGGAATTCTGGGAAATAACATTATGATTAAAATCAATGTTATCAGGTTAAACAGGAAAATCCAGCTCATTGCAACCTGATAGCCGAAAATTGTTCCGAGTCCTGTTGTAATCGGCAACCCAACAATACTTCCGATTGAAATTCCGAGCAATATCCTGGTGATGTAGTCCTGCTTTTGGCCTTCAGGCGCAATCTTTTCACAAAACGTCAGGGCTATTGAGATGAACGCCGGATAGAAAATTGCAGAAAAGATCCTGAAAAAGCTTGCAATGTAAATGTTGTCGGTGAAAATGATTACAAGATTGGACACGGCAAAAATTCCAAGTATTGTAATGAATGTCCTTTTAATCTCGAACTTTGAAAATAGAATAGGAATAAACAAGCCGGTTACGGCAATCGTGAATGTGAAAGATGATACATATAATCCAGAAATGGCAATGGAAGTATTGAAATACTCCGAAATTTGCAATATTATGCCGATGATGCTTAATGGAGTATTGATGCCCATTGTTGACAGCATCAATATGTACAATAATATTTTTGGATTATAATTCATGATTAAGTATTAGTTCATAAGATTTAAATAGATTAAT
>Ga0310695_10009728_pt1 | contig 14338 bp, 15 predicted proteins | sample RumenRJG_04DNA_FD_203882 | JGI IMG/M metagenome (GOLD analysis project Ga0310695, IMG submission 203882) | Bovine rumen microbial communities from Lethbridge, Alberta, Canada - RJG_04 (v2) (version 2) | ecosystem: Host-associated > Mammals > Digestive system > Stomach > Rumen | place: Canada... | reverse complement strand
TGCTAAGGTTGACTGTATTAAGTTGTTTGGCGACACTAATATAGTGATAATCAATGAGATATGCAATAACTCTCAAAGATTTCAACCTTAGCTTTTTTCTTTTTTTAGCTACTTGCGAAACTTAAATTAAGAACAATAACTCCTAACTTGAGATATTTGATTCTTTTGAAAAAGTCATCTGCTTTTTCAAACGCGTCTTTGTGTTGGTAAACATCCTCCAGCAAAGCATCTAGAATAGAGGAAATTAGAGTAAGCTTTGTTTCCTCATAATCTTCAAACTGCCAACTGTTGAATTTTATCTGTAAGACACGAACGTTCTCCTCAATTACCTTCTTTTTATTTGACTCTATCTTTTCTTTCTTCCATTGTTCAATGGCATCATACAACAAGAGCATCAGAGAACTTTTTCCTGAGCCCCAGTCGCCAAAAACACCTATTGATATTGGGAGCATCGATGGGTCAAGTACAATCTCTTTCAGCAAATCCGCATGTACTTGGTATCCAAGCAAATCTTCCCTTGTTTCGTTATCTGCCCACATATATCTCGATTACTTATATTGGTTAACGTGTTTATACTCCCCACACAAATATAGCAATTTCTCAAACATCTCTATCCTCTCCTCTTTCATTTCGCCCTTACCCATCAGCTTTTGTTGGTGGCGCATCCAGTTCCAGTTATTCCTCTCCTCCAAATAATACTTTGATGGCCTCCGATGGTTCTCCGCCATGAAGGCCATTAATACTCAGTACGCTCTCAATTCTACCGCTCAAGACACTGTTCTTGCTATTCGTAACAGCCGTGTGTCTGACTTCCGACACATCCACATCATCAGTGCTGCAGGCCTCTCCCACCCCGAGCTTATCAGTGTGCTCCTACTGGCCCGCAAGCTGTGGCCCTCTGCCAAGATCCTGGGCGTATCAGAAATTGGATTGGGAACCTTAACTTTGAACCTGGAACTCGCAGAGTTATCCGCCCCAGCGATACCATGAACCAGATTCGTAGGGCACTTAGTGATCTGCCGTGAATTATGGGACAGATTCACTACTCTGGACCTTGAACGGAGCCACGTCATTCGATGTGGTTCCGTTTTTTTATTCTCACAACAACGCCATCACATTGGCTCTGTTGCTTTGTCTGCTACGCCTGATACACTTGGCGCCTCTTTCCAGGAGAACTTTGTTTCCCAATGCGGATTCGGGATAATCCGAATATAAGGGGACATATAGAGGTTTGTTATCTTCCAAAGTGCGAAGCCCAGCATCCAAACTGCCACCCGTCAAGCCAGCCTCAACCACAACCATAATATCGCTAAGTCCGATAATAGTGTTGTTCCTGTTCATGGCACGGCTCACAGACCATTTATCCTTGGGCAGGTATTCGCTTATCACCAGTACACGGTCCCAGTCCCATACATCCTTCAGTTCTTGACGGACATAAAAAGAACTGATACCATTGGGAAGTATAATGATTGTGCTACCCCCAGATGCCAAGGCGGTATAGTGAGCCTCCTTGTCCACTCCTTGTGCATAGCCACTTACGATGCTTATGTCCTTTTCTTGGGACAATTGCTCCACACAATCCTTGGTGATTGCAACACCTTTTTCAGAAACCTTTCGCGAGCCACTGAATCCCACCGTTCTGTTGGAAAGCAGGTTAATATTGCCTATCATCGACAGCACCGGAGGCGTGTTAAGTTTCAAAAGGCTTTTCAGATTCACGGGATAGCTTTGGTCCAGCACTGTATTAAACCGCACATCGTGGCTCTTTATCTTTAGGCCTTCCACCGTCTCATATTGAGAATAGTACTCCTCTTTCTGGTCAGCAGAGAGTACCGACAGAAGCCAGTCTTCAAGCTTCCACATCGAGCCAAGCTGCTGCATATAAGTCAACAACTCCTTATTGGTGCGAGTCACACCAATGCCTTTCACTTTCATGAAGCTATAGATTGCCTGTACTTCCTTTATCTCACACATAACCTATTTCCTTATTTATTACCAAACGACTTCACCAGACACAGGCCATACACCTTTCCCGCTCCAGCCTCCTTCAGCCTCATTGCTACATATTGCAAAGTGATGCCTGACATATACAAGTCATCCAACAGAACAATGTCCTTCCCCTCTAAATCCACGCCTTCAGCAATTTCCAACCCGGAGTGCTTCAGTATCTCCAGTTTGTCTGCACCCTCAGCATTCTTCAGGCTTTCGGTTTTTGAAGTCCAAACAATACTATCCGAAACATTATTTCCCCTGAAATTTTTCAATTTCTCTATAATCTTGACGGGCAGATTCTTCTCGTCAGCCTTTGTCGGTGGCACTGCGCACAAATAGTCCGCATTGGCATACAACGGATTATTACCGATAAACTCATCTACAACAGCGGCAAGTTCTTCAACAGCATTCTCATCATTGTCATATTTGGCACTTTTCTCCAACTGGCCAATATGAGTACGTGTCTCACCATCTGACTCAAAATTCAACGACAAGGCCACTGAGGCATCCAACAAATCCCTTAAGAACACCACGTTCGCATACGAACCTACAAAAGACTTTGCTTTCTCATACTCCTCTGGAGTAAGTTTCTTGTAGTACTTGCCTTTACTTGATTTCCTCAGAACAATACCCGTTTGTTCTTTCAGCAGCAATCCTATAGAATCTCCAAACGGAACCGTTATCATATCCTCACCCTCATCCGTTTTCCACAAGGCATGTTTCTGGATACGGGAGAAGCAGATTCTCTTGGCGTTGTTATCAGCCACAAAAACACGAATGTCCTCTTCCGTAATTGCCTTCGTTCCAAACATATAATTGAAGATTCCTATATTCATAACTACAAGTATTTTATTCTGCAAAATTAACGATTCTCCCTGTATTTTATTGCATTCCTTGTGTATTATTATTCTTTTTAAAGGAATCCATCAGTTGAAACAAGAAAAACTCTACTCATTTGTGATAACCCGCAAATCTATTCCTGTCTTATCTTTCAAATAACTGTCGGTCACTCCAAGTAAGGTAAGTATTTCATCGCTAGCCCCTACTTTCGATACTCCGGGTTGTACAATGTATATACTGTAACTTACGGGTATCTTCTTCTTTACCAGTTTTAGCAGTTTTACCAAAGTTTCCTTATCTCCCTTCTGAATTCTACTGCATTCATTACCGCCTTCGCGTTTGGTCTCCCTTCTCAGCATGTGATCAACAAGTTCTTCTGCCTCTTTGTACTTCCAGTTTGCTGATTTCTGAGCCTGACCGCATACTTCATAGAAATTACCAATCCTGTCAGACACCCTGCCCCCTTGAGCAAACTTCAAGTGATACAATTCAATTTGAATCTTGTCGTCTGCTTGTTTTAATGTAATCACGTCAGCAATCTCACCAGCATCGTCATCATCATAAATGATATCATAATCGCCATTCATAAGTTTCTGAATGACACGGTACTGAATAGAGTTAGTCTTGATATTTGGGGCCACGCCTTGCGATTCCGTGGCCAAATCTACTCCTTGCCAATTCCATCCGTCTATCCGATTCCTGTTATAAACAACTGGCGGTGTATTCAGTTCAATATATTCTGTACCACATAGACTGGATCCGTCAGTAAAGAAGATAGTCGGAGGATAATCATAGAAGAAATCAGCCAAATTAATGTCTTTTCGACCAAATCTGATAGAAGCCTCTCCATCTGTTATCTTCGTGACACGGTAATCAGCATAGACGTTATCAGGGTTTTGCCTATTTTCAAACAGTTCAAGTTTAAATACCACACGCTGTGTTCCATTTGTTACTTCGAAGAATAGTGAATCGTCCTGAATTGGACTGTCTTCACATAATACAATGTCTGTATTAAACAAATGTGATTCAATACCAAGCAGGTTAAACGCGAAATGATTCTCCCTTTCATCCCACATCATACCATCCCAATCAATCGAAAACGGCAGAGCCCTATTGGGAACTCTATATACAGTCTTGGGTATCAGTGTTTGAGTTAGTATCTGATTTCCGTCTATGCCATCATTAGTAAGTTTCTCACCTTGTTCCAAACACCAATTCTTGAAGGTAAGAATATTTCCTGCTCCATTCAAACTCCAAATACGACCTTTATAAGATGCTCCAATAGAGGACTTGTCTCCATTCTCAAAGCCATCGCCAACAACAAATGCCTTTTCGCTGTTCTGCAATTCTGCGTCAGATAAGGCTCTCTCAACGTCCCTGCCGGCATGCATACGGTATCGTATATCCTTTCCCAAATAAACTTTCAGTCCAACATTTCTGAGCTTCGTACGTTTCATGTTATGGAAAGTCCTGAATACGTCCATGCCTTTTATCAGCACAGGCTCATGTCCATTCTCTCCAACGACATGATTGGCTATTTCTTTGAAGACACTACCATTATCAGAGCTATTGATATAAAGCAGCTTCTTATCCTCATCCCAGAACAAGACCAGAAAACTCCATGCTAGAGTCTTTACATCCTTTACATGAATACCCTCAATATTCTGCTCCTTTGCATATACTGCAACGACAAGTTTCTCAGCGTCATTGATGTCGTAAGAAGTGAAGTCTAGATCTTCATATCCTCGTATCCCCTTCAAGAATTCATCTGGATGCCATGTATCCGTATAGCTTTTATATACCACTGCACTAAGTTTGGGATATATGCTACTAACTGGTATTTTTGAACTTACACCATTACGGAATCCGTCCAACAGTTGTTTATATTCTTCTTGCTTTTCGACTCGATTATCATTGGCATTTGCCAACAAGACGTTCCAATCTGCATCTTCTTCATACAAGTTATCCAATTCCTGCTGAACGGTTATATCTGCAAGATTGGCCACAAATGAAGCGTTCCCCAAATCCGCATCGCGACTGGTTCTGGTGAAACGACCTGCGAACTGTAGGGTTACAGGAAGGCTTTTTCGAATGTCATGAAAAGCGGCTATCTTTAGTTCTGGCAAGTCAAAGCCTTCGCCAAGCATGTTGACACAAACAATCACCTTAGCCTCCCGACGCAAAATTAAATCATAGTTTTCTTTATATTGAGGATGGTCAGAGTAAATGATTACAGGATTCAAATCGGGACAAATCTCCTGATATATACTATAAACAGCTCTAGCTCGTGGTTTACTTTCGCATCGAGCCATCAGAATATGGCAATGTCCAGCTTCCAAATCCGCCCGAAGTTGTTCTATGGCTCTTACAGCGATTGCCCTGTCCGCTTTTTCGTCATCGTATTCCCTAATAGGCAGGAATTTGATAGTTCTGTAATAACCGTCTTCCTGTGCCTGTTTTAGCTGATAGTTGAATATAATCTTACCTTCAAGTCGCTGACCGTCATTCCGGAAAGGTGTGGCCGTAAACTGTATCAAGCGGTTCTTGGGAAATCTGTCAGCAAATTTTCTCCACGAAGTGGCTACAATATGATGTGCCTCATCAACAAACACGTTTGTAAAGGCACTGACATATACTTCTTGCTGATCTTGAGGCGCTGAATCAATTATCTGCATTGTGGTAATGACCACATTACATTGGGCGATAAAAGCATTAAGTTCTTCTGCCGTCTCAAAAGCTGTGTTAACAACACCGACTATAGGATAAAGCGCATCATCACCAACGATTTTAAACTTAGGGTCTTTCAACACTCCAAGATTCTTAAACTTTCCGTACATCTGATTTCTGAGAGCAGACGAAGGAACGGTAACCAACAACTTTTTGCATTTGCCTGTAACCATAGCAGAGAGCATCGTCTCAGTTTTTCCCGTTCCGGTCGGGAGGACAACCGTTGCCACATCTGTCGGAGAGAGGAAATGGCCTAAAATAGCATGGAGAGCGCCCAACTGGGGTCTTCTTAGTCCAGGATGATCCTCATCAACTTCTTCTTTATAGGAAAACTGATTGGTCCACGAACTCAGAACATCTTCTGGAGTATGATCCACCATTTGAGGATGACGAAGCCATCTCTTTTGCCTAACCGTCCCTTCTAAGAGTTTCTGCTTAGTTGGCGTTCTATCTGTCAATATCACATAATGCGAATCAGCATCTATGATATTCGGATTACCGGTGAAGCAATAACGTACACCGCCATCAATTGCCACCATATAGCTTCTCGTCTCCTCCACTTCAATCAGGGAAATGGTTTTCCGAGGTGCCAATAAATGACAAATGACATTCTTGACACCTTTTCGCCAACTAAGTTCCATTAATGTATATTCATCCATAAGGCAATCCTTTCAAAACTCATAATAGTTCTCCTTCCAGAGCGCAAGCAATTCCTTAATCTCTCCATCGCTCAAATGAACATTTTCAAGTTCATTATAACCAATGCTAAGCGCGAGAAGCACCTTGAAATAATCATCTCTATCTCTTGGAGTAGCGTCCGCGTGACGCTCCAGCATTTCCAGATAACAAGCATTCATAATTTCCCACGATTGCAACTCGCGCTCCGGCACGACATCCAATTCATACTGGTCAACGTAGTCATCAAACGTTCTTTTCAGATGCCTGCCTATGCCATAATAGACAGCCTTACTCCTGATAAGTTGCTGCTTGGTCAGTTTGCTCTGCTTGGTGGTCGCACTCTTCATTTCTGAAATCTTTACCACCATTTTTGTTCCCTCATTAACAGCCTTTCTCAGCACGCCTCGCATCATCATCTCCTGAAATAAATCAGGGCGTACCACTTTGAGGATAGCAGGAACGATTTTCCCTAAATTGTCTGTCGAAATTGGCAAAGCCTTGATGTCAGCAAGATAAAATGAGAAGGTCTTAACATCTTCCTTTGTAACATCGTACCACAACGGCAGTATCACCCGCTCCCCGTCTATCTCTCTAGTCATTAAAGAACGATATTCATACTCCGGCCATCTCTTAGAGAGGAATGCTTTTGATAGCACCACTAAGCCATATCTTGATTCCTGCAAGCCTTTGTCTATCGAGGCCGTCAGGCTGTCACCCAGTTGCAATGAAAACTCATCATACCACACTCTAACAGATAGCCTTTCAAGTATGGTTGCTAACGGCCGCACTATCGCATCTTTATCTTCACTTGCGTGTGATATGAATATGTCATACTTCTTGTCCATATTCTAGAACCTTTAATCCTTAACCATGAACCATCAATGATAGTACTCCCTCAAAAACCGCTGTACCGCCTCTTGCTGGCGCTGCTGGTTCTGCATCCACTCGCTATATTCCCTCAACAGGCGTTGAAAGTGTTCAGCTCTCTCCTGCCCGTCGATGGCGTTGCACATCTGCTCTGCTATTTGAGGAGGGAAGTTATTCCTGATGAGAGCCTTCTGCGCCTCATTAGCAATCTTATTCCCAACGATATTGTATAAGTCCTGTATGGTAATCACAATGGTATATATTATTTAGTTGTCACAGCCCCACTATTCCACTCCAACTCCACATAGTGCTTCGCTTTCTCTGTGTATTCCAACCCACACGCTGTATTCCAGTAGTTCTCCACGACCGGACTGTAGATTCCGGAGTATGCACCATTACGTCCCATCAGGATTGCCTTATCCAGCCCTCTTGTTGCACACTCCAGAATCGTAGGTTTAGGCTGGTTCGGACTTGCACACGCCAACGCAGGGTGTCCATTGATGCTTCCATGATGAGAAACCACATAATAGTCAGCCCTAAACAATAGGCTACTACACCTACCCGCACGACTCATATTCTCAAATCCCTTCTGTTCCAAGTCACCTGGGAATACCATAATATGCTCATTCAACTTAATTCCATATACGACAGAAGAATTATTCACCTCATTCACCGCTCGCTCATTACCCTGCACCTGATTGGCATCTTTAAATAACCTGCATTCAGGATGGAATATGCGGATAGCTCCGACATTCCCGTTATCGCTCACCGGCTCAATGAATTTACATTGCAATTTCAACAAATCTTTCAAAATACCGTTCCACACCGGCGAGGCACAATCATAGTACAAATTAGCATACACCAACGTCCTATCATCTACTAGCCCATGCCTCATCAAATACCGCAAACCGTTATAATGATCAAAATGGGTATGTGTCAGCATAAATCTCGATATTCGCAGACTACTCAGGTCAACATTCAATAAGTTTGCAATATCTGCCAAACAGTGATGCAGGTTCTGACTATAGTCTCGTCTTATCAAGTAGTCATATGACGAACAGTCCACCATCCAAAGGTCATATTCTGTCCCATATACGGATAGAATTAGCGAGCAATTGCCATGGCCCACATTCACATGATAAGACTTGACAAGGTTAGGCATCTTCTGCCTTATGGCATAAACTCCTTCACCTGCTATCTGTCTGGTCAAGAGTTCCAGTCGCATATCACGGCTTTCATTTCGAAGGACTGTTGCCAATTGAGTTTCATTTCCATTGAAAAACAGCAGTTCCGAATCCGGGCGATACAGCACAAAGTCATCTTCCTGTACTCGCCCGCCTGACTCCTGGAAATACAACTCATTCCCATTAAGTTCTAAAGAAAGCGTTCTAGGGAATCCCTCCTCTGACATATCCGCTCCAAGTAGCGAAACATGATAGCGTCCATTTTCTCCTTCAGTATCAATTGACGTTATGCTGTCCACATAATATAGTTGCCCTTCGATCAACCCTTGTATATAGTCCAATATTTGCTCCGCTTGCAGGTTGTTCATGTATTCTTGCCCCGATTTGTCATCAAAACTAGTCACATATTTCTCCACCCATTTCAGTGGATAGTTCATCTTAGTGCAGAACCGCTCCACCATTCTCACCGTCTCGCCTTTCGTTCTGGTGGCCACAATAGCAATTTCGGGCTGGTCATTTAAAATCTTTTCAATGTTCAGTTGCTCCTCATATTCATTGTCACCCCAGGTACAAATGGTAATTCTATGTTCTTTATAGTCCAACGTTACTCGCGCATCCTGTCCTTCAAAGAGATAATTACATCCCTTCCCTACACTATGTATCAGGTTGATCAAATGTCCTAAGCACCTGGTCTTCCCTATATTTCCTCTCCCAAATAATGCGATTACCCTCATAGCCTTCTTTCTAAACTCTCAACTTTTGAAGCAGCGAACGCCATCAAGCTTGCTTGTTTGGCTAAGTCGCGCCAAAAGTCAATGAAGTGTAGTACTTCCGATTTTTAGACAGGCACCGTCCTGTTGTTAGTTAATGTCAAGCAGCCGACCGTATGTAGAGCTTGCTTGGTATCTGTCGGTCGATTCCCTGATGATGACAGTGGTAGTTGTAGTCATCCATGAATCGAAGGATTCCCTGATAAAGTGCCGCGCCGTTTTCCTCCGGCTGGATGTAAATGTACTCATATTTTATCGTTCTCCAAAATCTTTCAATCCATATGTTGTCTTTTGCCCGGCCGCGGCCGTCCATGCTAATCCTCATTTCAGGATGTTCTGCGCACGTTTCTTTCCAATCCAGGCACGTGAACTGACGTCCTTGATCCGAGTTTATAATGTAAGTATTCGGTGAACCCCATGTAGGGATTCTGCTAGATAAGTGCGAGATTTGCAAGTTTGCTTGGAGACTCTCCGATGGAGGTTGGATATTCTCCTATAAAGACGGAAGTTTCTACAACAGGGTTGGAGATTCTCCGATTGTAAGCACTCCGCTATGATGGGTACAATTGATTCCGCTGCGCCCGGTACATTCGAAAGTGATACAGGGGGTACATTTAATCCGCTGCTATCACTTGGCTAATAGCGCACAGAAGGCACCAAAGTCCGATTGTATGAAAACAACAGATTAGCTTCCTATGTGTTTGATGAATTAGGGGATGACTCATGTGTTACCTGGCATATGCCGAACCCAACCAACTTCCCCATGTCCTAAATCCCGGTTGGGAAGTCCCTCTAGCATGTAGCTTTATTACTTTTTACGAGTCACCTCGGGCATTGCCTGGCAAACCTTTCCGTCCAAATGCTTACCGTTCTTATGCTTATCACGTTTCACGCCATCGCTTCCCCAGGTGCCCCACTGTTTAAAGAAGAAGGCCTTGTCCGCGGCATCACATTGTGCTTTAATGTTTTTCGCCCATTCTTCCTTCATCGGTCTGGCCTGATTCCCGCTTTCACCGCCTACGATAATCCAGTCTATCCCATTCAAGTCTAATGAACCTAGATCCTCCAAAAGAGGTTCACATGATAAGAATTTTACGGTAGCATTTTGAATACTCCGCAAACAATCAATTCTGTTTTTTGATGATTCTACTTCAACCGTGACACCCAACCAAACGTTCTTCGGTACTACTCTCGTCTGGAAAAACTCTTCCATTCTATCTGCCCTTTTGGTAAGCAGCTGATAGCGGTGCTGAGGAGTGTTTTTTATGACATGCATCACTTTATCCACAAACTCAAAAGGAACGTCCTGATGGAAAAGGTCACTCATAGAGCACACAAAAATCGTGCGTGGTTTACGCCATTTCCCGGGCTCGTTTAGAGCATCCTCATGAGTTGTCACCATAAAGCCATTACGGTATTTCGTCACGCCCATAGCGGTAAGACGTCTAGTCATGGTCTCTGCATAGCAGTGAGCACAACCAGCAGATATTTTAGTGCAACCAGTCACGGGATTCCAAGTTGCATCTGTCCATTCTATTTTTGTAGTACTCATGTAAATCTCTTTATTTCAGTATAAATCTTACCTTGGGTGTTGCCACCGCTTCATAATTCAAATAGAAGGAACCTTTCCTTGCTGGTTCACCTGTTCCAATAGTTACCACATCCAGCATACCTTCATCTTGCAGTTGTTTCAGTACACCAGCCGCATGGTTCTTCATATACCCTTTCCTCATGACATATTTATACATTTCGCCATTATTACGAGGTTCTACCAGGTATTCTATGATATATTCTCTCAGTTTTTTACTATGCTGTTGTCTCTTTTCTTCCGCAAATACATCTTCGAACAATGAGGCCTGAATGCATGGTGAGGCTTTAGCTAAAACAAATCCATTTCCGTCCTCCTCATCCAATTTCCACTTAACCTCCAGTATTTTTTCAAAACCTAGCAAATTTGAAGTCATAAAGAACATCGCAAAATATGCTCCTTTATCTCTTTCTATCTGATATGATGTTGTGTAATACTTGCCACCATAAGAAAACGCATCTTTAAGATTCTCTATATATGCATGCACGTTCATTTCTTCATCACCACTTCTCATAGGGTGACCTGCAGGGAAGAACTCTTCAGTGAATCTTCTTAGAGGAGCCACACATTCACTTGCCTCTGGATCAAATGCATAATCCTTGAATCGATGCATGAAAGACACCGGCAAGAAAAGGATAATCTCTGTTTTACCATTTTTCATTAATTTTTCGATGGTGTCCTTATGAATCAAGCTATACCCATACGGATCAATGAAAAGAAGGTTCCTTTCATCGCTTTTAGTAAATACTAATTTGTTTCCTAAATCGTCGAGCAAAACGACGGCATCTTCAGTTGAATAATTCACTTCACAAAACTGCTCATAATCTGGAATATTTTTGGAAATATAGTCCTTAACCGAATCGACACTCTCCGTCGATAAATCGTTAAGATTAAGAATAAATTTTTTGTCTGACGGATGGGCCTTCTTGGCGTTCACTATACACTTCAATGCGCGTATTGGACTACCTTCTCCACCGTTATCGTATACTCCCCTCCCGCAAAAAAAGTCAAATATGCGTATGGTTTTTACATACTGTGTAAGACACATAATGGGCAAGTAGCGTTCTAAGTATTTCTCATAGAACTCTACTTTTGCCTTAGAATGTGGCAACATCGTTGTCTGTGACTTCTTTTTACCTGCCATTGTTATCGTATTACAAAACTCATCACCGTGTCAAACTACTATTCTTGCTCAAATTGTACTTTCCCCCCCTTCGCCGCCACTATATAGGCCGACAACGGGGCAGATGGCCACGCACATTTGAACGATTCAGGCCGATGGGATATCACCGTTTGAGGCGCCACATCCACGCAAAATAGTGAATGGGGACCGTCTGGAAACATAGTCATAACTCTAGAATACCCTCGGAACCGATTGACCCAAAGGAAGCTATTATGCCATCAGATTACTACTAATTGAGCGAAGGATGTCATCTATTCTCTCTGGCTGAAGAGCCCATCGAAACGCAAGGTGAACTTCCCAGTCATAACCAAAATCAACCGAGCCTGTCATCAAATATCTGTTTTCTTCAAAAAACTTTCTCTGCACTTTCCCATCTTCCAATGTCTTTCGCGCATTCAAGAAATTGATCTTATACATAAAGTTAATCAACTCCTCCGGTGTAGCAGCACGGCCGTTTTTAAAAATGAAATTTTTATTTTGTTTCAGATTATTAAGTTTCTTTTTTAACTCTGCTGTAGTATAAATAAAGCCCTTTCCAGCCTCTCTCTCTTTCGTCGTGGGCCGCATGCCAAACAAGAGATCAGATATCAGAGGAAGTTCCGAGCGATATTCATTAATTGTATCCTGAATTCTGCCCTGAGAAAAATCCTCAAATACCGCTTGAAAATGGTCAGAGTTAATCTTGGAAGCATGGTGGCTTTGAGCCTCATGGGCAGCCATAGTGCACAATTTAACGATATCTCTAGGGCGCTTCCTTGTCATGGAAAGCAGAACCTGATACATCGGTACTTCGTCTCGCCCTTTCCACCCATAAAACTTATGTTCAATCACATCATCAAGTAAGGAACTTATATGTCGTTGTGGAGAAGTCAAGAGCGTTTCTTCGTCAACAGATTTACCCTGGAATGATTGCACACGCTTAATGAGCATAACCAAGATTTCTTGAAGCGTCCATTTGTACCAAACAACCGCACCTTCGATTTTATCCGTTGATTCATCAGAAGTTCGCACGAGATAATACACATCAGAACGAAGTGACACTTTGAACTGAAGACCGGGGTTTTCGTTAGCCATATCCCGAATGGAATTCAGTAAAGCCGATATGCGACTTATGTCATCAACTTTTCCTTCCCAACCACGATCAAGGTCATCAAGATAAACGATTATTTTATGGCTCTTCAAGAAAGTCTCACACATCATGGCTTGGGAACCATCCATGTTTACATTATCTTTCACGACGTTAATCGTTTCGCTCAAAAAGGAAATGAGTTTCAAACCAAACTGGCCAAGCTTTGAGCTGTAAACTTCGGGGTTAACATTAAACTCGGACAGAACTTTTTCGCCAATGATTTTAGTAAGGCCCCTTTTCCACTGCTTAATCTTAAGAAGGAAATTCTCATCGCTACGTCCTAATTCGGCTATGTCATCTGGTCTAATCATAATCGGGAGATTTCCTTTATCTCGATCTTCCGACATCGCTACCTTGAAGAGCGCTGATTTTCCTGTTCCTTTGTGCCCAACAAGTATTCTCACTGGAAGATCAGCTCTTACCCGTTCATAAGTGCTGGTCTTGAAGAAATACTCTTTAAGCCGAGCGATAGGTTCACTCTCAGCATCTTCGTAACCAAACAATTGTTGGATGGTTTCGTCATTAAACTCTATGGTCTTACTCATAATTATAGATTAGGGATTGTTGTCTAATGTTTTCATTTTAAGCCGGTCGGGATCCATCCCTTGTTCGCCACCACTTCCCCAACTCGTCATTACACACTGTCTGGCCTTCCCCCACCCAAGAGTTCTCTCTCAAGCACTCCATTAGAGAGCCGATTGAACTTTTAACAATGCGATTCCCCCCAGCTGTTGCTCCACTGCCCTCTCCGCCAGCTGCATCCTAACGCTCAACTCGCCGATGATAAAGAAAGGCACATACACCAGATTGATTCTGGCCGATATGGATTAACGCGGCTTCAACGTAAGCCTCTTTTACTACAAAGGGGGAAGAACAAACCACCTCCACAATAGCCCACCTTTCCTTCCAGCCCTTCACTCATAAGACAAAAACATCTCCCAGTCTGATGGCGTCCCTAATCCTTTTCACAACAATAAACGCCCTCAAATTATACTCCGTTCCGCCAATGACAACTCTCCTATTCCTCTCAATGGCACATTGAAAGGAACTAATTCCCGATGTATGAGGGCTCTGGTGTCCCCCTACTAATCTTGCTATCCAGCGAAGATTAGCCATCGGAGCATTGCTTTACACAATACCTCGTAAAAATAGTAATTCTTAACAAGAATAGCAAGATTTCAGGCCGATAATCCCCTCCCTCGCTTAACTCGAGCGAAATACACAAATTTCGCATCAGACACTTTTAAGGCCGATGTAATAAGCAAACATTCTTTGTACTTTTTTTCGTAAAGTTGTTTGTACATTTTGCCAGGCAGTTCAGAGGCTCATTTGTTCCTGTTTATTGTTGAGTTTGTATAGTTGTGGAAGCAGCCTTACGTA
>Ga0310695_10009725_pt1 | contig 14339 bp, 1 predicted proteins | sample RumenRJG_04DNA_FD_203882 | JGI IMG/M metagenome (GOLD analysis project Ga0310695, IMG submission 203882) | Bovine rumen microbial communities from Lethbridge, Alberta, Canada - RJG_04 (v2) (version 2) | ecosystem: Host-associated > Mammals > Digestive system > Stomach > Rumen | place: Canada... | reverse complement strand
TTATAATTTTATCAAATTGAAATTGCTTTTAAAAATGAATCCAATTTATATGTTAAGAATTATTAATTTATTTTTACAAGATAACTATTTTTGATTATTTTTAATTCTTAACTAATTTTGATTAATAATTATATAAATCAAATAATTGCCTATTAGAAAATAAATATAAAATGGGAGGTAAATCAAGTAAATCAACATCTAGTGGTCCAAGTCAAGCTCAAATAGATTACCAAAATGCACAAAATCTTAAAATACAATTGGAAATAGAAAAGAAAAAGGAAGAAGCAAGAATCAAAGCATTAGAAAACAAAAAGAAAGATTTGGAAAGAAAGGAAGCAGAGAGATTATGGAAAATACAATGTGAAATAATAGAGAGAGAAACAAAAGAAAGAATAAGAAGAGAAGAAGCAGAATTAAGGCGGAAAAAAGAGGAAGAAAAGAGAAGAAAAGAAGAGAAAATTGCAAATTTAAGGGACACTCAAGAAATCGGAACATTTATTTCCTTAGTAAAAGAATTTATGAATTCTTCTGATTTTGATTATATGAGAAAAGCTTTAGAAGTACTAATGGAAACAACAATAATAGATAAATATAAAAGCATAAGGTCTGATGTTGGTAGCCAAATAAATATTATTATAGAAACTATTGATCAATATTATAACATGGTAGATGAAAAATTACTGAGAAAAGTATTAATAATCTACATTTTTTATGAAAAAGACAAAAATTGCTATAACAAAATAGAAAAACATATTAAAAATGATAAAATAAAAGAACTTTTTTTCAATATTTTACTTGATTATTATGAATATTTAGGAAATGATATTGACTTTGGAAAAGATAAAAATGCTTATACTGATTTTGTTGAATACTCATTAAAAAAATATAAGTATTTTGAATCATTAAAATACTTAAGTGGGAATATCATTCAATTACAAGTTTTGAATTCATTAAAAAATAATGTTGTGAAATATGCTGAAAAAGTCAGCAAACCTATAATATTTAAAAACTTAAATAAATTTAAAGATGCTTATGAAATAATTAAAGAATTAATTAAATATGAAAAAGACATTGGAAAAAAGTTCATTTTTTTATACAAAGAATTTTGGAATAATTATTATAATTTTATATATCAACACGAAACTAATACGAATGAAAAAATAATGATATTAATAAATTTATATGAATTATTATTATCATATATAGAATTAGATGAAGATGATTCAAATTATAAAGAAGAGTTAGCTGAAAATATTCATAATTTTATTGAAAAAACGATAAAAAACTCAAATAACGATGTAAAAAATCAACTAGAGATTTTGTTTGAAAAAGATCCTTATTATACATCTAATGATTATCAAAGAAATCCTAATATATTTGAATATATAAATATATTAAATTTAAAAGAAGATGAAAATATTAAATATTTCAAAAAATTAGATATTGAAAATATATATGGAGATTTATTTCAAGAATATATAAAAATAATAATAAAAAAAATAGAGAAAGTAGATGATATTATTACAATATTAAAAATAATTGAGATAAAATCTGATGAAAATAAACTAAAATATATTGATCTTCTTATTGAAAAATATTCTAATTTTAAAGATGAAGATATAACTGAAGAATCTTTTATTAATCTTTTAGAAAAAACAAACCAATATGCAAAAGAAAAAAAAATAGAATTATTAAAATTACTATATAAATTTGGGAATCACCACCAAATTTATTCTAAAATTTTTGTTATTTATAGCAATGATAATAATATATTAAATTCCCTCGCAACTGAATCAAGCACAAACCTGGAAATTAACGAGTTTATTGAATTAGTAAAAAGTTTAAACGAAGAAAAAAGAGAGCCAAAAAAACTATTTTTTGATAAGCTAAAAGGAAGGGTGATTATTTATAAAGATTTTTTTGAAGAAAATGAAGAAGATTTAAAAAATTTAAGATTATTAATTGAATTGATGAAAAATCAACTGATTCCTGATAGTGAATATTTAGAAAAAACTAAAGAAATTTTGATTGATTTATATGATAATTTATCTAAATATAATGAAACAAAAGAAATTTATATTAAAACAATAATGAATGAAAATGAGGATATTCAAAAAATCTATTATGAAAGATTTAATTTATTTAAATTAATAAAAAATGAAGTGAATGTAGATCCTGAATTATATAACAAATTAAAAGATAAATATAAAGAAGTAGAGGAAATTATTATAGATGCTAATAAAAAATCAAATCTTTTAAATATATATTTCAAAGAATCATTACATGATGAAATAAGCAAGATCTATAGTATATATCAAAATTATTTAAATAATAATAATAAAGTAAATCTCTGGATTAACAAAGAAAAACAAATATACATGAAAGAATTTAATGAAAAATTTATGGAAAAAACGAATTTAATAAAAATAGTAAAAGATATAAAATTGTTTGAAATAATATATAAAAAATTTAGTATTATAAAAGATATAGAAACTAATAATAAAGAATTAAAAATTGATGAAGAAACAAAATTTAATAATGCCAAAAAATTATTTGATGAATGTAAAATAATATTTACAGATATATATAAAGGAAATCGAGAAATATTACATGAATGGCAAGAGGAATTTAAAAACAATAAAGCTCTTACTGAAAATGAATTAAACAAATTAAAAAAATATTATGATGTCCAAATTAATCAAAATACTGATATAATTAAAAATATTTTGATATTTACAAAGAAGAATATTATTAAAGATGATATAAAGTACATATTATATTTCATAAGACTATTTAAAGCAGAAGAAACTGAGCAAATAACAAAAAAATTAGAAGAAATAAACAAAGAATTTGAAAATGAAGAAAATTTTAATTTTGAAAAATTAAAAAGAGCTAATGATTATTTAGAACAAAAAGAAATATATTTAGATGATGGTAAAACTGATTCGGCTTTGATTAAATTTATTAGAGATTTATATAATAAAGAAGCTCAAATAGATTTTGCTAAAAGTAAGGATGTCGATTCAGCAGCAACTTTAATGTATAAATTAAATCCGACAACCGGTCAACTAAAATTTAATGAAATTATAGAATATCAAAGTTGCGTTGATTTTATAAATGATATAAAAGAAAAAGTTAAAGGTGAAAATTTATTTGAACAAGTATCCGATGAAGAATTATTAAAGAAAGTAAAAGAAAAACTCTCAAAAGATAAAATAGAAACAATATTATCTTCATTTAAAAGTTATTTTGAACATTATCAAAGTATAAAATCTTTGGATAAAAATTTTGATGGTTCAGAAGGTATTTATCAAAATATAAAAGAAGTTTTATATAATTCAATATTTAAAATAGAATTATTTAAAAAAGACTTTAGAGTATATGATATGGACAACAAAGAAATAGAATTATTCTCAAAGGAATTTAAAATTCATGATGAAAACAGCAAAAAAAAGGAAGAAAAAGAAAGAATGAATAGAGGATTAGATTATTTAATAGAATTAAAAGATAATATAAATCTAAATTTTGAAGATTTACCCGAGAATAGTAAAATGAGCGAGGACAAAAAAAAAGAACTAAAAGAAAAAAGGAAAAAAATAGAAATATTTGTTAAATATATTGAACGACTTCAAAACATATTAAATTATTTTACAAATTTAGAAAATAAGGGATGCCCATTTTTAATAGATATTAAAATTACAGCATCAAAAGATAATATAAAATATGAATTAGTTAATGATAAATTAGAATATAAAGAAATTATAATTAAATTAAAGCAATTTTGTAATACAATTGTTGAGTATCAAAAACAATTTTATAAAGAAAATGAATATTTTAGATTTATATATGATAAACAATTATATAGATTATATAAAAGAATAAAACGTAAAAATAAAGATATTAGTTCATATATAAGATTTTTTACAAATGGAGATTCAACAAAAAGTGATGTTCCTTATCATGAAGAAAAATTTAATGATCCTACTTTGGCTTATAAAAGTCATGAAATTGCAATTAAAGATAATTTTGAATTTATTTCCGAATATATAGAAAATATTTTTAAAATCAATAATACATCGCTAGAGAAATTATATAACAATATTAAAATTAAGGAACATGAAAATCTTAGTGGAATATATAAATGCCAAGTTAATAAATTTGATGTTGATATTTTTATTATAAAAATGTTTTTGAAATTAACAGATTCTTTTCCAATTGCTCAAAATATTTTTTTAACAAATAAAGAAACTAGTATTGGTGAAATCAATTCATTTATGTATAGATCAGTTAAATGTAGATTTAATACTCTATTTATCATTTCAATAAGCGAAGATTTTTCAATAAAAAATATAAATATTATGACTAATTTATTAAACCAAATTGTGTCAGATATGACAGAAATGAAAGATGAAAATAATAAAATTAATTCAAAAAACAACAAGCAAAAACCATGTATTTTATTTGTTACTCAAGAATCAAAAGGTTATTCAGGAGGAATGATAGACCTTTCAATAATAAAAACGCTACCTGAGCATTTAAAAAATGATATATTAAAATATAAACTTGGAAATGATAATTCATTCAATGATAGTAGTAATTCTGGAAATATTGAATGTAACGAAATTTATAGGAGAATTAAAATATATAAATCTGATTGTTGTGGTCTTGGAAAATCAAATTTAATTAAGAAAGAAATTAAAAAGAACTCAGAGAATTACCATTATTTATCTGTAGGAGATGATATCACAAAAGTAGGTTTATATCAAAAATTAAAAAGATTTTTAAAGCATGAAATAAAAGGGGAAGATAAAGTTGGTATTCATTTAGATCTATTTTATACCAAAAATATACCTTTAATGCAATATTTTTTATTTTCCTTTTTAGTCACTAAATTATATCAAGTAAATGATAATATTTTATATATACCTAAAAATTATAATATATATATAGAAATTCCAAATGGGCCTATTTCATTTATAGATGATTTCCCTATATTAAAAATATTTAAAAGTATTAATATTTCATTATCTGATCAAAATCCATTAGAAATTGATGACGAAAATTTATTGAAAAAATCTACATGGACAAATGAAAAAAATGATAATAAATATTTAGAGGATGAGATCAGGGGTACAACTTATATAGAAAAAAGAATATATATGAATATAATGTCTTATTTAAGTCCAAATAATAAAGAAGATAAAGAAAAATATTATGAAAGAGTCAAAAAAGCAGCAGAATGTTTTACTAAATGTGCTTATAGTAATAAATTAAAGGAAAAAGATATATCCTTAATTTCTCAAGATAGTAATAATAATAAGACTCCAAAAGAAATAAAAGAATATATTTTTAATTTTTTAGATTTTAAAGAAGAAGAGGCTTTAGATATGCAATATAATATTCCATTAATTTTTAAAACAAAAAATGGGTATGAAGAAATTAATATTTCAGATGAAGAAATAAAAGATAAAAACATAGATTATTATTTATCAAATTTAAAAAGAATAATGTCTTTAGATAAATCTATAGATGAAATTAAAAAAATGCTTGATAAATATAAAATAACTGGAGATAATTATAAAAAAATGATTTTAATATTATTTAGAATATTTACAAATATTCCAGTTATATTAATGGGAGAAACTGGATGTGGGAAAACAGAATTAATAAAACAATTAATAAAATTATTAAATAATGGAGAAGAAGATTGTATTATCATTAAAAATATGCATTCCGGAGTAAAGGAAATTGAAATAAAAGAAGTTATCGATGAGGCAGAAAAAAAAATAGAAACTAATGGTATGATATGTATATTTTTCGATGAAATAAATACAACAACATTATTATCAAAAATGAAAGAAATATTTGTAAATCATTCATTTAATGGAAAGAAAATAGCTGAAAATATAAGATTTATAGGGGCTTGCAATCCATTTAGAAAGAAAGAAAAAGATGAAAATGATATAGGGTTAAGGTTAAATGAAGATGAGGAGGAAATGACATATTTAGTAAATCCACTACCAAATTCATTATTAAATTTCATTTTCTATTTCAAAAGTTTAGATGGCAAAGATGTTATAAAATATATAGATAGTATTATAGGAGAGGAATTTCCTAAAGAAGAAGATGAATATTTTAGAAAAAATGTAATAGATGCAATTTATAAATCACATGTATTTGTAAGGGAAAAAAATGGTAAATCATCAGTTTCATTAAGAGATTTGCAAAGATTTAGAATAGCTTATAAATTTTTTAATGATTATTATGATAAAAAAAATCAATTTTTAAAAGTTATAGATTCAGATAAAACTGAAATTTTAATGAAATCAAAAATTATATCATTTGTTCTATCTTTATATATTACATATTATATTAGAATTTTTAAATGGGAAAATGAATATACAAGTAATATAAATGATATAATAGTTAACCTAATAAAGCATTTTAATATTAGTCAATTAAGTAATGATCTGAAAATTACAGGAGAGAATGCTGATGCTTTTAAAACATTGGTAAAATACGAAGAGGAATTTCTTGTAAAAGAAATGGATCTTAAAAAAGAGACAGGAATAGGTATAAATAACTCATTAAAAGCTAATATATTCCTGATGTTTTTCTCTATATATTCTCACGTTCCATTAATAATAGTGGGAAAACCTGGATGCTCTAAAAGCTTAAGTATTCAGTTAATTATAAGATTTATGAGAGGTGAATTCAGTAATTCAAATTTTTTGAAAAATTATCCTTCAATAAACTGCACGAATTTTCAGGGTTCAGAAACTAATACACCTGAATCAATAGAAAATATTTTTAAAATTGCAGAAGATAAGATTGATAAAAGCTCTGATGAAAATAAGGTAATTTCACTATTAGTATTTGATGAATTAGGACTATCTGAAAAAAGCCCTACAAATTGCTTAAAAGTTTTGCATTCAAAATTAGAAATATCTTTAAAAGATGAGCAAAATAAAATATCATTTATTGGACTTAGTAACTGGAAATTAGATGCGGCTAAGATGAATAGAACAATATTTTTAGCAATACCTGATATTACAATTGATGATATAAAATTAACATGTGAAGCGATAGCAAAAAGTTATGGTGAAGATTTATATGGAAAATATAAAAATGAGTATGAATATTTAGCGAATGAATTTTATATTTATACAGAAAAATTAAAGAAGGAAACTAATAATGAGTTTGATAAAAATTTTCATGGAGGCAGAGACTTATATCATATGATCAGAATATTTTCTGAAGAAATGATTAAAAATGAAAAGCATGTAGATCGTGATAAAATTAATTTAGGATTGAAAAAAAGTTTAGCAAGAAATTTAAATGGTTTAGAAATAAATGGAGAAAATACATTAAAAAAGTATATAACAAAAATTAAAATAAACAAAGATGAATATAATATAAATTTCGATGACATAAGAATAATGGATCTAATAAGAGATAACATAGAATCTAAAAATAGTAGATTTTTATTGTTGATTTCAGAAAAATCAATGTTTGACTTTCTAATTAATATTATTCAAAAAGAATTAGAGAAAATGAATTTGGGCTCTACCTCAGGTAATAAAAATTATAATTATGCTAATTTCATTGGAAGTCCCTTTAAAGGCGATATATTTAATAATTCTTATCAATCTGAAATAATAGCTAATATTGAATATAGTGTGAAAGTAGGGAAAATAGTTATATTAAGTAATTTAGAGCCTATTTATTCAATATTTTATGATTTATTTAATCAAAATTATATTATTAAAGATGGTAAAAAATATTGTAGAATATCGCATGGAACAAATATACAAAAATTAGCTGAAGTTAATGAAAACACAAAATTTATAATTTTAGTAGATGAGAATAAATTAAGAGAACAAAAATTACCATTTTTAAGTAGATTTGAAAAACATATTATAAAATTTGATAATATTTTAGATGATAAAGATAAAAAGAAATCAAAGGAAATTATTGATTTATTAAAAAATATGGTTGATGTAAAAGGAATAAATTATAATATGGATGATATATTAGCGAACACAAATAAAAATATAATTGATGGATATGTATATTTATATAAAGATAGAGAAAAGAATTCTTATCAAGATATAATAGAAGAAAAAATTATTCCAATCATACCTCAAGATATTATATTTATGCTTCCTTTTTCAAAATTGAGCGAGGAAAAAAATAAATTTGAAACAATTATCAAAAGGAAATATTTAGAGAATAGATTTAAAAGTCTTGAAGAATATTTAAAGAGTGATAAAAAAGGAAAAGAAAAAATATTAATAGTATATACTTTCAGCAAAATAGGAGTAATTAAAAATGAAAGTTTTATGGAAAAAACTGTTTCAGAAATTAATACAGCATATAAATTTAAGCAAATTTTAAAAGAATTTTATGAAGTTTCAAAATATAGATCTCTTGTATTAAAATTTAAAAGTGAGAATACTTCAAATATTAATTTTTTCATTTCTCAAATTAATCTTTTCAAGGAAATAAATAAAGAAGAAAAAGTTGAAAAACAAAAAATTAACGAGAAAGATAAAATAGATGAATGCAAAAATTTTATTTTCATAATAAATATAAAAAGAAATTTTAATTTAGAAAAAAGCAATAAAATAACCACCGTCTTAATAACAAATGAAAAAATTAATCAATTATTCATAGATAATATTAATGGCTCTGCTAAATCTATAGAAGATATAGAGGGAAACTCCATAAATGATTATATAAATAACGGATTATTGGAACCGAAAAAACTTATTATCGAAGGGATGTTGAATTTTTATGGAAGATATATTAATAATAAAATTGGTAATTATAAAGGGATAAATTTTAATAATTTTAAAAAAGAAATTCAAAAATTTATTGAAACAGATAAAAAATTAATAAATAACATTAAAGATATAATTTTATCTCAAATTGGAAAAACAGAAAAAATAATAAATTCCATAATTGAGGATAAATCTATAAATCAAAATACTGTTGATTTTGTATCTACAGTATTAAATTATGTAAATGATATGTTTACAAAAAAATTAGATGCGCTTTTACATAAATCTGAAAGTGATAATTTCTTTACAACTTATTTTATGCTTAATTTTGAAGATATTGAAGAAGAAAATAAAAATTCAAATATTTTAAGTGAACAAAAAAAAGACTATTCGTTTAATATTAGTGATGAAGAATTAATAAAAAATAAATTATTTAAGGAAATACAAAATAAATATTTAGATAACTTGAAGAGAAATAGTATAGAAATAGAAAGTTCAAATGATTCCATAATTGAGATTAAAATATATTATAAAATTCCTGGATTTTTTAATATATATAAAAAAATTGAAAGATATATATCAGATGAGAAATTATCATTGCAATATAAACAAAATGAAGGAGAAGTCAGAAAATGTGAATACGAATATATTTCAGAATCACTCGGAAAATTAAGGAATGATAAAAAAGAATTCACTGATAAATTATATACAGAATTAATATCAAAAGAACTACTTAATAAAGTTGTAGAATCTAAAATAACAGATGAAAGTTATAAACAATTCACAGAAATATTTTTAAATGATTATTTAACTTTTTATTTAGTAAATCTTTATCAAAATACTAATAATAATTTTAATATTAATGATATACAGCATAAAATAATTTTATTAATATTAGATATACAATTCAAAGAATTAGACGAAGATGAACAAAATTATGTACCATTAAAAATGGCTATCTCTAAAATATTGTGGTTAGAAGCAAATGCAAATTATATTAAAGATTTATTAGATATATTTAATATAATATCTGAAAATATATTATATGATGACAAACAAAAAAAAATTTTATTTAAAGAGATGTTAACAATATATAATCTAAATCAAATAAAATTTGAACCAAAAGAAGAAAAATTAAAAATGGTTAATAAACCTTATTATTTCTTAACTAATTTATTGATAAAATGTATGATATGTGACAAATCAATTAAATTAGCAACTTCTAATAATGATAATTATTATTCTTATTTTAAAAATTTAGAAATATGTTTAAAACATATACAAAAATTAGATAGAAAATTGAAATTAAATATCAAAGAAATGAGTGTTTTAGATGAAATTATAATTATTTATCATGTGTTTGAAAATTCTGGTAAAATAAAAGAATTGGATATAAATAAATTAATAAATATTATTTTAAAAAGTTTTTCAATCATAGAAAAAAAAGAGGAAAATAAAATAGAATTACTTTGTCAAAATTTAAAACTTTTAATAGAATATATAAAAGAATCTCTATATGAGGAGCAGACAGATGAAGAGATAAAAGGAGATAAGGTTTATTATGAACTAATTTCAAATATATTTTTCAATGAATTGAAGAGAGAAGATAGTCAAGAATATAAATTATATATATTGAAAGAATTTTTATTAAAAGATGATAAATTATTTATCCAATCAATTCAAGTATTACAAAGAATTTTAGAAGATTTTGTATCATCTAATATCGACTTATTTCAAATGTCATTTGAAAATTTATCTGATAAAAATTTGCAAATAATAGAAAACAATATGAATAATGATTGGATTAAAGAGACTATATTATATATATTTGAGCAAATATCTATTATATATATTCAAAATTTTATTTACTATAATGAAAATCAAAAAGAAGAAAACAAGAGAAATATAATACTTTATTTGGCGAATTACTTTGAAAAATTAGCAGAATTTTTGGAAAAATTATATAAAGAAGAAAATGATAAAAAAGAAATTAAGAAAGAGGAAAAAAAAGAAGTTAAAAAAGATGATAAGATAGAGGATATAAATGAATCAAATTTAAAAAATGAGGAAAATAAAGAAAAAATAAATATATCATTAAAAAAAATATTTGCATTAGCATTTCAAAGAGTATATTTAAAAACATTCATAGACTGGATCAAGAATGAACGTTTAAAAAAAAATGAAAAAGAGGAAGTAATAAAGATTATTAATGGAAAAGAGACAAATAAATATAGGAATATGATAAGATATTATATTTATAAAATAATATATAATAACTATGGAAAAGATATTAAAAATTTATTTGACGCAGACATAATTGATAAATATTGTTTAGATAAATATACAAACTTTGACACAATAAAAGATGAAAAAGGAAGCCAAGAATCATCTAAATATATTGTTTTCGTAGGCTCATCTAATGCAAAAGATGAGGGGCTTCAAATATATATGAAAGAATTCAAATTATTAACTCAGTTCCTCCAAAATTCTGGAGATAAAAAATTTGAATTAAAGCAAATGATTCAAGAAAAGAAAAGGATTGATATTTTTTATTCTGTTTTTTCAACCAAAATATCGGCCCATTTATCAGATTATTCAGAAAGTAATAATAATAAAATTGAAATACTATCAAATTTTATTTCTGATATTTTTGAAGATAAAGAAAAATTATTAAATATATTTTCTTTATTTTTAGATACATCAAAATACGAACATTCCAAAATTAATTCTTATACAGCATTAATTCTCCAATATTGTTTGAAATTTTGTTTAAATTCAGATGAAATAAGCGACAATGATGATAATATATTTTATCCTTTATATAATGATCTTGATAATTTTAATTCATATATCCCTGGTAATGATATTAGAGATCGTAAGATATATGATGATTATATATTAATTAAGGAAAATTTGGATAAAAATCCTTCTAATTATGGAGTATATGTATGTACATGTAAAGCAGATGATGAAGATGCTGAATTATATATAGAATTTATAGACAATGGTTTCCCTCATGAAAAGGGAATCTGTGAATTTTGCCATGATGATACTGGCTATGATGAAAAAACAGAGAGTTTTTATGATAGAAATTTATATTATCGTGTTTTTAAAAATGATAAAGATTTGAAAAAGGAATTAAAGGGTAAAATGAATAAAAACTGTATAACTTTGGAAAAATTATATGAAAATTATATATCTAAAAAAATAAAAATTGATTCAAAAGGATTTAATATATCAAAAAAGGATCATTTTGATAAAAAGAATAAACCTATAAGGAACCAGAGTCAATTGGGTTATAGATTAATGAATCTAATTGCTTATTCTCATCTATTTACAAATTGCCTTTTTAGCAATAAAAAAGAAATATTTACTTATGATAATTATAAATATTTAGATTATATTAATTGGAATTGGAAAAAAATAAAAGAAATATTAGAAAAAAAGAATAATATAAATATATATATATTCATGAATCTAATATGTGAAGATTTATGTAACTATTTAAATGAACAAAAAAAAATTGTTAGTTATAATGAATTAATAAAAGTTGAAGAAGATATAGAAAATATAATTAAAAGTAAAATCGTATATAAAACTATAATAAATGGTTTACAAAAAACTAAATATGATATTTATGCTCCTTTTTATAATAAAAATAAAGATAAGTTTAGAGATAATAATCCAAACACAACTATATCAATAGTTAAAGAAAATAATGATCATAATTTATATGCAGAAAAAGATTATCCTTATTATAAAAATTTTTTATATTCTGATTATCCTAATGAATCTTTCTTAAATAATAAATTACTAGAGATAAAAGAAGGAAGTTATCCAGTAATAGATTTATATCTTAATAGGAAAAATTATCAAATATTACCATATGAGGAATTTTTATGTTTTAATCAAGTTATTAAATCATTGCTAAATTTATATTCAAGAAAAATATCAAGAAATGAAGCTAAAAGGCTAACATTAGAACAAACATATATATATAAAAAGGACGTTAATTTATGTAATAATTTCTTTAAGAGCATTAATTCAAAAGGCACAAAAATAAAATTGTATAAAGAAAGCAGTTTGGATTATTTTTTATTAGAATCTTCAAATGAAACAGGAAAGCTATATAAGAAAATGTATGAAAAATATGCTATAATTCAAAACAATTTATTAAATGATATAATAAAAAAAATAAAAGATAACAAGCGTAACAACTTTGAGTGCCCTATAATAAATATTCAAGAAGCAAAAAGAGAAGATTTACTTATAATTGATTTTGAAAATAAAAGCGAATTTACTAAAATATTATTATCTAATACATATAGAGATTTTTATAATCGTGGATCTAAAATATTCTATAATAATTATAATAAATTTATTATAGATTTTGATAAAATTGAAAATATATTAGAAGAGAATCTTATTAAGAATGCATGTATATTAAATACTGATAATATTATAGAAATGGAATATAATGGAGAAGATTTTATAAACGACGGGTTGATGGAATTTAATAATTTTATATCAATTGAAAATTTAAATGAAAAAGATAAAAAAGTTTTTATTGCTTTTTATCAGGAAAATTTAAAAACAAATTTAGATTCGTGCTTGAATTTGAATGATGTTCTTAAAAAGATTATTAAATATATAAATAAAAACTTAAAAACTGATAAAAATTGTCCAATTAGGGCAGTTTATAATATAGTTGATGAAGGAAATTTCCCTTATAAAAATGATATTGATAATAATTTCATAGCATTTTTGAAAGATAATAAAAATATAAGTGTGAATAAACTAAGCAATTTGATAATTTATTTAGAACAACTTTATTTTGAATTAGCAATGAAAGAAAGAAAAGAATATAAAGAGCCATTAGATAAAGAAAAAAAAGAAAAAATTGAAGAATATTATAATACTGGGAAAGGGACATTGTTAACCAAAAATAATTTATCTATAAATATTATTAGATTTTTATTGAGTGTTGAAATGAAAAAGAGAAACGATAAAACTGATTTAATTAAAAATACAGATAATCTATTCGATTATATATCAAATCAATTTTTATGGGAAAAAAAAATAAAAGATGATAATAGATTTACTCTTGAAATTGATGATTATAAAAATTTAAATATTAACGTTGATAATGCATATGATTTCTATAATATAATTTCTGAGGACACGAAAAATAGATTTGAAAGCGAAAAAAATGAAATATTAAATAAACTAAAATATGAAAAACAAGAAGAATTAAAAGAAATAAAAAAAATAAATGATAAAAAGATTATTGAAAAAATATTAAATGAAGGAGATACAGGAAATGATATTGATGATATAACCATTGAAGAAAATGATGAATTTGGAGATGGTGATTTCTGATTTCTGAACATAAAAATTAAATTTTAATTAAAATATAATTTTCAAATATATAATTTAAAAAATCAGAATAATGGGGATTGGGGATTGGGGATTGGGGATTGGGGGTTTGGGGTTTTGGGGTGTGGGGGGGGGGCGCAAGCCCGAAAACCACAAACCCAGACCACAAACCACAAAGCA
>Ga0310695_10009722_pt1 | contig 14344 bp, 12 predicted proteins | sample RumenRJG_04DNA_FD_203882 | JGI IMG/M metagenome (GOLD analysis project Ga0310695, IMG submission 203882) | Bovine rumen microbial communities from Lethbridge, Alberta, Canada - RJG_04 (v2) (version 2) | ecosystem: Host-associated > Mammals > Digestive system > Stomach > Rumen | place: Canada... | reverse complement strand
TCCGGCCCGGACGGCGAAGTTCCAGAAATACTTCGAGGACAGAGGCTTTATGGTGATCGCCATGGACGCGCGCACCAGAAAAGCCAATGAAAAGATCAAAGCGTACGTGGAAAAGGCTTGTGCTGCCAAGAGGGAGAGAGATAAGAGAAGAGGGATCGTCGGACGCCCTTTAAGAGCAATGGTCGTTGGTATCCCTAATGTCGGGAAATCTACCTTTATCAATTCTTTTGCGGGCAAGGCGAGCGCCAAGACGGGCAATAAACCCGGCGTCACCAGAGGCAAGCAGTGGATCCGTCTCAATAAAAACCTGGAACTTCTGGACACGCCCGGAATTCTGTGGCCCAAGTTCGAGGACAGACAGGTCGGAGTCAACCTGGCTCTGACAGGCGCGATCCGCCAGGAACTGCTCGAGGAACAGGAACTGTCCCTTGAGCTGCTCGATTTTCTTCAGAGAGAGTATCCCTCTCTTCTCAAGGAAAGATACGCCCCTGAAGGCGCAGAATGGGAATTTCCTATGGACAACGTGAAACTCTTAGGAGAGATCGCCATGTCGAGGAACCTTCTCAAAACGGGCGGCGAGCCTGACTGGCAGAGAGCCTCCAAAATGATCCTGGACGATTTCAGGAACGGCAAGACAGGCAGGATCTCCCTCGAGACGCCGCCGGAAGGAGGAGAAAGCAGTGAGTAAAGAGGCAAAGAGCATTCTTTCCAATGTGCTGTATATTGCGGGAGTCCTTTTTCTCTCCTTTCTGATCGTGCGCTATGTGGGACAGAGAACGGAAGTGATAGGAAATTCCATGGTACCTACTCTTCAGGACGAAGACCAGCTGATCACGGATAAGATCACGTACCGCTTCCGGGATCCGGAGAGATTCGATATCATTGTCTTTCCCCATGAGCCTGTGAATGAATTCTATATAAAGAGGATCATCGGAATGCCCGGGGAGACAGTGGAGATCAGTGAAGACGGCACGATCTTTATAAACGGTAAGGAACTTGGTGAAGAGTACGGCTACGGGATCACGCAGCCGCAGGAAAGAAAGGGTGAGATCGTCCTGGGGGAAGATGAATATTTTGTCCTGGGAGACAACAGGGAGGTAAGCCTGGACAGCCGCTATTTGGAAGTGGGGAATATTCCGCGGTCCATCATCATCGGCAGGGCATGGCTGCGCCTGTATCCCTTCAGCGAATTCGGGCTTCTTACGGATAAGTGACATCGGAGACAGTTATGACTGAGAAACAGAAGATCAAACTGGAACTGGAAAAAGAGCGGGTCAGAGGGATGCGGGAATTCGAGACGGATCTGGTCAGGGAAGCGCTGGGCACGAACGTATTCGTGATCGCAGGGATCGACGAGGCGGGGAGAGGACCGCTCGCGGGACCTGTGGCCGCGGGAGCCGTTATCCTGCCGGAAGATCACGACATTCTGTACCTGAACGATTCCAAGAAACTCTCGGCCAAAAAGAGAGATGTGCTGTTCGACCAGATTAAGGAAGAGGCGCTGGCATGGGCGGTCGGCCTTGTGGATCCTTCGCGCATAGATGAGATCAATATTCTGCAGGCTACTTACGAGGCGATGCGCCTTGCAGTAAGTCAGCTGAAGGTAAAGCCCACCGTGCTGGTCAACGACGCGGTGACGATTCCGGGCATTGCGCTGCCGCAGGTACCCGTTGTCAAGGGCGACGCGAAGTGCATTTCCATAGCCGCCGCCTCTATTTTGGCCAAGGTGACCAGGGACAGGATCATGGAGGAGATGGACGCGAAATATCCGGAGTACGGATTCGCGAAGCATAAGGGCTACGGGACCAGAGAGCACATGAACGCGATCCGGGAGCACGGACCGTGTCCGATCCACAGAAGGTCCTTTATCACCAGGATAGTGCAGGAGTGACGGGAGGTGTTGGGAACTTGCCGGGAGAGAACCTGAGAAAGACCGGAAAAGAGATGGAGGATCTGGCGGCAGACTATCTGTCGTCGCGCGGAGTCAGGATCCTTGAGAGAAACTTCAGGTCCCGGGAAGCGGAGATCGATATCATCGCGCGTGAAGACCGGGCGCTGCTCTTCGTAGAAGTGAAGGCGCGCAAAACCGGGGAGAAGAGCGGTACCGGAGCAGAGGCGGTGGGCGCCGCCAAGCAGAAGAGGATCTGCAGGTGCGCGGACTATTACATGCATGAGAAGGGCGTCGATCCTTTCAATACAAGTATCCGGTTTGATGTGATCGAGATCACGATGAAGAGCGGCTGCAGCATACGGTGGATCCGCAACGCCTTTTCCTATATCCCCTACAGCCGCACGAAGCCGCACTGGAGAGTGTGGTAATGGCTGACAAAAGAGTATAAAAAGAGAGGCTGAGAAGCTATGGGGCGATCCCGTCTGCTTCCCGGCCTCTTCTTATGTACTGCTGACCGCGCTCTTTGTTCGTCAGAACTCTGTCTGGTCGAACTGCATCTGCTCGAATTCGCTCTGTTCGTTGCGGTTTATCTTTTCAAGGATCGCATGGATCTTATCGGTCGAAGTGCTCATATTGGAGATACCGATGTCGTGGTTGATGAAATCGATGATCATCGCTGTGAATTTGCTCATGTCAGCGGGCTCAAACCACACTCTGCCCGCCAGTTCCGGGGGCTGATAGGTGAGGTTGGTGGTGACGAGCTTGTCAAAATATCCCTTCTCGTAAGCTTTGTCAAAGACATCCAGGCCGTCCGTGAACAGACCGAAAGTGGTGCACAAAAAGACTCTTTTCGCGTGCATGTTCTCCTTGAGCTGACGGGAGGTGTCAAGGATGGAGCCGCCGGAGGAGATCATATCGTCGATAATGATCGCGTCCTTGCCGTCGAGATCTGTGCCCAGGAATCTGTGTTCCACGATAGGGTTCTTGCCGTTGACGATCGTAGAGTAGTCTCTTCTCTTGTAGAACATTCCCGTATCTGCCCCGATCACATTGGCAAAATATACAGTCCTGTCCAGAGCGCCCTCATCGGGGGAAATAACTACGACGTGCTCCTTGTCCACGATCAGGTTCGGGACGGAGCGCATCAGGGACTTAAGAAACTGATAGGGGGATGTGAAGTTATTGAAATCAACCAGAGGATTGACGTTCTGGATCCTGGGATCATGGGCGTCGAAAGTGATAAAATTCTTGATCCCCAGGTCGCAGAGCTCCTTATACATGATAGCGGCATCCAGAGATTCCCGGCCGCTTCTCTTGTGCTGGCGCCCCTCGTACAGGAAGGGCATGATGACATTGATCCTGTGGGCCTTGCCGTTGATGGCTGCGATCACTCTCTTGAGATCCTGGAAATGATCGTCGGGAGACATGTGATTGGTAAAGCCGTTCATCTCATATGTGATGGAGTAATTGGTGATATCCACGAGGATGTAGATATCCTTGCCTCTGGTGGAATCCTGAAGCACAGCCTTGCCTTCGCCGGTGGAGAAGCGGGGCAGAACGACAGGAAGCCTGTAGTCCTGTTCATAGTATCCCTCATAAGTGGGGTCATCCCGGTGTTCATTGTGGTCGCCTATACGGAAGTAGTGGATCCACTTGTTTATTTTCTCACCGAGTTTTTCCGCGGAAGGAAGAACGATCAGGGCAAGCGGGGCAACGGGATTGCTCGTCTGTTCAAGTTTGTCGTGTATTACGTGTTCTGTGGCCATGAAATCTCCTTCATTAGTTTTTTCAACAGGAAGTGCGCGGCTGCAGCCGCAAAGTCTGCAGTTCAATATCATTCTATAGGCAGAAGAGAAGAAATACAAGCAAAAGCGTGGTTTACATTGAGGGCCAGATTGGATAAAATATAGAGACATATGGATTCTTAACAGAAAGGTATATAATGAGCAAGAAGAAAAATAAGCCTATTGTGGCAGTGGTCGGAAGGCCCAACGTGGGCAAATCGACGCTCTTCAATGTTTTGGCGGGAAGACAGATCTCCATCACGGAGGACACGCCGGGCGTTACAAGAGACCGGATCTACGCGGACTGCAGCTGGCTGAATTATGAATTTACACTGATCGATACGGGAGGCATCGAGCCGGACTCCGGAGATGTCATTCTCTCGCAGATGCGGGAACAGGCCCAGATCGCGATCGATATGGCGGACGTCATCATATTTATGGTGGATCTCAAGACAGGCCTTGTGGACTCCGACATGAGAGTGGCGGATATGCTGCGCAGGGCGCAAAAGCCTGTGGTGCTGTGCGTCAACAAGACCGACAACCCCACCAAACAGATAGCGGATGTCTACGAGTTCTACAACCTGGGGATCGGAGACCCTTTCCCGATCTCCTCGGCCAACCGCACCGGGATCGGAGATATGCTGGACGAGGTCGTGAAATACTTCAGAGCCGGGACCGGCGAAGAGGAAGAGGATGACGCGGTCTACGTGGCAGTTGTAGGAAAGCCCAACGTGGGCAAATCTTCCATCGTGAACAGACTGATCGGCGAGAACAGAGTCATTGTCTCCGACGTCGCGGGAACGACCAGGGACGCCATCGACACCAGAGTTAAGCACGACGGAAAAGAGTACGTCTTTATCGATACGGCGGGACTTCGCCGCAAGAATAAGATCAAGGAGAACCTTGAGCGCTATATGATCGTCCGCACGGTAGGCGCGGTCGAGAGAGCGGACATAACGATCCTCGTGATCGACGCGCAGGAGGGCATAACCGAGCAGGATGCCAAGATCGCCGGGATCGCCCACGAGAGAGGAAAAGCCGTTATCGTTGCGGTCAACAAATGGGATCTGGTGGAGAAGGATAATCATTCCGTGAAGAAGTTCACGGAAAAGATCCGTTCCGTTCTGTCCTTCCTCTCCTATGCGGAGATCATCTTTATCTCGGCGCAGACCGGACAGAGACTGGTAAAGCTTTATGACGAGATCGACCTTGTGAGCGCGAACCAGAATATGCGCATTCAGACGGGCGTACTCAATGAGATCATAAGTGAAGCCTGCGTGATGCAGCAGCCGCCGAGCGACAAGGGTCACATGCTCAAGATCATGTACGCGACCCAGGTGGCGGTCAAACCTCCGACTTTCGTTCTGTTTGTCAATACGAAGGAACTGATGCATTTCTCCTATTTAAGATATCTCGAGAACAGGATCAGGGATGCCTTCGGATTCAGGGGAACGCCCCTTAAATTCATCGTCCGCGAGCGCGGCGAGGATAAAAAATAAGAGTAAAACACATTAAGAAGCCGTATTAAGAAACGGTTAAAGGAGGAAATGTGATGATCGGACTTAGAGTTTTATGTCTGGCACTCGGTTACTTATTTGGATGTTTTCAGACTGCATACATTCTGGGCAGGATGAAGGGCATTGATATCCGCGAATACGGAAGCGGAAACGCGGGAACGACCAACGCGATCCGCGTTCTGGGCACCAGGGCAGGTCTCATCGTTTTTGCCGGCGATATGCTCAAGAGCCTGATCGCGCTCCTCTTAGTAGGCGCGCTTTTCGGCAAATCCCACCCCGAAGCGGTATATCTCCTTAAATCCTGGGCGTTTCTGGGTGTTGTCCTGGGGCACGATTTCCCCTTCTATATGAACTTCAAGGGCGGCAAGGGCGTAGCTGTTATGGCCGGATTCGCGTTCGGCTATCACTGGAGCTTCATTCCCAGTTCCATCCTGCTGTTCTTTGTCCCTTATCTGACCACTAAGTTTGTGTCCCTGGGATCTCTTATGGTCTACGGCGGCACATTCATCCAGATGATCATTGAGGGCCAGATGGGTGTCTTCGGCGCAGTCAGCCAGGCCAACCTGATCGAAATGTACCTGATCCAGTTCTTCCTTACCTTTATGGCCTATTACAGACACAGGGCCAACATCGGAAGACTTCTGAGCGGAAATGAGAGAAAGACCTATCTCTTCAAGACCAATTCTGAGAAACTGGATCTGGGCAGCAAGAAGTGATCGCGATATTTTGACAAAAGGAGAGAGACGTTGGCTAGAATCGGAATGATCGGCGCGGGAAGCTGGGGAACGGCTCTGGCTGCTCATCTGGCGGGATGCGGCCATAAAGTGGAGATCTGGTCCATCATGCAGGACGAGGTGGACATGATCAACAATACCCATCAGCAGTCCGTCAAGCTTCCGGGCGTCATTTTGGATGAATCTGTGACAGCGGACACCGACCTTGAGCAGGTCATGCGCGACAAGGATATGCTTGTACTGGCTGTTCCTTCCGCGTTTGTCCGGAGCACCGCCGGGAATATGGCAAAATATTGCAGGTACGGCCAGCTGATCGTATCTGTGGCCAAGGGAATTGAAGAGGATACGCTTCTGACAATGACAGAAGTCATCAAAGAGGAGATCCCTCACTGCGAGGCCGCGGTTCTGTGCGGTCCCACCCACGCGGAGGAAGTCGGAGCAGGGCTTCCCACAGCGATCGTGGCAGGCGCTTCCCGCAGGGAAGTGGCGGAGTATGTCCAGTCCGTATTCATGGGGACCAATTTCCGTGTCTATACAAGCCCCGACATACTTGGAATGCAGGTCGGCGCAGCGCTTAAGAACGTTATCGCGCTGGCAGCGGGCTGCGCGGACGGCCTGGGATACGGGGACAACACCAAGGCTGCCCTGATCACCAGGGGCATCGCCGAGATCTCCCAGATCGGCATCGCCATGGGCGGAAAGCCGGAGACATTCTCCGGACTTACCGGTATCGGCGACCTGATCGTTACCTGTGCTTCTATGCACTCCAGAAACCGCAGAGCCGGTATCCTGATCGGTAAAGGCATGACTGCTGACGAGGCCATGAAGGAGGTCAAACAGGTCGTAGAGGGCGTTTACAGCGCGAAGGCGGCGCTCCAGCTCGCCGATAAATACGACGTGGAGGCCCCGATCGTCCGCACTGTGAGCCGGGTCCTGTTCGGAAACGAGGCGCCCGGGCAGGCTGTGGAAGACCTGATGCTGCGAGAGGGCAGGATCGAGAGCAGCGGACTGCAGTGGCAGTAACGCCGTACAATTTTTGAAAGTAATACATATCAGCACCGGGCGGCCTCCATCGTCTGGGGGTGCTAAGGTAATGATTGCTAATATATTTCTAGGAGAAGAAAAAGATGGAAAAGAACATGAAAATCTACGAGGAACTGCAGGCCAGAGGCCTTCTGGCACAGCTTACGGATCCCGCCGAGATCAGAGACCTGGTCAACGACGGCAAGGCCACCTTCTATATCGGCTTTGATCCCACCGCTGATTCCCTGCATGTAGGCCACTTTATGGCCCTTCTTCTTATGAAGAGACTGCAGGAAGCAGGCAACAAGCCCATAGCGCTCGTAGGCGGCGGCACAGGCATGATCGGCGATCCCTCCGGGCGCACGGATCTTCGCTCCATGATGACCGTCGAGCAGATCGACCACAACTGTGAGTGCTTCAAGAAGCAGATGAGCCGCTTTATCGAGTTCGGCGAAGGCAAGGCCATGATGGTCAACAACGCCGACTGGCTCAGGGACCTCAACTACATCGAATTCCTCAGGGATATCGGATCCTGCTTCAGCGTCAACGAGATGCTCCGCGCAAGATGCTACGAGCAGCGTATGGAGAAGGGCCTGAGCTTCCTTGAATTCAACTACATGATCATGCAGGCTTTTGACTTCTACAACCTGTACAGGACCTATGGCTGCAACATGCAGTTCGGCGGTGACGACCAGTGGAGCAACATGCTGGCCGGCACAGAGCTGATCCGCAAGAAACTCGGCAAGGACGCTTTCGCCATGACCATCACCCTTCTGCTCAACTCCGAGGGTAAGAAGATGGGCAAAACAGCGAAGGGCGCAGTCTGGCTCGATCCCGACAAGACTTCTCCCTACGATTTCTACCAGTACTGGAGAAACATCGGCGACGCGGACGTACTTAAGTGCCTGCGAATGATGACCTTCCTTCCTCTCGAGCAGATCGACGAGATGGATAAGTGGGAGGGCGCTCAGCTCAACACAGCCAAGGAGATCCTGGCGACCGAGCTGACCACTCTGGTACACGGAAGCGATGAGGCCGCCAAGGCCAAGGCGGGCGCAGAGGCGCTCTTCAGCGCGGCTACTCCCGGCAGCATGGACAATGTTCCCACTGCAGTGCTCGCCGCAGAGGATTTTAATGAGAACGGCGAAGTCGATATTTTGACAATACTCGTAAAGGCAGGCCTGGAGAAATCCAGAGGCGACGCGCGCAGAGACGTAATACAGGGCGGCGTCACCGTAGACGGCGAAAAGGTCCAGGATTTCAAGGCTGTATTCACAAAGGATGCCCTTAAGGACGGCAAGCTCGTCAAGAGAGGCAAGAAGAGCTTCAAACTCGTCAAATGCTGATGAATGCGCAATGCCTGTAGTATGAAACTGCAGGCATTGTTTTAAGACGACGACCTTTCCGCGGTGCGGAACTGATATCAGGAGGAACACAGATGATAGCAGCGGATGCAATTGTGAAATGTCTTGAGGCTGAAGGGGTAGAATACGTCTTCGGATATCCCGGAGTCGCCATCTGTCCTTTCTATGACAGCATTTTGAATACCAATATCAAGACCATCCTGGTGAGACAGGAGCAGAACGCGGCCCACGAGGCCAGCGGGTATGCCAGGATCTCGGGCAAGGTCGGCGTCGCCGTTGTCACAAGCGGTCCCGGCGCGACCAATCTGATCACTGGGATTGCCACGGCTTTCGCGGACAGCATCCCTTTGGTCTGCATCACCGGCCAGGTGGACTCTAATCTCATGGGGAGCGATGTCTTCCAGGAGGTCGACGTCTCAGGCGCCTGTGAGTCCTTCGTCAAATTCAGCTATATCGTGCGCAAAGCTTCTGATATTCCGAGGATCATGAAAGAGGCCTTCCACATTGCCAGCACCGGCAGAAAGGGACCTGTCCTCATCGATATTCCGATCGACGTGCAGAAAGCGGAGATCCGCAAATTCGCGTATCCCGAGAGTGTCAGCATCCGGACCTATAAGCCCACAGTGATGGGACATGCGGTCCAGATCAAAAAAGTGATCAAAGAGCTCCAGAAGGCCAAACGGCCTATTATCTGCGTCGGCGGCGGCGTGCACCTGAGCAGCGGCGCCAAAGAAGAAGTGCGCAGATTTGTGGAGGAGAAGGATATTCCCGTGGTGTGCACCATGATGGGACTGGGAGTCCTTCCCACCAACCATTTCCTCTTTTACGGTATGGTGGGCAATAACGGCCAGGCCTATGGCAACAGGGCCATGAACGACGCGGACATGATCATCATGGTCGGCGCGAGAGTTGCGGACCGCTCCTTCAGCCAGCCTGATCTGATCACGGAGAACAAAGTCCTTGTTCATATCGACGTAGATCCCGCCGAGATCGGCAAGAACGCGGGTCCCACGATCCCACTGGTCGGCGATATCAAGCATGTTTTTGAAGAGTTCAACAAGGCGCAGATCACAGCGGATTATTCGCTCTGGATCGACAAACTCGACGGCTATAAGGACGACACACAGAACGCGTCCCGCAGGAAGCGCCACATGTATTCCTCCACCATGACCGAGGAGGAGATCAACGCTCTGATGGTCAATCCGGAGATCTTTATAAAGCGCCTGTCCAGAGCAATGAGGGACGACATGGTTTATGTGGCGGACGTCGGACAGAACCAGCTCTGGTCCTGTGCGAACTGCGTCATCAAGGAAAATGGCCGCTTCCTGACAAGCGGCGGTATGGGGACCATGGGATACTCTGTTCCCGCGGCGCTGGGCGCCAAACTCGCGGCGCCGGACCGTCAGGTCGTGGCAGTGTGCGGCGACGGCGGCTTCCAGATGACGATGATGGAACTTGCGACCATGAAGCAGTACAAGGTTCCGGTCAAGATCGTTGTACTAAGGAACAATGTCCTGGGCCTGGTGCGCCAGTATCAGCACTTTACCTATCAGGACCGCTATTCGGTCATAGACCTGGGCGACTCCATTCCGGATTTCAGAAAGCTCGCGGACGCCTACGGAATCCGCTATCTGCAGATCGCCGCGGTGGAAGATATGGACAGCGGCATTGAGGATTTCCTCTCGGATGACGAGGCTACGCTGCTTGAAGTGATCATCGATCCCAAACTGGTAGTCTGAACCGGCAAAATGGTGACTCAATCGGATAATACAAAGGGGAAACAGGTATGAAGAGAATCTATTCTGTACTGGTAGAGAACCGGTCGGGCGTTCTGTGCAAAGTCGCGGGACTGTTTTGGCGCAGATGCTTTAACATCGACTCCCTCGCAGTGGGAGAGACCGAGGATAAAAATGTTTCCAATATGGTCATCGTATCAAGCGGCGACCGCAGGACTCTTGAGCAGATCGAGAAGCAGCTCAACAAAAAGCTGGACGTCATCAAGGTCAAGACTTTCGATGAGACGGAGAGCATCAACCGGGAACTGATGCTGGTCAAGGTGCGCTACAACCGCACCAACCGCAAGGACATCATGGAAAACTGCGAGATCATGGACGCCAAAATAGTGGACATGTCCAAGACTATGATGACGATCCAGATGTGCGACACGCCTGAGCGCGTGCAGATCTTTCTGGATACTCTGCGCACTGTCAGCATCATTGAGATCGCGAGGACCGGCACTCTGGCGCTCCTTAAATGTTCCGAGCAGGGCAGATAAAGGCGCGGATCCGGCTAAATCGGTCTCTCTCAGGGCCTTTTTGGGTTTGACTTGATGGGAGCACAGCGTTATAATAGTTGCAATTTGGCAAAACATTAAAAAAATTCATCAGATGAATGAAGATGATTCATCATATGAAGGGATAAGATGAAATGAGTGAAGTGACCAACAGAAAGGTGTTCCAGATCCTCGTTGACAACAATTCAGGTGTATTGAGCCGTATTTCCGGCCTGTTCTCCCGAAGAGGATACAACATCGAGAGCATTACGGCGGGCGTAACTGCTGAGCCCACCATCACCAGGATCACGGTCGTGACATCCGGTGACAACGACATCATGGAGCAGATCGAGAAACAGGTTATGAAACTTGTGGACGTCAGGGACATACATGAGCTCAAGCCTGAGGAGAGTGTATTCAGGGAACTTGCGATGATCAAGGTCAAGGCGAACGCGGACCAGAGAGAGAATGTGATCGCTCTCGCCAATATTTTCAGGGGAAACATCATCGACGTATCCAATGAGAGCCTTATGATCGAAGTTACAGGAAACTCCGGCAAAGTCGATGCGTTCCTCAAACTCGTCAGCGGCTATGAGATCCTGGAACTCGCGAGAACAGGCGTCGCGGGACTTGGAAGAGGAACCAAGAACGTCATCTATCTGGACAAGCTCATCTGAGAGGCACAGCGGCTCATTTAAAGAGCCTCAACATGGTTTTCTGTCCGGACCGGAAACTGTTTGGTCCGGTGGAGATATACTAAGATATTTATGGAGGAAAGAAAAATGTCAGAAGCTAAGATCTATTACCAGGAAGACTGCAACCTGTCTGTACTGGAGGGCAAGACAATCGCTATTATCGGCTACGGCAGCCAGGGCCATGCGCATGCGCTCAACCTCAAGGAGTCCGGATGCAACGTCATCGTAGGCCTTTACGAGGGATCCAAGTCCAAGGCTAAGGCTGAGGCGCAGGGGCTCAAGGTTTACAACACTGCTGAGGCAGCTAAGATGGCGGACATCATCATGATCCTGATCAACGATGAGAAGCAGGCCGCTATGTACAAGAAGGACATCGAGCCCAACCTCAAGGCCGGCGATATGCTGATGTTTGCTCACGGCTTCAACATTCACTTCGGTCTGATCAAGCCTCCGGCAGATGTAGACGTAACCATGATCGCTCCCAAGGCTCCCGGCCACACTGTCCGCAGCGAGTACCAGGCAGGCAAGGGAACTCCTTCCCTCGTAGCTGTTTACCAGGATGCTACAGGCCAGGCTCTTGACAAGGCACTTGCATACGGCGCAGGCATCGGCGCTTCACGCGCAGGTATCCTTGAGACCACATTCAGAACCGAGACCGAGACCGACCTCTTCGGCGAGCAGGCTGTCCTTTGCGGCGGCGTCTGCGCTCTGATGAAGGCAGGCTTTGAGACTCTGGTAGAGGCCGGCTATGATCCCCGCAACGCATACTTCGAGTGCGTACACGAGATGAAGCTGATCGTCGACCTGATCTATCAGTCCGGTTTCGCCGGAATGAGATATTCCATCTCCAACACCGCTGAGTACGGCGACTACATCACAGGTCCCAAGATCATCACAGACGAGACCAGAAAAGCTATGAAGAAGATCCTCGCTGACATCCAGGACGGTTCCTTCGCTAAGGAATTCCTTCTTGAGATGAGCCCCAACGCAGGCCAGCAGGTCCACTTCAACGCTATGAGAAAGCTCAATGCCGAGCATCCCGCTGAGAAGATCGGCGCTGAGATCCGCAAGATGTACAGCTGGAACAACGAAGGCGATATGCTGATCAATAACTGATATAGAAATTCAGCACCCCGTAAAAATGAAAAAGTGCCGCTCTCAGGAATTCCTGGAGCGGCATTATTCTTGTATCTGATGTAAAAGAGGTCTGTTCATTATGTGGCAGGGATTACCTTAGCGGTTGCGGCATGTCCCTTTTAGAGTTGCTTTGAATGAGCGGCTGGATGAACCAGGAGCTGGATCCCGGTCTTTTGCGACTAAATCCTCCAGTGCAACTTGTTCTCCATCGGATTCGGTTAAAGGCCATATTTGGATGTAGCCCATTTGGGCATTTCTTGCTGGGTGCTCCATCGGATTCGACTAAAGACCATATATGGATGTAGCCTGTATTGGCATTTATTAATCTGCGATACATCGAATTCAGCCTATGCCTTGATTTGGATGTAGAGTTCAAGTAAGTCAAGCTTTTCGAAATCCACCGGATATGGCGAAAAACTAGAATGGATGTAGAAATTCAGTTGGACTGACATTTCGAGCTCCATCCGATTTGGCAACAAGCCAGAGTGGATGTAGAAATTCAGTTGGACTGGACTTTTTGCGCCCATCCGATTTGACGACAAGCCGAAAAGGATGGAGATTCTGTGCCTGTCACGCCAAACAACGTAATAAGGGGCTTGCCACACAAACGTAGGATTATCAAAATCCCATGCTTAATGCGGCAGCCCCTTATTTTATTCCTTTTTATGTGACGATGAATGCTTAATTTTATACAATTCTTCCCGCCACTGCACAGTTCGCAGCCGTAACAGGTGAAGCCAGATAAATATTGACCTTGGAAGTGCCCATGCGGCCGAGGAAGTTGCGGTTGTTGGTGGCAACGACCACTTCGTTGTCCGTGAGGATGCCTCCGGTCCTGCCGCAGCAGAGGCCGCAGCCGGGGGTTGTGATCATTGCGCCGGCCTGCGCGAGAATGTCCAGGGTGCCGTCAGCCAGGGCTTCCCTGTAGATCTTGCGGCTGGCAGGAGTGACGATCAGTTTGACGAAAGGCGCGGCGTGTTTGCCCTTGAGGACAGAAGCCGCTGCCTGCAGGTCCTCGAGGCGTCCGTTGGTGCAGGAGCCGATGAAGACCTGATCCACGCGGACACTGCCGTCTTTGATAAGACCCACGGAAGGAACGACGCTTCCTTCCTTCATAGCCGCTGCTTCTGAGATGACCTGAGAGACCGGCTTGATCTTGTCCACCTGTGAAGGGCAGGCCATAACAGGGACAAAATCTTCCGCGCGGTAGTTCAGCACCTTTGAATAGACAGCGTCTTCATCGCCGTGAAGGGATGAGAGGAATTCATCGAGTCCCTCCAGTCCGCAATAGGCCGCAGTCTTCTCGTCAGGGGAGAAGAGCCCGCATTTGGCGCCGCATTCGACGGTCATATTGGACATGGTCATGCGGCTCGCGACAGACATGGCGTCTACTGTACTGCCTGCAAATTCAAGAGATTTGTAGGTTGCGCCGTCAGCGCGAAGGTCTCCGATAATGGTGAGAATGACATCCTTGGAAGTGACGCCCTCGGGAAGAGTTCCATTGATATTGACGCGGATAGTCTCGGGGACGCGGACCCAGAGTTTGCCGGTTCCGAGGATACTGGCCATCTCTGTGTAGCCTATACCTGTGGAAAAGGCGCCCACACAGCCGTAGGTGACAGTATGAGAGTCTGTGCCGAAGGCGACGTCGCCGGGCTTTACATAACCTGCTTCCGTCATCAGCTGATGGCAGATGCCATCGGAGCGGTGTACGTTCTTAACGCCGTATTTGTCACAGAAATCATCGCCGATATGGTGATGGCGAGGGTCGTCAAGCTGGCTTGCGGGCACGAGATGATCGTAGATCAGGACAGTGCGGTCCGGATCCCAGATCTTTGTAAAGCCCATTTCTTCAAATTTGTCCTTTACAAAGGGAATGAAAATATCGTGGATCATGACGCGGTCGACATTGACCGTGATGATATCG
>Ga0310695_10009720_pt1 | contig 14348 bp, 22 predicted proteins | sample RumenRJG_04DNA_FD_203882 | JGI IMG/M metagenome (GOLD analysis project Ga0310695, IMG submission 203882) | Bovine rumen microbial communities from Lethbridge, Alberta, Canada - RJG_04 (v2) (version 2) | ecosystem: Host-associated > Mammals > Digestive system > Stomach > Rumen | place: Canada... | reverse complement strand
AGCCGAAATGGTTATTCCATTTTCTGCTGTCTTTACCCCCGAAGGTTTATGAGGTGAAGGATACCCTTGAAGAGGCCCGGGCGAATATTCAGCAGATCAAGGATGCCATCATTGAAAATGACCTTCAGGTAACTGTTCCTCGACTCCGTATCACGTATGATGATAATCTCATCACCTTCAGCAGTCAGAAAGACCGTCCGTATTTGAAGTTTTACATCCAAGATAACTATAGGAAGATTTGATATGACAGACCGAGACAGAATATTACAAAAGACCAACGGTGGACTTGACGTGTTCGTCCATTATATGGGTGGTGACTGTAAGAAGAAGGTGTTTCGCAACTCCTTCCGCACAGACAATAATCCCTCCTGTCACCTCTATTATAATGAGGATAATGCAGGCGGTGAGGGCCGTTTTATCTTGAAGGATTTTGGTGACAGCACCTGGCATGGCGATTGTTTTTGGCTGGTTGGTAAGTTGACCGGTCTTGATGTCCGTAATGATTTTATGGAAATCCTTCGTACTATCGACAGGGAATGTGAGTTGTTCATTCTCGACGATGCTCCAGTAGGTCATCATCCTGTGATGAAGAAAGTAGTGACGGAGAGAACTACCGACAACCGTCCTGTGAAGTTTACCCCTAAGTATCGTAACTTCAACAAGTTCGAATTAGAATATTGGCAGTCGTATGGTATTACCATTGACGTGCTGCAGCGTTTCGGTGTGAAATGTCTCACATCCTGTTATTTTGAGCGTGCAGACGGTAGCCATTATAATATATATGGTACAAAGGAAGTGCCGATGTTCGGCTATACCTTTAACGAAGGAACTGGTATCAAGGTTTACCGTCCAGGTGCTGAGATTGGTCGTTTCATGTACGCCGGGAATCTCCCGCGTCCATATATCTTTGGGATGGCCCAGATTGAACAGGAGCGAGAGAAGATTCGTTCCCGTAAAGAAACCCTTGACGTAGCAAAGGACTTTTGCTTATTTGTCACTGGTGGAGAGAAAGATGTCATGTCTTTATCAGCCCGTGGCTTCTATGCCATCAGTTTGAACAGTGAGACAGCGAAGTTATCCTCACGAACGTTCAACCAGATTGTTCAGCTGTTCCCGTATATCGTATTTTTGTACGATTGTGATGAGACTGGCATTCGTGAGTCAGCCCTGCGTGTGCAGGAGTGCCGTAATTATCCCAAGGAAGATTCTGCTACAAAATGCCAGATTCTTTCTGTTAAGTTACCGCTTTCTGGTTCCAAGCAAGAGAAGGATATCAGCGACTTCTTCCGTAGCGGTCATGATGCCGAAGAGCTTAGTGATCTTGTTTCTTCTGTTATTGCCTTTCAGAGTTTAACTAAATAATTTCATTATGATGATGTGTATGCCTACAACAGCCAATCCAGGCTTCTACAGGAGCCATGCCACCGTGAAGGGTGAGACTGCTGCCAATAGCACGCTCTCCTTCCCAAAATTAAGGCATCGTGTACCCTTGGCTGCGAAGAATGTACAGGTGTCGTGCATGAACAGAATCTATACCGGTTTCGGATTCCGTAATGACAATGGCGGTATGGAGTTCTATAGTGAGGACAGCAAGCAGCGTCTTGCTGAGACCACCGAGGAATTGATTGAACAGTTACGTTCCCATTTATCTGATTTGAAGACTAAGTTGTCTGAGGAACAGACTATCTATGATGAAGGTTCGGAGCATATCGACGAATGGACTACCGACCTTCAGGCAAAAGAAGCAGAGCTGTCACGTTTAAATGACGATTTACAGCAGCTCATCGAGCAAGGTAAAGCTGGTGCTATTGAAGAGACTGAGCGCGAACGTCAGCGTTACATCCTTCGCAAGGATATAACCGAAATGAAGTCCAAAGTGGCACAAGTCAAGAGTAAGATTGATACTTACAAAGCCAGTTATTGCAAGATGTCTCAACTCGAATCGCTGATTGGTGAGTTAGAGAGCGAGATTGCCGATAAGGAAAAGCAGAAGACCATCCTTTCGACTTTCACCGTTGAGAAGAATGGTATCTTGACATTCCCGATGGTGAACAATCGCCGTCAGAAGGCCGTCTGCGTTTTTGCAAATATTCTGGACTATCTCAGTTATGTTGTCATTGTTTACGAGACAGGTTATGATGAGTTCCCCAAGAACTGTGACTGCATCGTGTTGAATGACTCTGCTAATTTCATGAAGATGCTGGTATCTGTTGATACCTATGATTACATCTTCTGTTTCTTCCCTGACACCATCCTACATAAGAGTCTTGAAAAGACGATTATTCAGCGTGACGCTCCCCGCGCTGTCAGCATGGGACACCATTTCTGCGGTCATACCTCTCTCTATGACTATCTCATGAGTTTTGGTGATGATGACGAACCTAATGAAAATGACAAATAATAATATGATTATGAGAAAGAAGAAAGAAAGTCTGGCTGTGGAGCAGCCCGTAGAAGTAAAGAAACCTGTGGTGAAGCGTGGTCGCCCACCAAAGAAGTCTGTGGAGTCCTCTGAGACCCCAGCGTCTGCAGAGACTGTTTCCGTGTCGAAGGAAAAGAAGATTGATGGCCGTACTAAAGAAGGCCGTCTGCAGAAGGTCAATGCGGAGATTGAAGCACTTACAAAGAAGCGTGATGATCTCCTTGATGAATGTACCTCTGCCAATGTGATGCTGAATCGGATGCTTGAACGTATAAAGTTCCTGCCGATTTTACTGTCTGCCTTCAATGCCCTTACAGACAAGGGTGATGTGAAGTTAGAGAAGCCCGATAAGGGTGCCGCTTACTGGTACATCCGTGCCATGCCTACGAGGAAGAGTTTTGAGGTCGTCGCCTGTCAGTGGAATGACTGGACGAGTGACCACTATCGCTACTGCAAGGGAAATATGTTCCTTGATGAGAGTGTCTGTAACAATGCCTGTCAGGCTATGAATGAAATGTTGTCGGAACTATAAAAAACATGAGATTATGACTGAGATGTTTTTTCATACGATTATAAATTTTCTCTGGATTATCATCTTGACCGCTGTTGCGGCCATTGCCTCGTGCATAGCCTATGTGGCGGTTAAGGTGGTTTTCTGTAATGACAAAGCGAAAGATGCTACTAATCCACAGATGAATAACGAAAAAGTATAGAGTTATGCACGATTCAGTAATCAAGTTTACCTGTCGCAGTACGGACCTTGACAGAACCGAAGAGTTCTGGCAGTGTGATACTGTTGATGTCCGTTGGGACGCGATTATGGATAATATAGTTAAGGTGACAGGTTTGTCAGCCTCCAAGAATATGCAGCCACTACGTGAAGGTGTGTTCCTTGTGAAGGACAGCACAACCATTGACGACCTGAGAGGTATGGCTGATCTTATCAAGCAGTGGTATAAGATTGACTGTTTTCAAATATCCATTGACCGCAGTACGAATACCGCTCATATGCTCTTTGACTTCAACGATCGAGAGAAGGCTAAGAGTGTTGTCATCAACCGCAGTCAGCAGATTGCGTTGTCTGTGATGATTCTCCGCTATCTTCATCTTCCCCGTCCGGAAGGTTCTGAGCAATGGCTTGCCTATTTCCTCAAAGACCGTTTCAATGATAACCCGGATGCTTTCGCTACGCTTCTGGATAAATTGAAGCACGCTAAGTTAGGCAAGGAGAGTTTTAACCTTGCCAGTGATGTTCTGAACTATGTTCAGCAGATGTGTCAGGGAACATTAAAGTGATGGAACTATGAGTGACTGGGGTGTTGTTTCAATTATCGTGCTTTGCATCCTCATAGGATTTGTCGTACAGATTTTGCTCTGCTATGCCATGTTTTATGCTGGCAATCGGAGTACAGCCGATGACACAGATATAGATGTTACTCAACAAAGTGAAATTCATAAAAACAATGAGGGAAGCCCTTGTGAAAGTCCTTCCCTTTCCAATGAACATTTAAGTAACTAATTAAAAATAAGTATTATGGCAAAAAGTGTAGAACCAAAAGTGGAAATCAAGCCTGTCGCATGGACTGGCGAGATTGTGTTGAAGTATCAGGGGTTTGTGACAGTCACAAGACCTGACGGTAAAGAGAAGGTGATGACTGGTGAGCCGATGGGAACCGTCGAAGCCGCCAAAGAGAGTCTGAAACATGAGATTATGCAGCGTCAGCAGGATGTAAATGCTGCAATCTCTGCATTAAAGGATATTATGTAGTACTACTTTGTCAGTAATATTCTCGGTGACTATGAAAGAAGGTCAAAATACCAACCTGGAGCACGGCTCAGAACAGGAGCAGCAGGAAGTTCCTGCGTATGTCCTGAATAAAGGTCTGCCTCGTTTCGTCGGCCAAACGGAGATTAAGCGTCTCCGTAAGGTCGTCGAAGAGAAGAATGCACTCATTGAGAAATTCAAGAAATACGACGAAGAGCGCAAGGAGTACTATAAGAATATCCAAGACCTTGTTGACCGTCTCGAAAGTGAGAATAGCGAACTAAAGAAAGAGAATGCCAAACTCCTGACGAATGTCGAGAAGTTGCGTAAGAAGCAGGAGCCGTTGTTTGCTCCAGAGCTGCGTGGACTCATGGAGTCTGGTGATATGACTGCCTCAGAATATGAGAAGTTCATGAATCTCTATGCCTACTGGCTACAACATCGTAATGATGTGATGTTCTACAAGAGTCGCCTGAAGACAGGACGCGGCAGCGTCAAGGATTTGAAGAGCGACATCCAGAGTATCAAGGCCATTCTGATGAATGCCGGTGATATGGAATTGTTGGATCGCCTGTCAGAGCGTATGCTTTCCATGACAGCCCACTTAGACACCCTGCAGCAGCGGTTGTCCTCTGGGGTTGACGAAGTTGAATAACTATGAATGGTAAGAAGTTGAAGGAACTGATAAGCCGTATTCCGGATGATGCCGAGGTGGTTCATCTATGGAACGGTGGTTTCGCCTGGCGAGAGGGCGGCGGTAACCTTCATGCTTATTCGTTCAAACCAGATTTTATTAAAGACAAGTGAATATGGAAAAATTTTTTGAAGGTAATGAATATCAATTTCAAGTGATGGAAATTGTCATGAAAGTCTGGGAGCAAAAAATGCTTCAGGCAAATGATTGGCAAGATTTCTATCCCCTGTTAATTGAAAAAGATAGTAGTAGGGTCGCTAAGATTGACCTAATGGTCGGTCATGGATTGACAGACGATCAAATTTCTGAGTTCAAAAAGTTATGTGAAGAGAAGTTTGGAAAAGGTTGTCCTCCTTCTCTATGTAAGGAAGAAATTTGGAATAACAAAGAAGCCAAAACACATACCAGATATCTTACTTGGAAAGAGAACCGTTCTGTTTGGCCCCATGCGCCATTAAGCGGGACATCATACGGTCTTGATTACGAATGGTATCTTAAAAAGCAAGGAAAAGAATTTCCTGCAGATTTGCTTAGAGCAGGTGAAGTAAGATGTGAAGGTGTTATTTACAGACCCATATGGGACACCATGGAGTTTGTTTTTGCTTGTCAAGATGGTGTAGCTTGTTCTTTTAAGGATATGCCAGGTTATTATGTACCACGTAATTGGAGGTTGTAGTTATGAGTAACGTAAATCTTTTATATATCGACCTGTTTTGCGGTGCTGGAGGCACCTCGACGGGTGTGACGAAAGCACGGCTGTTTGGGAAACAGTGTGCAAAGGTGGTGGCGTGTGTAAATCACGACGCTAACGCTATTGCGTCCCATCAGGCGAACCATCCCGACACGTTACATTTCACCGAGGACATCAGGACTCTTGAACTGAGTCCGCTGGTGGCCCATCTTCAGAAGGTACAGAAGAAATACCCGGATGCTTACGTGGTATTGTGGGCCAGTCTGGAATGTACGAACTTCTCCAAGGCAAAGGGCGGTCAGCCGAGGGACGCTGACAGCCGGACACTGGCTGAACATCTGTTCCGTTATATCGAGGCTATCAACCCACATTACATTCTGATTGAAAATGTCGAGGAATTTATGTGTTGGGGTGATTTGGATGCTAACGGTAAGCCCGTCAGCAAGGATCAGGGACGCAGTTACATGAAATGGGTGAAGAATGTCCGTAGTTACGGATATGATTTTGACTACAGGATTCTCAATGCTGCCGACTTCGGAGCCTATACCAGCCGCAAGCGTTTCTTCGGTCAGTTTGCCAAGTGCGGACTTCCTATTGTTTTCCCCGTTCAAACCTATGCCAAGAATGGTGATGAGGGTGGTATGTTCCACCAGTATAAGAAATGGAAGGCCGTCCGTGAGGTTCTTGACCTCACCGATGAAGGAACGAGTATCTTCACCAAGAAAAAGCCGCTGTGCGAAAAGACCTTGGAGCGTATCTATGCCGGCCTGGTGAAGTTTGTTGCCGGAGGAAAGAAACAGTATGAAGACTGGATTCTGAAATACAACAGTATGAACAGGAGCGGCCATTACAGGCCGTCATCGACGGATGAGCCGTGTCCTGTGGTTGCCACCCAGAACCGCTTGGGTTATGTGAAGGTGAACTTCCTGAGTAAGCAGTTCAGCGGCGATCCTGGGAGTAAGAACCAGTCGGTCGAAAAACCTGCAGGAACCATTACCTGTGTGGATCATCATGCTTTTGTCACGGCATATTTTGGTAACGGCTACAATTCATCTATTGAGAAGCCGGGGCCTACCGTGACGACAAAGGAGCGTCATGCTCTGGTGAACGCTGTCACCATCAAAGACCATAACATCGACCTTGACGCTCCCATGCCAGATGATATCCCTTTAGAGAAGGTACAACTGTTATCACAACAGTTTATTGCCAACGAATATAGTGGTGGCGGTCAGATTGGTGAGATTGATACTGTCAGCCCTGCCATTCTCTGTACCCCGAAGCAGAAACTTGTGACCGCTGAGCAGTTCTTGATGAATCCCCAGTACCAGAGTGAGGGAAGGGATTTGGAAAAGCCCTGCTTCACATTGATTGCCCGCATGGATAAGATGCCTCCGTATCTTATCAGCACAGAGCAAGGAGAACTTGGTATCGTCCTTTATGACGATGACACACCTATGACACGTAAGATTAAGGAGTTTATGGCCGCATACGGCATCATCGATGTGAAGATGCGTATGTTGAACATCCGTGAGTTGAAGCGTATCATGGGATTCCCTGAAGACTATACCTTGATAGGCAGTCAGGCCGACCAGAAGAAATTCATCGGCAATGCCGTCGAGGTGAATATGAGCCGGGTCCTCTGTGAGGCCCTGGCAGAGCGTTTATCTGATTTCCAAAAAATTGCAGTGTAACATGTTAATGAATTTTGTTTTCGGAGGCATTGGTTTCCTCCTTGGTGCTCTCATGGGATTTATCTTGGCTGGTCTGGCCGCTTGTAGTAGGTTGAACTTTGATGATAAGTAATTATGGGAGAGGATAAGATATATTTGTTTTGTTACGGTGAAAACTGTGTGTTGAAAGAGTTGTGTCAGCGTTTCCTGCTGGGTCAGAGGATTGATTCCCATGCACCAGGCTATTCTTGGATTCATAATTGTGATGTAGAAGTTCGGAATGCCTACATTCCCACAAAAAATAGCTAAAAGATATTATTATGGCAAGGCTTATTTCACGAGACGAGGCAGCTATGCTGTTAGATGTCACCCCTCAGACCATTTCAAACTGGGTTGAGAAGGGAATTTTGAAATATCATCAGGTTGACCACCAGTTGAAAATAGATAAAGCGACTATCGAGAAGTATTTCGATACGTTGTCAGACTTGGCTTTCATTGAAAAGAGAATCTTTGCGGCGAAGCGTGACCTTCAGTTGGCAGAGAAGGAGTTAGAGAAGAATCTTGATGATACCCGTTCTGCCATCCACCTGTTAGGAAAAGGTGTTCCCGCATATCTTCTCAATGAGATTTTTTCGGCTATCATCGAGGCCAGTGGTGACGATGTACTGAAAGAACGTGAGAAAACTATTCTTACGATGCTTCTTGAAGGTAAGGATGTGGAATTTGTGGCTGAAGAGTACGGTCTTACGCGTAGCCGTATCATGCAGATTGTCAGTAAGGCCGTGCGCAAACTTGCCACGGTGAAGACGTTCTCTGAGTTACGTAGGGAATATAAGCAACTTGTTTTTGACAATGCCAATTTTCAGAATGTTATTGAAGCATTGCAGAACCGTATCAAGAAACTGGAGCGTATCAACAATATCGATACTGCACCAGTATCAGAATATGATTATCTGTTAGGTGATAAAGGTGGAACCTTTACCGCCATGATGAATACGCCAGTCTATGATTTAGACATTTCTGTTAGGTCTTTGAATTGTTTAAAAGGTGCCGACGTTGATACACTTTACGACCTTGTAAAGTGTAACAAGACCGATTTGATGAAGTTTCGCAATTTCGGTAAGAAGTCATTGACGGAACTTGAAGACCTGTTAGAGAATCTGCATCTCCATTTCGGCATGGATGTGGATGCCATCATTGCTGCCGATTCTGAGAAGATGATTTGGGAAAAGAAATCCAATGTTATAAATCTCTGATTATGCGTACACCTATAACATACTATGGAGGAAAGCAGCAGCTGGCAGAGACCATCATTAACATGATGCCGTCTCACAAGATCTATTGTGAGCCGTTCTTTGGCGGTGGTGCTGTTTTCTTTGCCAAGGGGAAGAGTTATCTGGAGGTCATCAATGATATCAATGACCGTCTAATAACCTTCTATGAGGTGTGCCAGGACGAAAAGATGTTTGCTGAGTTGATGGAGCGAGTGCAGCAGACGCTTCACAGTGAGAGATATTACAAGACAGCCTATCAGTGGTGGCTTGATCCTGACCGTTGCTATGGTAATAAGGTAGAGTTAGCCTGGGCGGTATGGATTGTTACCAATATGTCTTTCTCTGGTTCGCCGAGTGGCGGTTGGAAGTGGGACAACGGTACGGCTGGCAGTCATAGCGGTATCGTGATGGAACACTACCGTCAGGCATTCGTTCCTTCGCTCCATGAGCGGTTGAAGAATGTGCAGATAAGCTGCCGTGATGCCTCTCTGGTTATCCAGCAGCGAGACCGTGCCGAGACATTCTTCTTCCTCGATCCACCTTATCCTGAGACAACACAGAAGCACTATAAGGGTTATTCCTTTGAGCATTTCGAGGAACTGCTCGAAATGCTCACACACCTTCAGGGAAAGTTCCTGTTGTGTAACTTCGACTCTGATATGCTTCGTAAGTATGTCACCCAGAACGGATGGAACATGGCCGTGAAGGATATGCCGATGCGTGTTGCGAACTTCAAGGGAAGATCACGACGTAAGCAGGAGGTGATGGTGTATAATTATGATTTGGAACCAAAACTATTCTAATTTAAATTATTGAAGATATGAAACTGACAAAAGTAACATTTACAGGTGTTGATGAGCGTACAGACGTGAAGCGTCTGGTACAGCTCCAGAAGAAATACCCCTTTGTGGAGTTCGGTGTGTTGCTGTCGTATGACTGGCAGGAAAACGGCAACCGATTTTTGGATCCGCTTATTCTCTCTGTTCTCAGAGGCAGAGGGTTGAACCTCTCTGCTCATTTCTGCGGTCAGGCTGCTATTGACATTGCTGTCGGTAAGAAATTCAAGATGGAAAAACTGTTAGGTAACAATGCAAGGATTTTTCGACGCTGCCAGTTGAACATTAAAGCTGACAGACTGTTTTCTGAGTTACGCCGTCTGGCACCCATCCCTTATATTGATGAGGTGATTATCCAGATGCACACCCCGGAGTTGTGTCAGCAGTTCTTGAACGGCCAGCGTCCTCGTTTTGCATCTTACCTTTTAGATGCCTCATGTGGTTGTGGTATCGACACACCCATTCAGATTATCACCTCCCCAGGAGTACATATCGGCTATGCGGGAGGTATTGGCCCTGACAATGTGGCTGAAAAGCTGCGTACCCTGTTGGAATATCCCTCTGATGAAATGTTCTGGATTGACATGGAAACCCGTGTCAGGACTGAAGACTGGTTTGATTTAGATAAGGTAGAGCAGGTTTTGGAAATCTGCGACTATTTGATAAAGGAATATTCACCCTCGAAATAAAAAGCCTATGTCACGGATTTATATTGCAAGCAGTTGGAAGAATAAGTTCCAGCAGCAGTTAGTAGAAGAGTTACGGAAGCGCGGTCATAAGGTCTATGACTTCAAGCATCCCTATGGTCGTAACGATGTTCCAGTCTGGGAGTCCGTCTCAGTCACTCAGAACCTCCGTAGTGCTTACGTAGAGAAATGCCTGAAAGGTAAGGATTTCAAGCGTATGCTCTTGGATCGCCAGAGCATCAAACGCTTTGAAGAGCATTTCGCTGCCATGCAGGATGCGGACACCTGTATTCTGCTGTTGCCTGCCGGGCGTTCCTCGCATATTGAGGCCGGTCACATGAACGGCATGGGAAAGCGTGTCTTTGTGATGGATACCAGTAAGGAGGTGACTCCAGAACTGATGTATCTGGCTCTCGACGATTATTTCTTCGATTTTGAGGAACTTTATCAAGCCGTTGATAAGCCCATTCCGGGCGTATGCCGTATATGCGGATGTACCGAGGACAATCCTTGTGAGCATCCCGACCATGGTACATGTTGGTGGGTTGATGATGACTGTACTCTCTGCAGCCATTGTGCAGACCTCTGTGATGATCCGAGTGAGAACATCTGCAATGACCCTCAGACGGAACATTGTATCAATGACAAGTCTAACGCATTCAAATAAAGGAGGTAGTTATGAATATGTTCTGTTATATCTTAGGCTCAGGGATTATGGATAAGCCCTATGCCGTTGAGATTGCTATCAGCATCTGTGTGATGGTGATGTTCGGATATCTGACGTGGTATGGATTTAAAAGAGCAGCATCGGTAAGGAAATATTCTTTACGCGTACAAGAATGGATGTCCTGGTGTGTTGCCCTTTGTGGTGCTGTTGCTTTCGTGGCCTTTCTTTCCATCTGTTACTTTTTTGAGAAGGCTTTACGTGTCAACGAAAAAAAACAGGAACCCTTTGAGAAAGTTGAGTATGAGAATCACGAGTATTTGATATTCAAGGATCGTGAGATTTTTCATAATCCCAACTGTCCGTGCAGGAAGATGTTTAACCTTAAAAAAGAATGTCCATGACTATTTTCTCCCCAGTGTTTTTTACAGGTGACTTCATCAAGGTGCTCGCGATGGAGTATTTTTGGACTTCTATCTTTGTTGTCATCTGTCTTCTGATATGCTGTGGGTATTACATCCGCAAGCATGGCGAAGAGACAGGCCAGCATGGTGTTACCCTTGCTGTGTACATGATTATGCTGATGCTCATGTGTCTGTTGTTCTCCTTTGTTGCTCTCAGGGATGAACAGAATGATTACGGTGATACGTATGAATGTGAACCTGTTTCAGGTCCCGTCAGTTATGAATTAGTCCAATATGATAATATAACTTATGTTTATGAAAGGTTCTAAGAGTTGGTTGATTTTAATTGAAGTGTGTCAACTGTCGTTGTACACATTAGCGTCACTATTTATCTGCTGTAACGTGGTGATGCTTTCCGAAGAGACTGAGGTTGACAAATTCGGTTTATGGTTTGTCAAAGTATTAACTGTTGTGGCGTTTGTCGTGCTCAATTTCATTGGTTGGACTACGGCACTGCCTGAAAAGAAACAAAGTAACTGATTGAATTATGTTTAACAGGATTTTAGCAAAGCTTAAGAAAGAGCCGGATCATGGGCCTTTCATGGTGTTCCGTCAAAGTAATGGTTATCCTAACCTCAATGACAGTGGGATGGATGAAGGTTATTCCGATGACGAACTTTTGTTCCCTGACCTCCCTGAGAGTGGGCGGGATGTGTATGGAGCAGCAGCCCTTCAGGGTCTGTTGGCTAACCCTAACATCGTCAAGAACCTAAAGGAACTTGATCAAGATGAAGATATGACTTTCGATCTCCTGCGTGTAGTTGATAAACTGTCAGCATGGATGTACTACGGTGGTTGTGTTAATTATGTTAGTAAAACCAATAATAATATGGGAAATAATGTCCCCAGAGAACTGTCGTACTACGGGATGTATCTCCGTAAGTTTCTCGAAGAGATAGACAGTCCGAAGAAGAACGATGAGACCTTTATCAATGAGCGTGCCGACGCTGCTGAGATAGAGTATGAGGAACGTCGTCGTGACGGCATGAGTGTGTTCGAGGCCCAGGAGTGTGCTATGGCCGTTCTGGTTGCCGGTATTAGTGAAGACATATAGTATTTATCCTTTGTATTATTATGAGTAAGACTTTAACAGCCGAAGCAGTTCACCTTAGTCGTAGTTTTTACACATTCCCCTGTGTGAAGGCTATCCAGAAGGAGTTTGGCTTCAAGGGAGCCTTCCTTATTGTAACCATCTTGTTTGAGGTTACGAGTGAGGGCTTTGAGCGGCCTTATGATAGTCGTTTCCTTCATAAGGTTGCATCTCGTCATGATGGTATTACCCCTAACTTGGTAGGGATGGTTGTACACCGTATGGCAAAGAATGATCTTCTTGACAAAGAAGCTTTCACCCAGCGTCGTATGGTAGCCATCCCATCCAAGTTTATTCTCTCTGGTGATGGAGTGATAGACAGTGAGTCTATACCTTACTTTTTTGATATTCCGAGGAAACAGACAGTTTCCTCGGAAGAAACGATAGTTAATTCGGAAGAAACCCGAATTATTTCGGAAGAAACTACTAACAATGATTGTTTACTCTTAAATAACACCTGTTATGGCACGACCAAAGAAGCAAGGTCTTGATTATTTCACGAACGATGTGAATTTCTATCAGGACATTAAGATTCGTAAACTGATACGCCATAAAGGTGTTCAGGCGGTATCGGTCTATCATATTCTGTTATGTCAGATATATGCCTCTGGCTACTATCTGCCTTGGGATGAAGATTTGCCTTTCATTGTCTCTGAAATCTCTGGTTTAGAGGAAGATACAATTCAAGACATTATCAATTACTGCATCACTATCGGTCTTTTTGATAAGACTGTTTTCGATACTCATCAGGTACTCACTTCGCATGGTATTCAGGAGCGTTATATTTCCTTCTGTACTGTCGCCAAGCGTAAGTTGCCGGATAACACTCCATATTTACTTGTGAACTTGAATCCTAATCAGGTTAATTCCGATAAAAAAGTAGTTTCTTCGGAACAAACCCTATTTAATTCGGAAGAAACAAATGATAATACGGAAGAAACCCCGAATAACTCCGGGAAAAGTACACAAAGTAAAGTAAAGGAAAGTAAAGGAAAGCACTCTTCGAGTGCGGATATCCGCGCACGCGAGGGTGAGGGGCCGATGGTAGGTGCCGATGACCAGACGGTGTGCGCCGATGTAGATGCAGAAATTACCGAGCTTCGCGCCAGTCCCATCTGGAAGGAACAGGTTTTCATGCGTTTCAAGTTTCTTGGTGTCAATGAGCAACTTCTTGATGAATACCTACAGCGTTGGGGGCAGGAAGTCAAGATCTCCGGCAAACGTCATCAGAATCTCGGCGATGCAAAGCATCATTTCAGCAGTTGGATGATTATCCAGGAAGATAAGTTGAACAAAAACAGTAGAACTAATGGAACAGACAGTAACAACGGCTATCGCACAGGCGAGGACATCTATACAGGCGCAGTCAACATCATCAAAGACTTGCGCTCTGGCGGTGGAACACCTCAGAAAGAGTTACCAGTCGTATGAGAACTTCAATGTTGAAGTGAATCCTGATACGCAGGCAATCTTTGCTTCTGATGAACGTAAGTCCATCATGGAGGGTTATTCCACTTTGGGGATGCTTGACTCTGCTTTTGGGCCAGAGTCTGCTTCGTCGTGGCTTGTCACAGCCCTTGCCAATCTGAACAAGTTCACTGGTTCCAAGAATATGGACGATGAACAGACCAAGAAACTTGCTCTGCTGTTGGCCCAGGAGTACAAGAATATGAAGTATTCTGTGATGCAAATGTTCTTCTATCGTTTCAAGTGCGGTCATTTCGGTAAGTTCTACGGGAAGGTTGATCCGATGGTTATCACCTGTGCCTTGAAGGATTTTGCTGAAGAATGCGAAGCAAAGCGACAAGAATACCTGAACGAAGAATATCTTGCCCGACGGCAGAATGAAGAGAAGCTTCGCCAGTCGGTTTACCGTCAGTGGCCGGAGTTCCTTCATGAGTTCTGTAGTCTTTTCCCTGAAAAAGAAACGAAGAAAACCGTAAGCGATGTTTATATTGATACGATATTCGTTTTAGACAGACTTATTCAATTGTCTGTGACAAAGGAACAGTACGAACTTTTGGAGAAAGAAAATATTGATGCTTTTGCATCTACATTCCGTAAGCACTTTCCCCATATGTCAGTACGATAT
>Ga0310695_10009719_pt1 | contig 14349 bp, 10 predicted proteins | sample RumenRJG_04DNA_FD_203882 | JGI IMG/M metagenome (GOLD analysis project Ga0310695, IMG submission 203882) | Bovine rumen microbial communities from Lethbridge, Alberta, Canada - RJG_04 (v2) (version 2) | ecosystem: Host-associated > Mammals > Digestive system > Stomach > Rumen | place: Canada... | reverse complement strand
GGGGCGGTCAAAGCGGCTGAGCCCGACCTTGAAAATCGGTGTGAGGTTCTTTTCGTCCATGATGACGTCGTAGTAGAACTGAACATCTTCGGCAGTCACCGACTTGCCATCGCTCCACTTGGCGCGCGGATCTACGTGGAAGGTGAAAGTCTTGCCGTCTTCGCTGACATTCCAACTATCGGCGAGGATTCCCACTTCGCGGTCTTCGGTGCTATGCAGGCTCACGAGAGGTTCGAACATCATGCCCATGAGCTCAGCCGAGAAACTATTATAGTCTTCCCACATGTTAAAGGATTTGGGCATCGCGGAGCCCCACAGGGTGATCGCACCGCAGGGGCGAGCATCCTTCGAGGCAATGGGGTCGAACTCGCCCGTTGCTTCAGGGTCTTGCTGTAGTTCGGGGCAATTCAATTCGGCATTCTTACCTGCAGACTTTGCCCCCTTGGAACCGGATTCGTTGCAAGCGCTAAGCGACAGCGCCGAAACCATCAAAGCCGCAGACATAAAGGCGGCACCATAAAACTTTTTCATATTTCCAATCTTCATTTTTCACTATGGATTGTTTCGGGGCATAGCCCCTCGCAATGACGTTTTACACAAAATAGTTTATTTAAATCACTTTGTCGGTAACAACACGCCACTCGCCCGGTTTTAAATTGCCCAGAGGAATGTTTCCAATTTGCACGCGAATCAGTCGAAGCGTCGGGAACCCCACCGCCGCCGTCATGTGGCGAACCTGACGATTCTTGCCCTCGATAAGAGTAAGGCGCACCCAACTGGTAGGGATATTCGCACGGAAACGCACCGGCGGATTACGGGGCCATAACCAGTCCGGTTCTTCGGCAATTTCTGCCTTGCAGGGTTTGGTATGGTAACCCTTGATATCTACTCCCTTGGCAAGTTTGCGCACAGCCTCTTCGGTAATCCGGCCATCTACTTGAGCCAAGTAGGTACGCGGGTGTTCAAATTTCGGATCCAGCAGTTTCTTGATTAACTTGCCATTATCCGTCAGCAAAAGGGCCCCTTCGCTATCGTGATCCAAGCGCCCCGCCGCATACACTCCCGGCGGGAATCCGAAGGTATCGAGCGCAGCATGGCCCGACTCCGGCGTAAACTGGCTCAGGACACCAAAAGGCTTGTTAAAGAGAATGACCGTGGACATCGGGAATAAAGGTAGAAAAAGAAAATACTATCTTTCCCCACATGAAGATTCTTGTTACTGGTGCAGCAGGTTTTATTGGCTCCAAGCTCATGTTCATGCTTGCGGAACGCGGCGATGAAGTCGTGGGCCTCGACAATATTAACGACTATTACGATGTCCGCCTCAAGTACGGTCGCCTCCGCGAAGGCGGCATCGAACAGCCCGGCGACAACTTCACCTATGGCGCCCTGGTGCAGAGCAGCAAGTACAAGAACTGCCGATTCGTGAAAATGGGTATCGACGACAAGGAAAGTCTCGACAAGCTCTTTGCCGAAGAAAAATTCGACAAGGTCGTGAACCTCGCCGCCCAAGCAGGCGTGCGCTATTCCATTACAAACCCGTATGCCTACCTGCAAAGCAACCTGGTCGGATTCCTGAACATTCTGGAAGCCTGTCGCCATAACCAAGTCAAGTACCTGGTGTTCGCCTCGTCCAGTTCCGTGTACGGACTCAACAGCAAAGTGCCCTACAGCGAAGACGACAAGGTGGACAATCCGGTGAGCCTGTACGCCGCCAGCAAAAAGAGCAACGAGCTCATGGCCCACAGCTACAGCAAGCTTTACAACTTGCCCGTCGCGGGTCTACGGTTTTTCACCGTATACGGGCCGTGGGGACGGCCCGACATGTCGCCCATGCTCTTCGCCCGCGCCATCTCCAAGGGCGAACCGATTAAGGTATTCAACAACGGCGACATGATCCGCGACTTCACCTACATCGACGACATCGCCGAAGGCACCATCCATACGCTGGACCATGTGCCCGATGCCGCCAAGTGCCCCAACAACGTGCCCTACAAGATTTACAACATCGGCTGCAGCCACCCCGTAAAGCTCATGGACTTTATTGCGGAAATCGAAAGCGCTTACGGCGAGCCTGCCAAGAAGAACTTCTTGCCCATGCAGCCCGGTGACGTATACCAGACCAATGCCGATACCACCAAGCTCGAAACCGAGTGCGGCTACAAGCCCCACTGGAGCCTGCACGACGGCATCGGTGAATTCATGAAGTGGTACAAGAGCGATAAGAATCCGCTCAGGTAACAAATTTCACGGAGGAAACAAAATGAAAAAAATCTCCCGCATTATTGCAGGCTCCCTGCTCGCCACCGGCATCTCTTTTGCTCAAGTCCAAATGGGCGGACACGCTGCAGTAAACTTCAGCACCCTCTGGGGTGACGGAGCCAAGGACTTCGAAATTCCCTGGAGCCTTGGCGCCGCAGTCGGTGCAGCTGCAAAGGTCAACGTAAACGAAAAGTTCTCTGTTGTTCCCGAGCTCAACATTGACTGGCGCCGTCAAAAGAACGAAGAAATCAACTGGAGCACCTGGGCAATCGAATTACCCGTTCTTGCTCGCTATAACGCGATGCCCCAAATGTACTTCGAAGCGGGTCCGCAGTTGGCATTTCTCCTGAGTTCCAAAATTGAGCAAGACTTCGACAACTACGTCGAAACAACCGATCTCGGCAAGAAAGACGCACTCAAAGTCTTCGAAATCGGTATCGATGTCGGCATCGGCTACTCCGTCATGCCCAATTTAGACATCGGCATTCGCTATGGGGTAGGCCTGACCTCTATTGCAGATGGCACTAAACTTGATGACGACGACCAAGCCTTCAAGAACATGCAAATCCAAGTTGGAGCAATCTACTGGTTCATGTAATTTTTACAACCAATATCGCGCTTGCTATTTATACAGAAAACGGCCTCAAGATGAGACCGTTTGAAGTAAATTGAAAGACTTTCAAACTTTCTTATACATTAATAAATATTTTTACATTTTATAGTTTTAGATGTTATTAAAGTCGTCGCTGTCGAACGACAAACTGCCGATGCACTCCAATAGTCCTGATTTGCGATGGCATCAGCATCATTATACGAGAATGTATGCGTTGATCCGTCAGTCGTTTTACAAACCAAACTACGCTCAACATTATCCTTTTTCGCGCAAGTCAAACTATATGTTATCCCTGATGAAAAAGTTTTTTCATCTTCATATGCAAGTGACACGGGCGTAGACGTTGTTCCAGGACCCGGACCAGGTTCAGGATCATCGCCCTTAAAGTCCACACTAAAATTACAAGAATGTGAATCGCTACTAGTGGGATCATAAATTGTAAGTGTATAGTTCTTTTTCCCCTTGGAATCGGCACCTGTAAATGTAATTTCACCACCATCATAACCAGTTTGCGCAGAACTGAATATAGACGATCCACCGAGCTTAATATCGTAAGAACAATCAGAATTACTGCAGCCCGTCACTAAATACGGGGCAATAGTAATCTCAGATTCTAAATCCTTAGGACCTCCACCAACATGGATATCATTCCCAGCACCCTTATCTTTACATTTGACACTAAATCCTACAGGAACTTCCGTATACTTCACCTTAAAGGTACAAGGGGTTCCCGTACCAATATCACTTTTAAGCGTCAAAGTGTATTCCGTTCCATCATCCGTTGATACAGTCGTTTCTCCTTCAATTTTTTTAGGAATAGTACCTTCTGAATACCTATCACCATCTATTTTCGGGTAAGATCCTCCTGTAATCGTATAGGAACAACCATACTTCGTTCCAGGTCCCACACCCCAGCTCCAATTTGCAGGAGGGCATGCCTTTACATCAACAGGGGTCACACTTACCTGAGACCCTGCAGGAATTTCCATATCATCTGGACAACTATATTGGGGCGCACTATAATCTATAATAACATTACATTCGTCTGATCCCAGCCCATTTTCAACATGGAATACATAAGTATTCTCGCCTTTCCTTTCAACAGATCCCGGCAAAGAGACCGATGTCTGCGTTCTAATTTTCCCATTTCCTTTTGTTGTTCCAACAGGCGTCACAAACCAATAATCACATTCGCCACCGCAATTTTCGACCGTAACTGGCACCGTTATATTATCACCGTGACCAGCATATATCGGAGTTGCAGGACATGTCGCTTCAGGTGGTTTAGCAACTTCTGATGCAACAACAGAGCAAGTTACGTTTCCTCCACCTTGAAGCTGGCAAGAAGCAGTCAATGTAACCGGGCCATTCATCGGCATAGTAAAGTTCTGATCTGCAAGATACGTTCCAGAACAATTGTACCCACAACCAAGCACGTTCGGAACATCATGTCCTGCAGCATTTTTTGCAGAATAAGAACAATTAGACACATTGGCGCCTGACACAACATCCACCAAGAATTTATTCTGCACTCCAGCTTTCACTTCATCCCGAATTTCACAAACCATCCCTTTGGCCGTAGTGAAAGAGCCTCGGCATTGAATTTCTGCATCTCCTGCTCTAGTAATCGCAAAAGTATGTTCCGCCTCATCATCAGGAACATTAAATGTTCCTGTCGTCACTCCGCGTCCCTTGGCAATTTCACCTGTCCAAACCGGATTAGATCCATTATCCAAATAAATACTAAACTGCTGTTTCGGAAGAGTGTTAGTGACAGATACTGCTTGAGCAGAGCCCTTCATAACAACCTCAGGCATAGTACAATCCAAATTCCCCGTAGGTGTACGTTCATCTAAAATTTCAAATTCCTGTTCGCAAGATGTAAAGGGATACTCAGTATTGCTACTTACCAGAACCATCTTATATGTTCCTACAGGCAACTTGCTATCAGAATTGTTATACGCATCCGGATTTGTAGTCACATTAGAAACATTTCCGCTAATAGAAGTACTCGGCACAACAGTGGCCACATCGGCTCCATCTTTAGTTACCTTTACCGCATAACTACACTTACCCACAGGGCAATTCAAAATCGAATAAGTCATCACAGGTAACCCAAGTCCCTGCTTTTTGGAGCGAGCATTGTCTGCTATGTGACAAGAGGTTCTGACCTTAGACACTGTCGTAGGACGAGTTTTACAAGGCGAGCCTTCAACATCCAAGCCATCATGATCTTTCATAGTCACCCAGAATTGATAATCCACAGATTCATTCGTCCCCATATAATAGTAGGGTGTACGATCAAGCGCCAATTCCCATGAGATATCGTCTGCTGTGAAAGCGCAATTTTCTGGATTTGTGGAACAATCCTTCTGATTACCAGACAAGTCATTTTCAGAAGAACCAATTTTCACTCTCGGAACATCAAGAGATCTTATTCTACTGAGGCTACCATTCTTTACCGTTGCATAGACATTCCACACATTGCGATCTTGGTTATATTCCGCCCTGCAATCAAAAAGGCTCATGGCGTTTGGACAACGGCTATGCACAGATACATTGGTAACACCAGAAGCATCGTCATACTTGACATAGGCACCAACCACCTTTTCTGGGTCAAATCCATCTACATTAGAAATATCGTTTACATTAATATTTAGCACCACTCCATTTCCCGCAGCGGTAGATGTATAAGGCTGACTATAAACCGCATCAGAGCCATAGGTGTATCCATCTGTAGAATTACGACTAAACAGATAAACCGTCACTTCTGCTCCATTGGGGTTATTCAATGTCACAATTAAGTTAGCACCACGGAAGTTTGCTGTTCTGCCACTAGCATCTATGCCAAAATATGTTCCTTCAGCTCCAGAGGTAACAGTTTTTTCCAAAAGCAGGTGTTCAGTACAATTGGTAAACTCACCCACCCAGAACGATCCACAATGGGCAGCCACAACACTATTCGCCCAAGGAGCGGCCTCTCCATAAATATCACAGTTAGCACCGCTAACACCCACGCGAGCAGTCCTATCACCATCGACAATATTACCATCAACTTCTACAGTATTCCCATGGGGGCCTTCGCTAGAGAAGTTGTATCCCATTGCAGAGCATTTTTTGTACTCATCGCTATTCGCTACATACCCAGAACAATTGGCATCATTTCCATTGTAGTAATAATCAGGAGTACACTCATTATTTCCAAACCATCTTGAAAAGCCCACCCATGGCCTTACATTTCTATCCTTGGGAACCAAGCCCCCCGTATATGCGGCCCTAAAGGAGCAAGAAATGGAAGGATATGTATCCCAGCATTCAGCAGAATAATCATCGCTCATCCAGCCAATACCATAAATTTTGAAATTTTGGTCAGACAAACGATATCCCACATACTGATTTTCTTGACTTACCAGGTTTTGTACCCCATCCAAGTCGTTCTGAACCAGATCAAAAGCCACTGCCTGGAATTCAACAGAGAATGCATCGGTATAGGCTTTCACCACCAAAACATCGTGACCATCAGATTCCTTGGTCAACGTTGCTGCAACTAGAATAATATCCCCCTGATGAGCAATTGCATTTCCAATATTCTTTGTTTGACAAGCTGTTCCACCATCAACGCAAACTCTTGCCTTGAGATTATTGTGTCTATCACTAAACACATTGAGCATCAAATAACTTGAAGCATCTAGTTCAGAACGCAATAGGAATCCAGACTGTTTGACAGCGGCTCTGGCTTCATCATCCAAAGCAACCTCTTCTCTAGGAACCTGGAACTGAGCCTTAAGTGTTCCATATCGTCCCGCTTCAACCGTACTCATAATCGTCACTGAATTTTTGGTATTCTCCTTACTCCGGCGAACCGCACTAGATTTAAGCGAGATACGACCATCTCCATCAAATTGAATGTCATCACTATTACCACTCACCAGTCGCCACTTGGCTTTCGGATGAGATCTAGAAACGTCAACACAATATTCTTTTTCCGGATTTGACTCTGCACAAATAAAGTTAGCCCTATTCGTATAGGTTCCCGAATAAGAATCATTCTTGTACGAAGCGTTCTTAAATTCATCAAAGAAGCAATGCTTGTCTTCTTCGTTAAAGTGTGCATACACAACATCATTACCTGTAATCGTAATCGTATAAGAGTCTTCGGCGTAAGGAGCCTTGGGACTCGGGCAATCTGTACCTGTTTCGCACATCCAATAATTGAAATCGTTCTTATCACTATTTTCCGGGAACGACAAAGTCACCACAGAACCATAATAAACTTGGATTTGACACTTTTCAGCATATCTAGAAGCATCTTTGAAATCTGCATAAGAACAAGTACTCGTTATAACGTCTGTAGATCCTGGTTGGGTTGCAGAAATAAGAATTTTCTGGTCAGAATTTATAGCCATTTCAGTTGAAAATCCTGTCGAGAAAGTAAACTGTCTAGCCTTAAGCGAGGCGTAAAGCGTTACCTCCGCAACTCCATCCAAACTAGCTCGTTCAATCAAATTACTACCGGGCACAACAGCCTCACAACCATTAGGAATGTAGCCGTCAAGAACCTTAAGAGAGATATTTCCCGTATTTTTACAATTCCATGAATTATTCGTTTCGGTCACAGAACACAGGAATCCATTAGCCTGGACCCACTCAGGGTTCGCAGAACAATCCGGCGCCGTTTTCTTGGCACATTTAGCTTTATCCGCATCAGAAGACCCATCTCCATTGGCAGTACACCAGGTTTCCAAAGAAGCCCTGTTCACAGTAACATTAGAAGAAACCATAATACTCTCTATGTTCGGAGTACCAACAATGCACCCCCCATTACAATCGGTAATCTGGAAATTCAACTGTCCAGAATTAGCACTGTTATTCGTAACAGAGAAAACGTTCACTGTTCCTACATTTGAACTTATAGTGAATGTACATTCACTATTCGCCAAGCAAGCTCCATCCGGATTAATAGGTTCAACAGTCCATCCAGCGATATCTGCTGGGCGCATTACAGACACTTCAAACTCTTGTACAGCAACGCCGGCCTCAACAGGAACATTCAATGTAACAACAGTTTGCTCAGTCGGCCTCAATTCCTTCCATCCGTCCACAAAGGAAATCGGAGGGTTTCCACCACCGGCACCCGTAACAACAACATAGAACGGAACAGTCGATTGTTGTCCCGAAACAGAGCCTGTCACATAACAGGTATATATGCCTTCTTCCAATTCCTGGTTTCCTACAACCAAATTTGCACCAACAGGAATTTGATTAGCACAGCTAATCGCTTCATTCTGAACAAGCATTTTACTATTTAAGGGAATCGTACTATAGTATTGATTAATAGAGCCCACAGGCCTCTTGGGCAAATAAATTACACGAGGCAATACAATAAAAGACGCTTCTGGTTCTTGTGATCCTCTCGCCAGGTTATCTATTTTTTCTTTATTCGCATACTGAGTTTCTACCGTAATAGACAACTGGGGTGCAATGCCAATATAATAGTCATCCCAAGATTCCTCGGCAACTGCAGACGGATCGGCGTCCGGATTGACAAGCGCCGTATATTCTGGATTTTCTTCAATAAGCCCTGCATTGATCAAAGCTTGGAAAACAGTTCTATTATATTCAAGATTCACTCCACCTTGGTATTTTTTCAATGTTTTGCCAGGCTCCATCATCACAGAACCCGTTATATGAATTTTATTTAATTCATCAACATCTCCTTTAGAATAAACAAAATAATTATACCGATTCAAAGCGGAATTACTACCCATCAGCATACCGGCTCCCTGACCAAGGTAAAGCAAAACAACAGCATGCGCTGCAGTAGGTGGCAGAGCCGTTTGTCCCAATTTTCTAGGAACATAGAAGATAAAATTGTGTTGTAATTCTTCAGTAAAGTTATCCCCCCCATGTTGATTATAATCCCATCTAATGGGCAAGAATCCTTCATACAACCGACCTGCAGCAGCTGCAGTGTTATAACAATTATTCAGGGCTCTTACAGCCGCATCATCCATTTTGATATGAGAATCAATATTACAAAGATCATTTGCCAGCATTTTTTTCCAAGCAGCCGTATCTTTCAGGAACACTGCTTGAGGAACTTCATCCGTAGACGATTCAATCATACGCCCATATTTATTCATTTCCTCTATATTTTTCCAATAATCACCACCTATATTTCTCAACACATTATCTGTAGGCGACCAAGTCCCAACTCTTTCCGAAGAAATATTATTACCCGTTGATTTAAAAAGGAAGTATCGATCAGCAGCAAGTCCAGAAGTGCCTGTTCCACCACAGCCATCAAAAAAGCCTTCACAATAATTATCTGAACATGTGCCCCTACTACATGCTGTTGCAGAGGCAGAATTCGTAGAGAACGCGTTATAAAGGTAAATGGGGCTTCCAAGATTTATCATCTTGTTATCAGATGTACTTTTTGTCCCAGAAATTCTAGACAAATATGTACTCCCTCCAACACCGGTTCCATTATCGCCACCCGTTCCTAAGCCAATATTTACGGAATACTCTAAAGATGCATTATCTTTAAAAACCAAATTACGCCCAACAGTAAATCGTTTCGTTCCGTCATTCGTCCTTTTCAATACTCCACCAACCGTCATATTGCCAGTTACATCTATCGCACATCTTGCATCGACTTCCCCGCCCACATATAAATCACCATAAACCGTTATTGGTTGGTTATCCGCGCAAGTCACATTTTCACCAATATAAACAATTTTATTCGGATTAGCCGCTGCACCAAAAGTCAACGCACCGCTCGTATTATTCAAGCTTCCTTTGACATAAAGATTTCCCGACTGAGTAACTGTACCACCATAATTAACATCCCCAGTTACAATCAAATTACCTATTTGAGGAACGTTATTCGTTGTCCAGTCTCCATTAATAATACCAGACTGAATAGCGTCACTACCAGTAATACCGGTACTTCTGCCTTGGAACGCATCTTCATAATTGAGTCCTGTATGCACTGTAGGACGTTTTATTTTATAAAGGCCGCTAACATTCAAAATGGCCACTTCAACATGTTTGGCCTGACCATTACGAGCAACACCCTCCGAGACCAACTTTAATTTATATATAGAGTTTTCCGTTGTCACACCAGTAAGCCAAACATTGAAATTCTGCCCCGGCCGTACCAATTCAGCCAACTGATTATTCAACTTAATCGCAGCATTTCCACTGTTCTTATACTGTCTAATGAGCGCACCCACATCGTTAGCATGGAAAGTCATCCAGCCACGAGCACTTTCAATGCCAGCCACCGCGCTTTGGTAAGCTTCGCGTTCCAGCATACGACCAGAACTAGAACGGGATTCACTGGTAATCCACTTGTAAGTTGCCGTTGCCGCAATTGTGGCCACAAGCATAAAGAGAAGAACGGCGATAAGAGAAACACCGGTCTTTGAGTTTATCTTTTGTTCTAGACGCATAAAAACTCCTAAATTCCTACACCATTGCTGGGAATGGGAACAACAATATCAATGTGACCTGTTTCACCAGCCTTGTTATTCTTTCCGCCACGACCAACTTCTAATTCTAGTTTCAAGGCTTTCACATTCTTTTTATCTTCATCGGGCAAAGTTCCCGTTCCAAAAACATAGTTAGAACCCGCAATTCTCTTCAATTTTAAATTTGATACAACGACAGTGCCATGACCAGCCAAAGGTGAATAAGTTGCAAACGTAAACGCCATACAAACATTTTCAATATTCTGCGGAACAGTAAAACGCATAGTCCGTTTACCCTGAGACGTGGTACTAGTCGGTGGATAAAACAAGAAGTCATCAAGAGACGGCACAGGAAGACCATTATTGCGGAAACCCACTGACATATGGTCACGCCCAGGAACAAAAAGCTGAGCCCCATCGGCTTCATCATTAGGATAGGCTAAAGCAAAAGATATTTCGTATTCAATCCCTGTTTCTAACGTAAACTTTTGACAGACATTATTCCAGGTTCCGGCAACATCTGTATTAGCGGCCACATACAATTCATTCTTTCGCAATTCAGCAGCACCATTCTGTACAAAACCATTCACTGAAACGCCAGTTCCCCCTCCAGATACAGCCGCTGGCGCAACAATATTCGGTAAATCTGTACGTGTCACCAACTTGAACACATCCATATTTCCTGGAGGAAACACTTGTTCTTCTTGATGCGCCGCATCGGCGTTGCTACGAATCGATGGTATCGCAGGATAAACCTTAAATTTTTCAACCCCAGTTGCCATTTCTATAGGATCAGGTGTAGAGTTTGCACCTTCGCTACAAGGATCCCTTTTGGGATTATATGTAGCCAATTTGTCTAACAATTTGCATGTACGCTTAAGAGACTTGCTAGGAGCATCTACAAACCATTCTACTTGCTCTGTCGCTTGATAACGCCCCTGTTCATCATAACGGAGATACCGTATTGTCAAATGATCATAAACAGACGAACCCGCAACAGGTTCAATTTTAAAAGATGAAAGATCACTACCAGGCACCATATAGACATTAGCAACATGACCTTCAAAAGTATCATCATCCCCCGCAACCGTCGCTTCTTTTGAGTATTTTGCACCCGTCTGCTGAACATCAGCCTTAAGCAACGCCGCCACCTCTTCTGCTTCATGGGTGGACTTAATCATGTTGTCCGTACGAATACGGAACTTGGTCGAACTACTGAACGCCTGACCAGCAATAACGACAACAATGCCTACAACTGCCATGTAGACAAGGAGTTCCATAAGAGTAAAGCCAGACCTAGCGTACTTCATCGGACCACCCCCGATACCGTAATAGATTGCGTAGAATTTTTAAACCGCCAACTCACCTTGACATCAAGCCGCTTCGCATATACATGTTGTATATTCTGCAGCGGAGTCGTATTTTGCGCCCTATATTCTGCATCCGGCGATACCGAGACTTCCGCTTCATAAATCACCTTCATATCATGTTCTATCACTCCAGGCTGTCCCTTCCAGACACGTTCGATATTCGGTATCGTAATTTTGCCTCCGGCACCTACAGCAGCATCAGACAAACGAGCCACTCCAAGAGCGCCCAGAGAATCAATAAGATTCTGAGCCACTTCCGTCGCTCCATCACGGCCACGTATACGAAGCAAGGCATCATGGTTTCCCCCCTGTAAATTGAGCAACGCCACGTACAAGAAACCAAGTACCGCTGCAGCAACCAGGACTTCAACGATGCCAAAACCTGATTTTTTTCCCAGAACTTTCATACTCACATCCCTAAAAACTACAAATCCATCCAACCCGCGGAACCTGCACCTACTTTCCACTGGGCCTTAATACCATTAGCCAACTTCAATTTACGCGCAGCACCAAAACGATCATCGGATCCATATTGGATACATACTGCGCCCTCAAGGGGGGCCGCAGAAAGTCCACGACGGGGTTCAAAAATGGCAGGATTACTTCCAATCCAATCCACTGTAACCATGCCACAATCTTTAAGGTTTACAAATTTATTAGGCGAATCAATCACAAGAGAATCTAAAACGGTGCCATGACAATAATTTGTTGATTCATCGGACTTGTAAACCAGCAACTTATTGCTATTGCCTGGGGCCTTGACCAAGCATAACTCGGCAGATTGCTTTCTAGCTTCCGTGGCAACTCTTTCCAAGAACGCAGCTGTATTAATCGCAGCATCCTTGACGCGGGCATTTGCAACAGCGCCTTGTAAGCTAGCCACCCCCATAGTCGAAAGAACGCCCATGATGATAACCACCACCAGGACTTCGACCAAGGTATAACCGGACTTTGCACCGCGACTAACGAGCTTTGCAAACACCATACAATCTTCCTTATACAACTCAATTCAAAGATAATTCAAAGTGCCGAAGGTGTCCAAGTTCGGACTCAATCGTAGCACGTTCCTTAAAATAGCTTATTTTTTTACAAAACGTTCAAAAAAAATAACAAAACGGCGAAAATACGCGAAAAACGCCATTTTTTTGTAAAATTTTACATCAAATTTGTGATTTTCGCCACAATATTCCAAATTGGAAAGAAAAGGGCCGTAGCGAGTGCTACGGCCAATATTTTTGAATCGCTTCGGGTCAACCACCATCAAGGCTTAGTTGAAACGACGACCTGCAAGAAGTCCGCCTCCAGCCCCATCCGGTGGTTTTCTCTAGAATCCTGGAATTCGATGACTTCTGTCTTGAAACCGGCCACGGAATCCATGACGCGGGCGATATCGCCACCCCAATCGTAGGTCACCAAGGAACCCTTTTCGCTGATGGGGTTACCATGGTACTGTTCTTCCATAATAGGCACGACACGGCCATCTTCTATCTTGATCCGGGGCCTGGTCTCTAAGAAAGGATAGATAGGAACCGTAAACACGTGCATGCCGCCCGGTTTCAGACAGCGGAATATTTCCTTCAAGGCCTTCTCGGGTTCGTTGAGGTGTTCAAAGACATCTTGGGTGATGAACAAATCAAAGGAATTATCGGGGAACGTCAGTTCCTGCAGGTTCTGGTTGGTGACCTTCCCGCCCTCACCGATAACCTCACCCAGTTTCTTATCCGGGTAGAAATAGGAATAGGAATAGTTCGCGCATTCCTTCTTCATGCGGTCAAAGGTCGAGCCACAAGGAGACGACTCGTGGATATCCAAGTTTTTCCAGTTTCCACAACGAGCATCAAGGACAGACATGATGGCACGCTGACGAGGAATACTCCTGCAACGGACGCACTTGTACGCATCACGTAACCAATGGTCAAAAGCAACGAAAAGTGTCCTCTTTCCACAGCATGGACAAAAACCGAATGTCGATTTTACAGGCTTACGCACAAATCCTCCTTGGCGGAATGTCTGTTTTAGTCTAATAATCTAGTAAAAAAAACACCCAACCTTAAGGATGAGCGTTTTTTATAGTATTCTTGATATTTTTGTTTAAGCACGAACCGTCGTGAAGCTGAAAGGCTGTGCTCTTCGAGCACCAACTGCTGCGGCTCGGTCATGCCCGTGCAAGCACGGTCGCGACTCTCGCCTTTTGCAGTTGTCACCATCAGCGTCGTTGGCTTCGAGGCCTATCTCACAGCTTCAACGAAGACCTTTTCGCCATCCGCATCAGATTCCTGCAAACCAGCTGCAGAATCCTTCCACACGATAGCATTAGCCTGAGTTTCACCCTTGATGTAGGATTCGTTTTCGGTTACAGCCTGTTTCAGCACTTCACTTTCAGAATAAAGTTCAATGCTGATACGGTCAGAGATTGCAAAGTTCTGGTCCTTACGGCGGTTCTGGATGCGGTTCACGAGTTCGCGGGCCACGCAGGCGCGGCGGAGTTCGTCCGTAATCTTGAGGTCCAGAGCCACGGTGAAGTGCTGGTTGGCTTCCACAGCCATGCCGTCGGCCACGATGCGGTTGAGCATCAAGCAGTCGGCACCGACTTCACCGAAGTCGAACTTGATGGTTTCGCCATTCTGCA
>Ga0310695_10009716_pt1 | contig 14354 bp, 9 predicted proteins | sample RumenRJG_04DNA_FD_203882 | JGI IMG/M metagenome (GOLD analysis project Ga0310695, IMG submission 203882) | Bovine rumen microbial communities from Lethbridge, Alberta, Canada - RJG_04 (v2) (version 2) | ecosystem: Host-associated > Mammals > Digestive system > Stomach > Rumen | place: Canada... | reverse complement strand
CAAGGACTGTCCGTTTTGCTCTCCCGAAGGATTGAAACCAGCGCCGTCCCGGCGGAGACGGAGTCCACCCCGGCAGAGACATAGTCGCCGATGAAGAGATCGTACACCGTCCAGAGGGCGAGGTTTACGATAAGGTTGAGCTTGATGGCCCGGCTGCTTTTCACATAGAGGCAGGCCACCGTATAAATGGCGGTGGTGACCACCGGGATCAGCCCCACGACGCCGCGGTTATTGGAGAGAATCCCGAGTGCGGCCACGCTCGCCACAAACAGCGCGCAGCGCCTCGGGGTGAAGCGATCCCAGGCAACAAGACAGTTTCGCGCCGCGCACAGGAGAAAGGTGGTCGTCCCGCTGACGGAGGCAAAGAAGACGTTTGCGATCGCCAGAATAAAGCACTGGGCGGCCTGATAGAGATAGATGCGCTTTCGATCCCGGCTCCAGGCACTCATGAGCGTGAAGCAGGCGGCGACAAAGGAACAGAGATTTCCGGCGAGCATGGGCGTGAAGGCAGACAAAGCGGCGCGTCCTTTCTTTTGTTTGTTTTCCGTATTGTAACGGATCGTGCTGAAATTTACAAGTTCTGTTCCGCAAACACCCGTTCCCATGTTGAACGGAAGCTCTTTTTATGGTAGAATCGCCATAAGAACGCAGAAAGCAGCAAGGAGGGACACCATGGACATCTACCTGGATCTGATCCTGTTTGCCCTGATTATCCTGGTCTACTGGATCATTACGGAACTGTTTACCATTCTCTTCCGCTTTACCGGGCTTCCCGGAGAGAAGGCGCGCTTTCAGGTGATCTCCCTGCTGACCGGCACGGGCTTTACGACCCGCGAGAGCGAGATGTTCCTCTCCAACCGCCAACGCCGCACCCTTGCCCGGGTGACGATGCTCTTCGGCTATGTGTTCAACATCACCATTGTCTCCGCCTTTATCAATGTCTTTCTTACCTTCAAGCTCAGCCAGGCGGAGCATTATTATTTCAGCGTTTTGATTCTGGCGGGCATTGTCGCCCTGATTGTCGTTCTGATGCGGGTTCCGCGTATCCGCACCTGGGCGGACAGGCAGCTTGAGAAGGTGGCCGACCGCCTGATCGGGCACGATGCGTCTCACAATACGGTTCTTCTGCTCGATCACATTGGCAGCGACTCCATCGCAGTCGTGCATCTGAACGTCATTCCCGAGCGCTTTCGGGATCTGCCGCTGTCAAAAACGGGGCTGAAAACCGACACCGGCATCCTTGTCATGCTGGTGGAGCACAGCGGAAAAAAGGCGGCTCCCGCCGGGGCGGACACGGTTTTTGCCGTCGGGGACAAGCTGACGGTTTTCGGAAATTACAGCGCCATATGCAAAACCTTCCAGGCGCGAGAGCGCTTCGCGGAAAGCTAAATAGAGAGGAAAACATGAGATATATCGCTTTCGATGTGGAGACCCCCAACCGATACAACAGCCGCATGAGCGCCATCGGCATCAGCGTCATTGAGGACGGCGAGATCGTGGAGGAGTTTTACTCCCTGGTCGATCCCGAGCAGCCCTTTGACTGGTTCAACACCCAGCTCACCGGCATCAGCGCCGAGTCTGTCGCCGGCGCACCGAGTTTCCCGCAGCTCTGGGAGCAGATCGAGCCGATCATGTCCTCCGGCGTCCTCGTCGCGCACAACGCAGGCTTCGATACGGGCGTTCTGCGCCGCTGCCTCTGCGATTACGGCATCGACTGGGTGCCCGCAGTCAGGGGGCTTTGCACCGTGGTCATGGGGCGCAGTCTTCTGCCCGGGATCAGCCACAAGCTAAACGACCTGTGCGATTATTACAGCATTGACCTGAACCACCACCGGGCCGACAGCGACAGCCACGCCTGCGCCGAGATTCTGCTGCGCTACCTGAAAGGCGGCGCGGAGCCGGAAAAATACATCCGCACTTACAGAATGCAATAAGAAAAGGGGCTGTCTCAAAACTCCGTGTCATTCTGAGCGAAGCGAAGAATCTTTCTCGGAAAGGTTGCAAAAACCTTCAAAAGAAAGATCCTTCGTCACTTCGTTCCTCAGGATGACAAAACGGTAAACGTTTTGAGACAGCCCCTTTCGTTTCCCGACCCTCAATACAGCAGCGCCTCATAGAGCCGCCTGTTCTCGTCTCCGTGAACGCAGAAGACGACCCGTTCAAGCGTCTTGTCCGTGCGCAGAAATGCCCGCACCGTCTCCACGGCGATTTTTGCCGCCTCGTCCTTGGGGAAGCGGAAGACCCCGGTGGAAATGCAGCAGAAGGCCACGCTCCTGAGACCGTTCTCAGCGGCAAGCTCCAGACACGAACGGTAGCAGGAGGAGAGCAGCCTCCGGTCCCGATCCGTCAGGGGGCCTGTGATGATGGGCCCCACAGTGTGCAGCACATGGCGCGCAGGAAGATTATACCCGCCGGTGAGCTTGGCCTGCCCGGTGGGTTCCTCATGTCCCTGGGCACGCATGAGGGCGGCGCATTCCTCCCGCAGTTGGAGCCCCGCCGCGGAGTGGATCACGTTGTCGATGCAGTTGTGCCCGGGACGAAAGCAGCCCAGCAGCGCGGCGTTTGCCGCGTTCACAATGGCGTCGGCGTCGAGGCGGGTGATGTCCCCCTGCCAGAGGATGAGGCGGTCGTCACCGGGGACGGTGGGCAGCTCCGACACATGGACGACGCCCTTTTCCTCGCGCTCGCGGCTCAGAAGCGCATCCTGCGCGCGGATGTATTTCTCCGACAGCGCCATCGGCTCCCGCACGTTCATGAGGCAACGCAGAAGATAGCGCCGGCTCTCCGGATCCTGGGGAATCCTCTCGGCTTCCTGCCGGTATCGGGGCATCTCCTCCAGAAGAATATCGTTCAAAAACTGTATCTGTTCAAGCCTGTCCATGGCTGCAACCTCCCGTTTTTTTCACTCAGTATAGCACAGCGAAGCCCGGATTCCAATGCCCGGTTTCTGGGCAGTTCTGGAAGTCAAAATGCAGATTTTCGTTTATTCCTACAAAATTGACCCATCCCGCTTGTGTGTCATGCACAAAACTTTGGGCAGATTACCTCTTGCATTTTCCGGGCGGAGGACTAAAATATGGGCTCAAAAGTCGGGGGCAGCAGATACAGAGCATGCCCTAATCCTCGGCTTTGGAAAGTAGGAATTCTCTATGACAAACGAAATGACCACAGGCTCGCCGCTGAAAAGCATCCTGCGCTTCTGCGCGCCGCTTCTGATCGGCAACCTGTTTCAGCAATTCTACAACATTGCCGACAGCATACTGGTGGGCCGCATCCTGGGCCTGAACGCCTTTGCTGCCGTGGGCGCAACGGGTGCGCTGAACTTCCTGATCCTGGGCTTTGCCACGGGCAGCTGCTCGGGTCTCGCCATCCCCATCGCACAGAGCTACGGCGCAGGGGACATGGAGAGTGTGCGCCGGCGGACGGCGCAGCTCGTGTGGCTGGGCTGCGGCATCACGGCGGTCATCCGTCTGATCTGCTATTTCTGGACGGACGATCTGCTGCGCCTGATGAATACCCCTGCGGAAATCTACGACGACGCGTATCGCTATATCTTCATCGTCTTCATGGGCGTCGGCGCCACGATGCTCTATAACCTGAGCTCCGCGGTGCTGCGCTCTCTGGGCGACAGCCGCACGCCGCTGCACTTTCTGATCGGCGCGGTGGCGGTGAACGTGGTGCTGGATATTCTCTTCATGAAGTATCTCCACATGGGCGTGGAGGGCGCGGCCTGGGCGACGGTGATCTCCCAGCTCGCCTCCGGTATTGCCTGCCTTGTCTACATGGCAAAGAAGATCCCGGTTCTGAACCTGCACCACGATGATCTCCGCCCGGACTGGAAGCGGATCTTGTACATGGCGTCCATCGGTATCCCCATGGGCCTGCAGTTTTCCATCACGGCCGTGGGCACCATCATCCTGCAGGGCGCGGTCAACGGCCTGGGCGCCCAGGCAGTCGCGGCGGTCTCCGCCGCCACCAAGGTGCACAACGTGGTGGCAGCGCCCCTTGAGACCTGCGGCATCGCCATGGCCACTTACTGCGGCCAGAATCTGGGCGCGGGCGAGTACGGGCGTATCCGCCGCGGCGTCTGGAGCACAGTGGCAGCCTCCATGCTGTACTGCGCGGCGGCATTCCTGTTCAACTACAGCGCCGGGCGCAGCGTGGCGACTCTCTTTGTGAGTCCGTCGGAGACCATGCTGCTGCAGGACGTGCAGCGCTATCTCACCATCACGGGCGCGTTTTACCCTCTGCTTGCGCTGATCTTCATTTTCCGCAACAGCCTGCAGGGCATGGGCTATTCCAACCAGGCCATGATGGCGGGCGTATCGGAGCTGATTGCCCGCACACTCATGTCCTTCGGCCTGGTGGGAAGCCTCGGCTTCACCGCCGTGTGCTACGCAAACCCCGCGGCCTGGCTCTTTGCCGACGTTGTGCTGCTCATCCTCTATGCGCGGGTGATGCGCCGCCTCGACCCGATTCACCCGGAAGATCTCAAGCAGAAAAAGCTTGCCCGCGCAAAGTAAAGAAAACGAGCATCCCCGCCTTGAAAACGGGGACGCTCGTTTTTTAGCTATTTTGAAAAACGCAGGTACCGGGCATAGGCCTCCTCGCCGTAGGCGGTGACGTGCTTTACGTCCGCGTTGTAGCGGGTGAAAATGAGCTTGATCTCCTGCGGGGAATAGGAATCAAAGTCGATGCGCCCCGTCATCTGCCAGGCGCAGTGGAGGATGTTGAGCGCCGCACAGCTCAGGTTGAACACCGTATCATGCTTGAGTTTTCGCCACACCAGCCTGAGATCCTCCGCACTGTCCTCCGAAAGATCCGGACGGAGTTCATGGATTGCCGCGAGGCTGATCCCGCGCTCTCTTGCAAAGCGGATCGCCTGGATGGCGACTTTGGAGTAGATCTGCCCGGGGCCTGTGGAGCTGTCCAGCTTTTGAAGCGGATTCTTCTCAGCGGCTGAGGGCTTCAGCAGGGGAGCGCCCGCCAAGTTGACGGCGACGACCGTATCCGCAAGCGGGTCGAGGATATCCATGCGCGTCAGCTCCATCATCAGCACGGCCTTTAAGTAAGCCGGGGGCAGGCCGCATTCTGCGCAGATACTGTCGATCTGCGCGGCGTTTTTCTCAAGCACGCGCAGGGCGTTGTCTTCTGAATACAGGTTAAGCATGGCTGTCGCTTCTTTCTGTCGGTCATTTCTCCGACAATGCCTTTATATCATGGGCAAAAAGTCCTGTCAATACAGAATGAAGACTTGCCCGGAGGGACAGAATGTGATAGGATGTTACGGCAGAATCTCCCGGGGAGGATGACTACCATGAGACTAAAAAAGCTGGCAGACAAAAAGTGGTATAACGGCGCGGTGGTTGCCTGCATCGGCGTCGCGTTCTATGTCCTGCTGACCAATTTTCAGGCGGTATGGACTGCAGTGGGCGGCTTTCTGGGCAACTTCCGGGCGATCTTTCTGGGCATTGTTTTTGCCTATGTGATAAACCCCCTGGCAAAGTTCTTCCACAAACGCTTCTTCGGAAAGAAGGATCCGGGCGGCAAGTACTGGATCGTGTCGGTGTGTCTGGCGTTTCTCGCGGGGCTGCTGGCCGTACTTTTGCTGATCGGCCTGCTGATCCCGCAGCTTATACAGAGCCTCACAACCTTCCTGGAAAACTTTGAGGGCTATGCCGCAACCTTCACAACGCTGCTGGAGAAAAGCGGCATTCAGTCCCTGATCAATGAGGAGCAGCTGCGCGTCCTGTCACAAAACGCCCTGACCGCCATCCAGAATTTTGTCAAGGATAACGCCGGGCGGCTTCTCAGCAGCGCGGCAAACTCCGGCAAGCAGATCCTCTCGACCGTGATCGCGCTGATCCTCGCCATCTATCTGCTGATGAACAAGGCCGGGGTCCTGCGCGGCACCAAGCGCCTGATCCGGGCGCTGATGCGGCGGGAGACAAGCGAGGGGCTGTTCAGCTTCCTGAGCCGCTGCGACAGCATCTTGATGAGCTTTCTGGGGCAGAGTCTGCTGGAATCGGTCATCGTCGGCGCGATCAACGCCGTTTTCATGGCGGCCTGCGGCATGCAGTATGTGGGCCTCGTGTCCGTTGTGGTGGGGCTCACAAACCTGGTGCCGAACTTCGGCCCCGCCATCGGCGCGGCGCTCGGCGGCTTTATCCTGGTTCTGGTCAAGCCCATACACGCGCTCATGTTTCTCATTTTCACGGCGGTGCTGCAGACGGTGGACGGCTACATCCTCAAGCCGAAGCTTTTCTCCAACTCTCTCGGCGTTTCCGGCCTTCTGATCCTGGCGGCAAGCGTCGTCTTCGGCAATCTCTTCGGCATCCTGGGCGTACTGCTCTCGATCCCCCTGGCGGCGATCCTGAGCTTTGTATACAAGGATTATCTGCTCCCCAAATGGGAAGCGCGCAGAGCGCAGCTTGACGCGGAGGAAAAGGGAAGCGCGTGCTGATCCACAAATGAATACATGAAAAGAGACGCCTCGAAAAATCGGGGCGTCTCTTATTTGCGTAAGAATTATTAAGGCAATACTGCACAATGCGGCAAGAGCAGATTCCGAGAAAATCTGAGTTCTGATGATGGCACTTTTTCGCAGATGTACTTTGTGTACCTCAAGAAAAAGTGACGAAATCAGGGCTCAAATTTTCCGGAAGATGCCGCAGGCGTATTGTGCGGTGTTGCCTTAAAGCTCGACCGCGGCCTGCTGCTCCTTGATGCCGTGCTTCTCGGCATAGCCTGTGAGAAACAGGGTCAGCGCGCCGTCGCCGGTGACGTTGCAGGCGGTGCCGAAGCTGTCCTGCAGGGCGAAGATGGCGAGCATTAGCGCCGTGCCGTCGCTGTCAAAGCCGAGCACACCTGTGATGAGACCCAGGGAGGCCATGACCGTGCCGCCCGGGACGCCGGGGGCGCCGATGGCGAACACGCCCAGCAGCAGGCAGAAGAGGATCATGCTGCCGACAGGGGGAAGCTTGCCGTAGAGAACCTTGGAGATGGTCATGACAAAGAAGACCTCGGTCAGAACCGAACCGCACAGATGGATGTTGGCAAAGAGCGGGATGCCGAAGTCCACCAGGTCACGGCGCAGGTTCTTGCTCTTTCTTGCGCACTCGAGCGCTACGCCCAGCGTCGCGGCGGAGGACATGGTGCCGACGGCGGTGAGGTAGGCCGGGCCGTAGTGGCTGATGACCTCGCGCCCGTCCTTGCCGGAGTAGAGGGAGGCGCTGCCGTACAGAACCGCCAGCCAGATATAGTGGCCCACCATGACGATCAGGATCACAACGAGGAAAATGGGGAGCTGACGGGTGATGCTGCCCTCCCAGGCGAGGCCGCAGAAGGTGGACGCAATGAAGAAGGGGAGGATGGGGATGATGATGCGCTTTACGATTTCAAGCACGATATCCTGAAACTCTCCCAGCAGGTTGAAGATCACGCGCGAGCGCGTCCACACGACCGCCAGTCCCACCAGCATAGAGAACACCAGCGCGGACATGACCGGCATGATCTGCGGGATGTCAAGCTGGAAGGCCACGGCGGGCAGCTCGCGCAGCCCCTCGGGATTGGTGATGATATTCAGGTGCGGGATGATGCCGTAGCCTGCGAGCATGGACATGAAGGCCGCGAGAATGCTGGAGCAATAGGCGAGGACGACCGCCACGGTCAGCATGCGCGTAGCGCTGCCGCCGAGCTTGGTGATGGAAGGTGCGATGAAGCCGATGATGATGAGCGGCACGCAGAACATGATGATCTGGCCCATGATGTACTTGGCCGTGACCACCACGACCATCGCCCCGCGCGGCAGGACAAGACCCAGCAGAATGCCCGCCACAATGGCAATCAGCAGGCGCCCCGGAAGACTTTTGAAAAATTTCATTGTTTTTGCTCCTCTCTTTTATCCGTTTTATACTTGATCCGTCATCATACGGATGATTTCCTGATCCGTCTCGCGCATACCCACGCGCCCGAGCCGCCCGAAGCTTGCGATGGAGTTTTCCACGCCCTTCATGACAAGCCCGTCGCCGCCGTAGAACTGCTGTCCGTGCCGGAACATGTCATAGCCGAAAATGCCCGTCTCCACGGCGGTGGCGATCTTGGCGGCGCAGGAGGATTTTGCCCCGTCGCACACGATGCCGGAGGTGATGGCGAGGCAGTTGACGATGGTATGGGCGATCACGCGCTCATCCCCGCCGTGCAGGAACGCGACGCCTGCCCCGGCGCCCGCGCCCGCGCTGACCGCGCCGCAGTAGGCGGAGAGCCTGCCGATGCTGGACTTGCAGTGCAGGGTAATGAGGTTTGAAATCAGCAGCGCGCGGTAGAGCTTTTCACTGCCCGCGTTCAGCCCCTCGGCGTACACGATGACGGGCAGGGACGCGGTCAGCCCCTGGTTTCCGCTGCCGGAGCAGATGACCACCGGCATCTCCGAGCCGTTCATGCGCGCGTCCGAACCCGCCGCGGCCCAGGCCTTGGCCTTGGTGCGCAGATCGTCGCCGGTCGTGAGCAGCACCTTGCCGATGTTCGCGCCGTAGTCGCGGCGCAGACCCTCTTCGGCGATGGCGGTGTTCAGCCTGATCTGCCGATCCAGAATGGGGCGCACATCGTCCAGATCACAGGTACAGGCAAAGTCGTAGATGTTCTCCACCGTGAGCAGGGAATAGTCCGGCAGCGCCTCCTCCGTCTCGGGCCCCGCGCAGTCCTTTTCCAGCAGGACTTCGCCGTCGCGCTCCATGTACACGATGTTGGTGTGTTCGTTTGCGATGCGCACCTTCGCGCAGCGATCGCCCTTGTATACGGTGACGATCATGTCCAAAAGATTCTCGGACTCCAAGGGCGCAACCTCAATCGTCGTTGCCTCCAGGTACGGCCCCAGCGCCTCCTTGGCATCACTGCTCACGCGGGAGATGACCTCCAGCTCCGCCTTCTCGTCGCCGCCGAGTACGCCGATGGCTGCCGCCGCCGCAATGCCGCGTCTGCCGCCGGTGTTGGGGACAACGACGCTCTTGACGTTTTTGATGATGTTGCCGCTTGCCTCCACCCGGATTCGATCCGGGATCGCCCCGAGTACGGAGCGGGCGGTCGCCGCACAGTAGGCCAGCGCGATCGGCTCGGTACAGCCCATGGCGCACACCAGCTCACGCTCCAGAATTTCCACACAGGTTCGATAAACGATATCGCTTCGATCCATTTCTCCTCTCTCACTCTCCCTTTCTGTTTTTTTCCGGGAAGATAGGATCATCATATCACAAGCAGCCGGCGCTTGCAATCGGAAACAAAGCTATTTATAATATGTGAAAACAAAACGGAAACGGAAGAGGGAAACCATGACAAAGGTAGATCTGATCACCGGCTTTCTGGGCGCCGGGAAAACGACGTTTTTGCTGCGCTATGCAAAGTATATGCTCCGGCAGGGCAGGAGAATTGCCATCCTGGTCTTTGACCGGGGCGCCGTCAATGTGGACATGCCGCTTTTGAACGAACTCAGGGGCGATCACTGTGAAATCGAAATGCTTGCCGGGGCCTGCGACGCCGACTGCCACCGCCGCCGCTTTCGCACAAAGCTGATCTCCATGGGCATGCGGGGCTTTGACCGTGTGCTGATCGAGCCCTCGGGCGTATTTGACATGGACGAATATTTTGACGTGCTGAACGACAGCCCCCTGGACAGATGGTTTGAGCCCGGCAGCGTCCTCACCGTTGTGGACGCGCTGCTGGAGGAGGATACCACGCCGGAGGAGGATTTCTATCTCGCCTCCCAGGCGGCGAGCGCGGGGCGCGTGATCCTGAGCCGGACGCAGCTTACAGACGCGGCGCGGATCGAAAAGACCCTCTCCCATCTGGAGCGGGCCTGCACGGCCATCGGCGCGCGCAGCGCCGCGGGCCGTGTTCTGGCGAAGGACTGGGAAACGCTCACCGACGCGGATTATCGGAGCCTGGAGGCCTGCGGCTGGTACGCGGCGGATTACCGCAAGACCATCGCGGGCGGCGTTTCATCCTTCCAGTCCCTGTCCTTCCTGGAGCTGGGACTGCACCGGGAGGAGCTGAAGGAAAAGGCCGAACGCCTGTTTTCAGACCCGGGCTTCGGCAAGATCCTGCGGGTCAAGGGCTTCTTTGAAGAGGGCGGGCGCTGGTATCAGTTCAACGCCACAAAGGGCAGCCTGCACATCGAACCTGTCCCCGATAACCGCGGGGCGATCATCGTCATCGGCAGCGACCTGAACGAAGACGCGGTCAGCCTGCTCATGACCGGAAAGCTGCCGGAGCATCACATCTTGTAAAGATGTTGCTGAAAATGACATGGTATGCCGCGGCGTTGACCGGGATCGGGTCATGCAGGGCGCGCGGTGGGGACAGAGCGGAGAGTTGATTAACATAAAATCAGTTTACATAATACTGTAATAAGCATTTATTTGTGCCAATTCGGCACATCCTCTTGAAATCCGCCGGATTTTCCTGTATACTAAACCATATTTTTCCGGGGGAAGGGGTTGACAGAAATGACCGCACGGCGCACACTTACAGTTAGTCAGTCAAATAACGTCAGCCTTTCCCGTGTCGTCTTTTCAAAGGGCGCGGTATACCCATTTTGAGGGGGGTACCGCGCCCTTTTTGCGCGCTTTTGCTCCCTCTCTGAGGGAGCTGTCACAGCGCGTGTACGGCCGCGCTGTGACTGAGGGAGTCGTCCCCGGCGCATTGAGCGCTCAGAAGGACGCACGTTGACTCCCTCCGTCATCCGGCTTGCGGGACCCCCTCCGTCGCTTCGCGACAGCTCCCCCGGAGGGGGAGCCAAGCCTGTAAATCCCGCCGCGCGTGCGGCGTAATACTATTAGGAGGAAGAAACATGAAACTCAGAGGACAGAAGACCTTGGCACTTCTGCTGGCACTGATGATGCTGTTCTCGCTGCTGCCCGCCGCCGCCATGGCGGAGGACCTGGTTGAGGACAACGTACTGGAAGAGCAGGAGCCTGTGGAACAACTGGTGGAGGAGGGCCCTTCTGAACCGCAGCAGCCGGCAGAAGACCTGACTCTCGTTGAAGAGGAACAGGAAGAACAGGAAGAAACCGAGCAGCCCGCCGAGAACGCGGAGAACGCCGACAACGCAGAGAACGCCGACAACGCCGACAACGCAGAGAACGCGGACAACGAGGCCGAAGCTTCCCGGAACGAAGAGAAAGCAGCCGAGACGAAGGACGAATCTGCGGACAACGCGGAAATCGCAGGGCTGTCTGCAAGAGAAGAAGCGCAGTTGGGCACCACGGCCTATGCGGCAAATAGAAAAATCAGCATAGGAACAACGTGGAACATTGGAGATTCATTTAATTTGACTAACAGTGGTCAGACAAGAATCGTAGATGATCGTGGTGAAAGTTGGATTATCAATAATGAAACAACGAATCTAACTCTCACACAACCAACATATCAAAACGGTCGGTGGGAATTCACGGATTTTTTGACTGCCAATCCTAATACTACAAATCTAAGTGGGTTGTGCCTCGGAACCGGGACTACAAACGGTACTGAGGAAGTGACAGGCATCGTATGTATAAGCGGAGATGGCAGCTATAATTATCCGTACAAGTTTGCGCTTATAGCGGGCCCTTCCCAGACCTACAGCGTAATCGTCATTCCGGGCAATCATATGACCAGAATTTCGGGTGAAGAGCAGCAGAGCGGCCTGGGTGTTTCCGCAATGCAAACAGTGATTTATAAGGCAGATGATGATTATTATTTTAAGAATGGTTACGGTTCTTCCGGTACAAACGGTATAAAAGTGTCACGTTATGATAACGGTTCTGGTACATCGAGAAATATCAGAGTTTATGGGACGCCGACGGCAAATACTGTTATCAAGCTGGCAGATCCTTCGCCAAAAACACCTCTGGCGACTCCTTCGGCTGTATTTACTCCGACAGGAGCTCACAGCGGCACGCTGACAAATATAAAACCGAGCAGCGGTGTTTCGGGCGCTGCCTTGTACTATCGGGTAGGCGAAAGCGGGGACTGGACGAAAATCGGCAGTAACGCCGAGTCCATAACGATTTCCGGCATTTCGAATGGCGATATCATCCAGGTATATGAGCCTGTTAATTTTATCAGCACAGTAGACCACCTTGACAGTGCTATACAATCCATCACCGTTTCGATACCGGATGGCCCCTGCACTGTCACCGTTGTGCCGGGCGAACATTTGATCAAAACCGAAGACTCCGGCGCTGCCGTACAGACCGTTGAGTATTCAGCAATAGCCGACGTGATTTATACACCGGAGGATGGTTATTACTTCCCGACGACATACAGTGTCGAAGCCGTCAACGGAATCACCGTAAAGCGCGACAGCTACACGCAGATCACGGTTTCCGGTACACCGACCGCGAATGCTGAAATCGCACTGCCGGCGCCTGCAGCCAAAGAAAAATTACCGACTCCTGAGGCTGTGTTTACTCCGACAGGACCTGACAGCGGCACGCTGACGAATGTTAAAAGAGCAATGAGGTACCGCGTTGGCGAAAGCGGGGACTGGACGATAATAAGAGGCACATCCGTGTCACTTTCCGGCCTTTCGGATGGCGTTATAATCCAGGTGTATCAGCCTGTCAACAACACTCAAAGTAATACAAATTATGACAGCGATATACAGTCCATCACCGTTACGATGTCGGGAACGTCCACCAGCGTGACGCTTGACAAGACCGCCGCGCAGACGGTCACAGTGGGCGGGAACGTCGCGTTTACCGCGACCGTCGCCCCCAATGACGCGACGGACAAGACCGTGAAGTGGAGCGTCGGCGGAACGGACGCGGGCGCTGTGAAGCTGTATTCCGACGCAAATTGCAGCACCGAAGTCGGCACGGACGCTACCGACACCCTGACCGTATATGCAAAAGGCATTTCGGCAGGCAGCGCGACCGTCACCGTAACCAGCAACGCCAACGACAGCGCGACCGCGTCCTGCACTGTCACGGTGAAGAAACCCGTCACGGGCGTGACGCTTGACAAGACCGCCGCGCAGACGGTCACAGTGGGCGGGAACGTCGCGTTTACCGCGACCGTCGCCCCCGATGACGCGACGGACAAGACCGTGAAGTGGAGCGTCGGCGGAACGGACGCGGGCGCTGTGAAGCTGTACTCCGACGAAGAGTGCAAGAATGAGATAGGCGAAGACGCCACCTCCACCCTGACCGTTTATGCCAAGGGCATGGCGGCAGGCTCGGCCACCATCACCGTCACCAGCAATGCGGATAGTGAAAAGACCGCGTCCTGCAATGTCACGATATTCCCGGAACACACCCACAACGGCGTTACCTTCCAGCCCTGGACGTCGACCGGCCTGCCCACAGTCGGCAATTGGTACCTCACGGAGAACGTGACTGTCACAGGGGGCGCAATTGTCGAAAATTTGAATCTTTGCCTCAACGGAAAAACGATCACCTTCGACAATGCAGGCACCTCGACATATCACGGCATTACCGTGACAGGCGGCAAGACGCTGAACCTCTATGATTTTGAGGGCGGCGGCGCGATTACGCGCGGCGACGGCTGCTACGGCAACGGCGTTGTTCTCAACGCAGGCACGCAGGACGCAGGCGCAAAGACGCAGTTCAATATGTACGGCGGTACGATCAGCCGTCATGCCATCGGCGTCTATGTCAACGATAACAGCTCTCCCTCCTATGAATACGGATCCGAATTCAACATGTACGGCGGCGCTGTTGTCAACAACACGACAAGCGGCATTTATCTCTCCGGCACACTTGCCACTGTGACGCTCGCCGGCCCGGTTAACGTCAGCGGCAATGGATACGACGTCGACGTCGGCTCGGACAAAGTCATTAACATTGCAAGCGGCTTTGCGCTTGCCGACTCTTCTAAGAAGATCGGCGTCAAGCTGGCCACTGTGGCGAATCCCTTCACCAGCGGCTTTAAGTCTGCTGTAAGCGAAAAGACCCCCGCGGATTTCTTTGCCAGCAAGAACGACGGCTATACTGTGGGCTGGACTGCCGACGAGAAAGAGGCACGCCTGATCCAGGCCGTCACCGTCACCTTCAAGCTCAACGGCGGTACCTACAATGAGAGCCAAAATGATTTCACCCGCACGGTTGCGATCAACACAGCTCTCAGCGAGCCGGTCCCGGCACCCACCAAGGAGAACGAGAACTTCGGCGGCTGGTATACCGATGAGGAATTGACCACTGCATACGACTTCACTGATCCTGTTTCCGAGGCTTTCACGCTGTACGCAAAGTGGACAACTGGTGCAACAGCAAAATATTCTGCAACACTGACGCTTAACAACAACATCGACGTAAACTTCTATGTGTACAACCTTAGCGATGCTGCACATCCGGAGCGTT
>Ga0310695_10009715_pt1 | contig 14355 bp, 15 predicted proteins | sample RumenRJG_04DNA_FD_203882 | JGI IMG/M metagenome (GOLD analysis project Ga0310695, IMG submission 203882) | Bovine rumen microbial communities from Lethbridge, Alberta, Canada - RJG_04 (v2) (version 2) | ecosystem: Host-associated > Mammals > Digestive system > Stomach > Rumen | place: Canada... | reverse complement strand
ATGATCATAACATCCGCATTGATACCCATCGTGACAATAAAATCATGCAGCACAACATCTTGAAGCATGGCTTCACCTATTGTGGAATCATCTATCTGCTGTCAGGCGATGAACGATTGGCTTATCAAAGAATCGTTTGACCAAAAGAAGCTCCGACCTGCAGAATAGTAAGGCCGGAGCTTCTTTTGGAATTATATAGAATGGCTTACGCCGCGCAAAAAACCAAAACCCAATACCGCAAAAACCAAAAACGAAATGCCCCAAAAAACCAAAACAAAATACCACAAAAAACCAAAATGAAATGCCACAAAAATCCAAAATTGTTTGGAGATTTCATTTGTTTATCGTACCTTTGCACCATATAAACAAAACAGAAAATATGGGATATTTAAGTAGAACTGCAGATGCCATTCTAAAGGAGCGTCTTGAAGCCTTTGGAGCGATATTGATAGAAGGCCCGAAATGGTGTGGAAAAACAACCACAGCTGAGCAAGTGGCCAAGAGTGTTATAAAATTGCAAGACCCTGATATGCGTGACGAATATCTTGCCGCTGCTGCGACAAAGCCGTCACTTCTGCTAAAAGGTGACACACCACGTCTGATTGACGAATGGCAGGATGCTCCTGTACTATGGGATGCTGTACGCACGATGGTTGACAACAGATCCGTTACTGGTCAGTTCATTCTGACAGGCTCAAATGCTGTTGACAAGACAAAGATACATCATTCAGGCACAGGTCGTATCTCCAAGCTGGACATGCTTCCCATGAGCCTGTGGGAGTCTGGTGAGTCCAATGGAAAGATTTCTCTGATGGAATTGTTCAACAATCCCAATCTGGACATTGATGGCATTGAGTCAGACTTGTCTGTTGAAGAGTTGGTCTTCTGTGTATGTCGTGGCGGTTGGCCTGCAACAGTCAATATCAAGAGCGATAAGGCAAAACTTCTAGTGGCTCGTAATTATGTGAAGACAGTTTGTTCTGAGGACATCAGCCGTGTTGATGGTGTATCGCGTGACGAACTGCTTACTCGAATGATTATGCGTGCATACGCCAGAAATATTTCCACTTTGTCAAAGAAATCAACGTTGATAGCAGATGTTGCTGCTTCTGGCGAGGTATCATGCACAGAACCTACATTTGACGATTATGTGGGAGCATTGCGAAAACTCTTTGTGGTATGCGACCTTGACGCCTGGTGTCCTGCCATCCGTAGCAAGACCTCTATCCGTACAGGTCCAAAGCGTGCATTCGTTGACCCGTCAATTGCTGTTGCAGCATTGGGACTTACACCTGAGGCATTGCTAAGCCAGCTGAAGACCTTCGGTTTCTATTTTGAACAGATGTGTATACGTGATTTCAAGTCATACACACTTGATTTCGAACCACATATTGGCCACTATAGAGACCGCTATGGACTGGAGGCCGACCTTGTATTACATCTCGGGGATGGACGCTATGCACTTATCGAATGTAAGCTTGGCAGTAATGAGATTGAAGATGGTGCTTCACATCTTGTGGAATTGAAACGTCTTATCCGTGAATACAATCAAAAAGAGAAGCAAGTGCCTTTACGCGAGCCGGACTTGATGATTGTGGTGACTGGAGGCAAGATAGCCTATACGCGCCCTGACGGTGTAAAGGTTATACCTCTTGCTTGTTTCAAGGATTGATTCCAATAAAACAAATTATATCGTCTGTGTTATTTCATCAGTATAACACAGACGATTTTTGTTTGCTATGTGTCCAGATTATCTTCTGAACACATAACCATCTGTGAAATAGAAATCATCTATGAAGAGATCCCTCGCATATGCATCGTAATCGAAGTATGATGCCAGATGACCCATCATGTCATCGAGATTGTAGCACTCATCAACGATGTGCTCAGCGAAATCCTTTTCTGAATCCCACTTGCCCATATAGCGCTCCTTGAAGCTGTCAAAGCTATCATTGCCGAAGCTATCAACAAACTCCTCGTAGGCTTCCATGTCATCCTCATCCATATCGGCATATTCCATGATTTTATCAAATGTATCCTCATCGATACCGCTTTCAGAATACCAGGCACTGGGAAAACATTCATAATCCTGATACATCAGCTCAGGATCCTCTTCATCAGCATCGTCGTTCGTTGTAGCTGAGATTCCAGATACACTCGCCCAGAACGGCATTCGCTACCGTTCGAATCTCATCCTGAGTGCGCCATATGGAATCGTAGTCAGTCATAGTATTTGATATTCAGCTCCTTGCTGACGTTAAAATCATCATGAAAGCCGTCATCATACCATTGTTATTATGAACTTTGGGAGAGTCATTAAGCGTATAGTTCTATGTAGCGGTTAATATTGTATTTCAATTCTTCCAAGTCGATGAACTGAGAGGCGCGATAGACTTCCTTGCCATCCATCAATATATTCTCTTCATTCTGATTTTCTTTGTTTTACTAACTCAATAGCTTCCTTGCCAGTCAGGTGTTCGATGTCAAAACGAATCATCAGCATACGAGAGAAGCCACTCTCGATCTCCTTTTGCAGACTCTCATCATCGCTTGGATTGTAGCGGTTGCCAAGCATACGAGCTGTTTCCAATTTCTCCTGTTCATCTTCGATGATATGGATTCTGCCAAATGCTATCACACTGCGGAAGAAAGTGGTGTACTTCTTCGGTTGTACATCATCTTGCTCAATGACACAGAAGGATGCCTTATCACACTTGCGGATAGCATCTACCTTATGGCCAGCCAATGCGCTGTGGAAATACAGTTTTCCTTCATGATAGACATAGCTGATGGGAACGGCATACGGATAGTCATTATCACCAAGCAACGCCAGTGTTCCTGCCGTTGCCTTCCCCAAAATTGCAATACTCTCCTCATTGGAAAGCTGTTGGCGCTTACGCCTCATCTGACGAAACTCACTCATGCGATTATTCCTTATTTAGTCCCACGTCCAGTATTTCCTTAACTCTCCAACAATCTCGTCCCAATCCTGCAGGGTAAGATTCATGTATGTCATAGTCTATTCTTCTTTAATCACTGGCATATTAGCCTCTTTCCACGCGAGGATGCCACCTTTAAGATTCACACACTTATAGCCGACGTCTGCCAACTTACCTGCAGCATTGGCAGAGCGACGACCACTGCGGCAATAAACGGCGATGGTCTTTTCTTTAGGCAATTTAGTCTGAGCTTGTTCCACGAAGTCGCTTTGGAACTGGTCAATAAGAACGGCTCCCTTGATATGCTCTTCGGAAAACTCGTCGGCTTTACGCACGTCGAGGATTACCACACTTGAGTCTGCGATCAGTTCGGCAAACTCCTTCACATCATAATTTTCAAAATTCACCTGGCCATAGGCAGTAGTAAGCCCAAGTGCAGCGAATAAGCAAGTCAAAAGCCAATTAGTCCTCACTATTGTCATCTTCATTTCCTAATAATTCTCAAATCTTGGGGCAAATATAGTAAGAATTCTCCGTTTTTTCGTATATTTGCACCAAGATTTAAGAAGAATTTAAATATGCAATTACTAAACGTATAGACAGAAGAGATATTATTAGGTAAGTATGAAGATTATAGACGATAACTTAATGAACGGACTGGCCGAAGAAGCCAAGAAGTCGCCGATGATGAGGGAGAGAATCCTGGAAACTAAGCCCACGAAGGACATTTACCTTGCAGGTGGCTGTTTCTGGGGAACGGAACATTACTTCAAACAGATTGAGGGCGTAGCCATAACAGAAGTTGGATTCGCCAACGGACATACGGAGAACCCGACGTATAAAGAGGTATATACCGACCAGACAGGTTTTGCAGAAACCGTCTTTGTGAGGTTCTATCCCGATGTGGTCAGCCTCGAATTCCTGTTGCAGATGTTTTTCAAGGCTATTGATCCCACAAGTCTCAACAAACAGGGACACGACGAGGGCACACGCTATCGTACAGGTGTCTATTATACTGACCCTGCGGATTTGCCAATTATCGAGAAGGTATTTGCCGAAGAACAGAAGAACTATGAGCAACTCTTGACCGTAGAAAAACTGCCTCTGCAGAATTTCTATACTGCTGAGGAGTATCATCAGGACTACCTCGACAAGAATCCTAATGGCTACTGCCATCTGCCCTTAGAGCTATTCGAGTTTGCAAAGAAAGCTAAGGATAATAGGAGAAACGGCGAGGATTTGTAATCAGCCACGATGCCGTCAACCAATAATCATTTTGCAGATCTCCTCCAGATACTTGCGGTCTGTTTCGTCGAAGGTGTTCAATTTGTCACTGTCAATATCAAGTACGGCGACAACAGTATTATCACGTCCAAACACAGGCACAACAATCTCCGACTTCGACTCACTGCTACATGCAATATGCCCAGGAAACTGTTCCACATCAGGCACGATAACAGTCTTAGTCTGTTTCCATGCTGTGCCGCAAACGCCCTTACCGAAAGGAATATGCATACATGCCACAGGTCCTTGGAATGGTCCAAGCACCAACTCATTATTCACCACACGATAGAATCCCGTCCACCAGAATCCCATCGTTTGGTGGATGGCTGCAGCCACATTGCTCATTACTGCCACTGCATCCGTCTCCCCCTCAATAAGAGAGCGAATCTGGCAGGTTAACAGTTCGTATTTCTCAGATTTCATCAACTTTTGTTAATAATTGGGTACAAAGGTAGCAAATATTCATGGATTTTTCGTATCTTTGCAAATAAAATTTGCGAGAACGGATAAATAAAGATACAAGTTATGAAGAAACCCCAGTGGCTTGAAAAAGAAGAGCTCTACAAAATTCTGTTTGAGGCAGATACTCCCAAAGGACGAAAATTTGATATTGTCCTGATGGTAATGATATCACTCAGTATTGTCATATCCTTTATAGAGACTATCCCCTCGCTGGCCCATACTTTTCAGTTTGCGTTAGAGATATTGGAATATATTGTCACCTTCTTCTTTACCGTTGAGTACATTGCCCGTATCTATTGTTCGCCTCGTCCCAAAGACTATATCCTGAGCTTCTTTGGTATCATTGACCTCATGGCGACACTACCACCTTACCTTTCCTACTTCTTGCCCAACGCACGGTATATGCTCATCCTCCGTACGTTCCGCTTCATCCGTATCTTCCGCATCTTCAAACTGTTCTCGCTCATCAACGAGGGATATGTGCTGATGTACTCACTCAAGAAGAGTCTCAATAAGATCTCTGTCTATTTCATGTTTGTACTAATTCTGGTCACATGTCTGGGTACCCTGATGTATATGGTAGAAAGCGGACATCCAGATACTAGATTCACCGATTTGGGCACCTCTGTCTATTGGGCCATCGTTACAATGACCACCGTAGGCTATGGTGACATTACTCCTGTGACCCCAATCGGACGACTGCTCTCAGCATTCGTTATGCTCCTGGGCTACACCATCATTGCCGTACCCACAGGCATTGTAACCGCCACCATTATTGACGAAACGAAAGATAAACCGAAAGATGGACACTGTCCGCGCTGTGGAGATGAGATACGTGATACAGACCGCTATTGTTCACACTGCGGAGAAAAATTATAAGAGAACCTTACCAATTTGGTGGCAGAACAATATTCAATTCTCAAATCTTGGGACAAAGGTAGCAATAATTCTTCACTTTTTCGTACCTTTGCCTTTCAATTTAATAAGATTTATTTAATACAGGTACAGCAAACGAAGTAAAATGAGCAGGATTATCAGGGAGGCAAGGCCGACGGACATGGCTGAGATTATGAAAGTCATGGATGCTGCAAAAGGGATTATGCGGCAGTCTGGCAATATGCACCAATGGAGCGATGGCTATCCGTCGGAGGCTGCCATAATGGCTGATATGGAACGGAATGGCGGCTATGTCATAGAGGATAGTGATAAGATTGTTGGTTACTTTGCTTTTCTACCATCTCCAGAACCCACATATCGTAAAATCTATGATGGTGAATGGCTTGATGACACACACCCTTATCATGTTGTACATCGAATAGCTAGCTATCCAGATGTTCATGGCATATTTAACAGCATCATGGACTTCTGCTTCTCTCATGACACGAACATCCGCATAGATACCCATCATGACAACAAGATCATGCAGCACAACATTTTGAAGCACGGCTTCACTTATTGTGGTATCATCTACTTGTTGACAGGAGATAAAAGGCTGGCTTATCAAAGAATTGTCTGACAAATCAAAGCCCCGACCTTGTCAAAGTGCGAACCGCCTTTATAGGGGTAAGATTCCTAAAACTGTGTAGGGATTTCCCCCAGAAAAGTTTTATATTTCGCTCATTTATTCGTATCTTTGCAGGCAGTTATGAAAAAATATCGCTCGTTCATCATTATCTGGCTAGTATTCGAGGTCATTGCCGTCTGGCTGTGGCAGACTACTGACAATTTGTTCTTTCTGTTGAACTTCTCTTATATCGGCTTATGCATCGGTCTCGGAGGTATTCTGTTTGCTGCAGGCTGGAAGTGTGCCAGAGAGTTTATGCAGTTTGGAGTCGGCTCCTATATGTTTGTGTTCCTCGGCCTGATATGCCATGAGAACATGCAGATGGAGGGGCTGTGGTACTATCTGATGATTGGAGTCTGGGGAGCTGGTACGCTTCACTATGCCATTGCCAAGGTCTTTGGTCCTTTGCTGTTCGGCAGAGGATGGTGCGGATTTGCCTGTTGGACGACCATGATTCTCGACCTACTACCATACAAACAACATCGGACACCAAGGAAAAACTGGGGATTCATCCGATATATCATGTTCGGTCTGTCACTGGCTATCGTCCTGCTCCTATTCTGGCTCGGAAAAGCAGACCACAACACGATGTTCATGCTCTTTGTTGCAGGCAACATCTTCTATTATGTGGTTGGCATTATCCTCGCAATTCTGTTGAAAGACAATCGCGCTTTCTGCAAGTATATCTGTCCGATAACGGTGTTCCTAAAGCCAATGAGCTACTATTCCCTGATTCGCATCAAGTGCGATGAGGATAAGTGCATCAGTTGTGGGAAATGCCTGAAAGTCTGCCCGATGGATGTCGAGATGAACAAAAATGCTCGCAATCGCAAGAATGCTACAGAGTGCATCCTATGTCAGAAGTGTACGAAGGCCTGTCCGACAAAGGCTTTGTCTGTTTAACTTACCAGACAACAACTCTTGCTTCTGGAGCGTGGTAGAGCTTCTCGCCAGGCTTTACGTCGAAGGCCTCATACCATTGTTTCATATAATTCGTTAAAACTTGGGACAAATGTAGCAAATATATTACAATATTATGTACCTTTGCAAATTACTGAGTCAGTTGTGAGCATTGCCGATAGCTACAATGTGCTGACACTGACGAAAAAAATAAAAGAATAAAAAAATAAAAGAATAAAAAATTATGGAAGAAATGATGTTTCTGGGGTTTAACCTCTATGCCTGGATTACGATAGCTACGGTGCTGTCGATGTTCACGGTACTACTGTTCACCAAACTGCGTGCCGACCTGGTGTTCTTGGGTGCCATCTCCATCCTCTTCGTTACCGGTGTGCTCGATGCCAAGGAGGCCTTCTCAGGCTTCAGCTCCACATCAGTAGTCATCATTGGAGTGCTCTTCGTAGTGGTGGCAGGACTTACCCATACCGGTGTGCTGCAATGGATTGTTAAACACCTGTTGGGTCAGCCTGAGAGCTACTCCAAGGCTGTCATCCGACTAATGCTCCCCGTGGCTGCTCTTAGTTCGTTCCTCAGCAACACCACTGTTGTGGCCCTCTTCGTGGGCATCGTCAAGATGTGGTCGAAGAAATTGGGCGTTTCTCCGTCGAAACTGTTGATTCCGCTGAGCTATGCATCGGGCATGGGTGGTGTGTGTACGCTGATTGGTACGCCGCCAAACCTGATCATCTCCGGTCTCTATGCCGATAAGACCGGTACTGCGATGAATGTGCTGGCCACTACTATTCCTGGCCTGTTCTGTCTCTTCATCGGTGTGCTCTCCATCATTGCCATGCGCAAGCTGCTGCCCGACCGCAAGGCGCCAGAGAGTGCATTCGAATCGACGGGCGAGTACACTGTGGAGGTTCAAGTTCCCTCAGACAACCCCTACATTGGTCAGTCATTGGGTGAGTCTGGCCTATTCCACATCAAAGGTGGCAGCCTGATAGAGATGTACCACTACGATAATGTGCCAACGCACATCGCAGAGGACGAGCTCATTATGGGAGGCGATCATCTGGTATATGCCGGACAGATTGATGAGTTGATAGAGATGGCAAAGAGTCACCAGCTGGTAAGTGCCGACCACCATATCTTCAGTATGAGCGAGTTAGACACGAGCCGCCAGTTGCGTACAGCCTATGTCAATTTCGGCAGCCGCCTGATAGGCAAGACCATTGGCGGCAGTACGTTTGAGAAAGAAAACAATCTGACGTTGACAGCAGTAGCCCGACGTGGCGAGCGCATCAAGAAGGCTCCGAGAGAGGTGGTGCTGCAGGCTGGTGACACGTTGCTGTTCCTTTGTCCGAAGAACATTAATGTCAACACCTCTTCCCTGAAGAATGACCTCTGCTTCTTCGACTCTGACCAAGTGCCCAATATCGGCAGCAAGACGCTCATCTCCACCGCGATTATGATTCTGATGGTAGTGCTCTCTGCCCTCAATGTCATCCCACTGCTGCAGTGTGCCTTCTTAGCTGCCATAGCCATGCTCCTGTTCAAGTGCTGTAACGTCGACCAAGCCATGAAGGCTATCAACTGGGAGATTCTTATGGTGTTTGCAGGCTCCGTTGTGCTGGGTGTCGCCATCCAGAAGACAGGCATTGCCGAGCGCCTCGCCTTTGGCATCCTTGATGTCTGCGGCACCAATCCTATCGTTGTCATGACGGCTATCTGTTTCGTGGGCACCTTCATCACCGAGTTCATTTCCAACACGGCGGCTGGTGCCATGTTCTTCCCCATCATGTACCAGGCTGCCGAGAAACTGGGCTATGAGCCCTACCCCTTCCTCATCGCCCTGATGATCAGCGTAAGCTCCAGCTTTGCCACACCTATCGGCTCGCCTACCCACATGCTGGTCTATGGTCCTGGCGGCTACCGTTTCAGCGACTTCATGCGCATTGGTCTGCTGATGAACCTCATCATCCTTGCTGCCAATATCCTGATTGTCAACATCATCTATCCGTTAACTCCATTACAATAGCAATATGAATGATTAAAGAACAAAATGGTTCCTATCTTGCTATGAAAGAGGGCTTCCTCATCGGAGGAGGCCTTATCTTTGCAGGACTGATGCTACAATTGAGCGTTGGCCCTGTGCTGTGGGATGCTCATCATCTCGTTCGTCCTTCTGCAAATGTGTTGGTGGGGTATTAACTACCTACCCTCTGCCCAAGGTTCGAGCGTACACACCTATTAGTATAGGCGAATAAATTCGATGCAACTTATTCGTAGTGTCTGATTCTGACGTCGATGCCGTCACCTTTGAGCTGTCCTGGTATTCCACTCACATCTGTCTGACCGTAGTGATATGGGAACAGCACCTTGGGCTTGATGGTTCTCGCAGCCTTAATCAGTTGTTCTGGTGTCATCGTGTAGGGTTGGTTGCAGGGAAGGAATGCGATGTCGATATCTTTGATATCCTTCATCTCAGGAATGTCCTCCGTATCACCGGCGATATAGATTCTCAGCCCGTCAATGGTCAGTATGTAGCCATTGTCGCGACCTTTCGGATGGAATTGTGTTCGACCCTGCGTGGTGTTATAGGCAGGTACTGCTTCAACCTTGATGACACCCAATGTAGCCTTTTGATCATTTTGCAACACGGCGCATTTACCATCATACATCTCTGCACATCGCTTATTCATGACCAGCTGTGTGTTTTTGCCTGCCAGCAACTTAATAGCCTCCTTGTCGAAGTGATCACCGTGCTCATGCGTCACGAAAAGATAATCAGCCTTGGGCATGGCGGCATAGTCAATCACTTTGTTACCCAGTTTTCTCACTGGGTCAATCTGAATCTCTTTACCGTCATACTGAATGCGGATGCTGGCATGAACGAGTGCATGAAACGTCACCGTCTTGCCACTTTTGGTCTTAAACACGTCGGTTTCATAGTTCCCCTGAGCACAGGCAGTCGTTAGTCCGAGTGCGGCAAATATGCAAGTCAGAAACTTCTTCATATCCTCATCATTTTATTCAGCAGCCACGACTTCTATCTCCACCAATGCACCCTTGGGAAGCGTCTTCACAGCAACAGCAGAACGAGCGGGATAAGGCTCCGCAAAGAACTCCGCATACACCGCATTCATGTCGGCAAAGTCGTTCATATCAGCCATAAAGACTGTTGTCTTAATCACATTACCCATTGTCAGCCCAACTTCTTCCAGAATAGCCTTTACGTTGGTTAGCGACTGGCGGGTCTGTTCCTTGATACCACCCTCAACAAAGTTGCCTGTGGCGGGATTGATGGGAATCTGACCAGAGGTATACACTAGATTTCCTACTTTGATGGCCTGACTATAGGGGCCGATGGCAGCCGGAGCAGCCTTTGTGTTGATTACTTTTTTCATATTGGTTTAGTGGATTAAAAAACATCTGTTGAATTCACTCTCAAAGTTAGGTGTCAGCACACCTTTCCCCATAGCCTCACGAATCTCCTGCATCGTCCAGAACCTACCACCATCCAGTTCCTCGGCCGATGGTCGGATCTCTCCGTCATAGATAGTTCGGTTCACATATACCAGTTCTTTCTCGCGTTTGCTTTCAAACACATATTTGTCGATGCGTTCAGCCACGAAGTCGGTGATGCCCAATTCCTCACGCACTTCACGGCGTAAAGCCTCTTCTGGCGTCTCACCGTAATCAATATGTCCTCCAACGGCGGTGTCCCACTTCCCTGGCTGTATGTCCTTCCAGTCTGGTCTACGTTGCAGATAGATTTCACCCTTCGAGTTGAACACATGCAGGTGAACCACGGGGTGTAGCAGTTTCGAACCACTATGACACTCGCCTCGTGTCGCAGAGCCTATCACATACCCTGCTTCGTCTACTATCGGAAATTTCTCCTCTTGATTATCCATTGTTATTCTCTTAATGGCACCTGTGCCAATCACTCCGTATTTCATATTGGGTACAAAGGTAGCAAATATTCAGTTATTTTTTATATCTTTCCATAATAATTTCGTATCTTTGCGCCAAAATATTACTATCTTTGCTGAAAAATATAACATATGAGCAACAATAACACGAAATGGGTGGCTTGCTGGGGCAATGCCACATCAATAACCAACCGCAGCGAGGCTATCTATGCCAAGAACCTGACGCTGCGTTATCCGGTAAGAATGCCTTTCAGCGGTAGCCAGTTGAGATTCCGTTTCTCTAACCTTACTGGTACCGAACCTGTAACTTTAAACAAGGTATTCGTGGACCACACGCCTATTACCTTCAGTGGCAATACCAGCGTAACGCTGATGCCTGGCAAGGAGACCGAGAGCGACGCCATCAGTCACGCCGTGAATCGTGGCGATACGATAGAGGTCAGCATGTATATGGCCGACTATACCCAGATGAATAGTGGCACACTCATCACGGGCCCGCTGTCAAAGGGATTCTATGCCTATGGCGACTATGCCGAGGCCGACGTGTTACCCCTGGACTTGACGCGCCACACCAACTGGTTCTACTTCCTGAACACCATCGACGTGCTGACATCAGCCGACAATCGCGCCATTGTGTGCTATGGCGATTCTATTACCGCCCAGTCGTGGCCCGACTATATGGCGCAAATGGCCTTCGGTTCTAACGCAGCCATCATCCGTAGAGCCGTCAGCGGAACTCGCATCCTGCGCCAATACGACTGCATCACTTATCAGGCCTACGGACTGAAAGGTGCCACCCGCTTCCCCATCGAAATGAATGTGGCTGGTGCGACGGATGTCATTATCCAACACGGCATTAATGACATCATCCATCCTGTTGGCGAAGATGTCAACCCCTTCCGCCCGTGGAGCGACCTGCCTACGGTAGAGGAGATGGAGCGTGGTGTCGAGGATATCTATGTAAAACCTGCCAAAGCCATGGGACTGAAGGTGTGGAGTGGTACCCTACTTCCCATCTACGGATGGCGCACCTATAATGAAGAGCGCGACCGCATGCGACAGCAGTTTAACGAGTGGCTGCGCACATCACCCATCTTCGACGGATGCATTGACTTCGACGCAGCCGTCCGCAGCAACACCAATCCCAAGGCCTTTGCTGAGGGCTACGATAGTGGCGACCACCTGCACCCCAGCGAACGCGCCTACGAGGCTATGGCTCAGGCTGCTGTCCGCCGGATGACCCTACGCCACATGCCCCGCTACGACCATGAGGAGCAGTACTAAAAAACATCGAAACTATGTACTTAAATAAATACGTTTAAATTATTATGGAAAACAAACATCTGAAATTGAATGCTAATCTCATCGTAGCCGCCCTTCAGAAACCGGCTTCGGAATTTACGAAAGCCGATATCATCGACTACATTGTTAATAATGACATCCGCATGGTGAATTTCATGTATCCTGGTGGTGACGGTAAGTTGAAGACGCTGAACTTCGTCATCAACGACCTCGACTACTTGGAGACCATCCTCACCTGTGGCGAGCGTGTCGATGGCTCCAGCTTGTTCAGTTTTATCCAGGCAGGCTCGAGCGACCTCTATGTACTGCCCCGTTTCCGTACGGCCTTTGTCGATCCCTTTGCAGAGATACCCACCGTGTCACTGCTCTGTTCCTATTTCGACAAGGATGGTAATCCACTGGAGTCGTCGCCTGAATACACGCTCCACAAGGCTGCTGAGGCCTTCCGCGAAGTGACGGGTATGGAGTATCAGGCGATGGGCGAACTGGAGTATTACGTCATCAGCGACGATGAGGAGGTGTTCCCTGCTCAGGACCAGCGTGGCTATCACGAGTCGGCACCTTATGCCAAAGCCAATGAGTTCCGCACCCAGTGCATGCAGTACATTGCACAGGCCGGAGGTCAGATAAAATACGGTCACTCTGAGGTGGGCAACTTCACCATCGACGGAAAGAACTACGAACAAAACGAGATAGAGTTTCTGCCTGTACCTGTAGAACAAGCTGCCGACCAATTGATGCTCGCCAAATGGGTTATTCGTAATCTTGGCTATCAGATGGGCTACGACGTGACCTTTGCGCCAAAGATTACTACAGGCAAAGCAGGCTCAGGCTTGCATATCCATATGCGGATCATGAAGGATGGTAAAAACCAGATGCTGGCTAACGGCGTACTGTCAGAAGCTGCCCGTAAGATGATAGCAGGCATGATGGATCTCGCCCCTGCCATTACCGCCTTTGGCAATAAGAATCCTACCAGCTATTTCCGCCTTGTTCCTCATCAGGAGGCGCCTACCAATGTCTGCTGGGGCGACCGCAACCGATCTGTGCTGGTGCGTGTGCCTCTGGGCTGGGCTGCTGATGTAGACATGAGCCATAAAGCCAATCCCTTGGAGAAAGAAACTAATTACGATACAAACATCAAGCAGACGGTAGAGATGCGCTCGCCCGATGGTTCAGCCGACCTCTATCAGTTGCTGGCAGGACTCTGTGTCGCCTGTCGTCACGGCTTCGAGATGACCAATGCTCTTGAGGTGGCTGAGCGCACTTATGTGAATGTGAATATCCATGCTGCTGAGAATGCCGACCGTTTGGCTACGCTTGCACAACTCCCAGACTCCTGCGTCGCTTCTGCCAACTGTCTGGAACGCCAGCGTGCTGTCTTCGAGCAACGCAATGTCTTCTCGCCTGCTATGATCGACGGCATCATCGCCCAATTGCGGGTTTTCGACGATACTACCCTCCGCCAGACCATCGAGGGCTATCCCGAGGAAATACAAAAGCTCGTTACACAGTATTTCCACTGTGGATAAATCATAAAGTATTTGTTTAGTTTGTAAGGTGGTTAGTCGGTGACGATCAGCCACCTTTTTTTGTTGATTTATATAAAGGATTACGTTCTTTTTTATATGATCAGTTTCACACGGAAGCCGCGCTTGGTCTCTTCCTCTATCACCTGGCGGCACTGCCCGGAGAGTTCGCTGCGATGTGCGTCGTTCAGCGGCGTGGCAGTCATTTTCTCCACCATGAAGTCGAGGGCCGTGACGAGCGACTGCTCGCTGTGCGTGATTCGCACGGTGATGGGGCGGTAGGGTGCCATCGCGCCGTCGAGCATCTTGCCAATCAGCTGCTGGGCCTTCTCTTCCTTCTCAGGGATGCCGTACTTGTGGCAGAAGGCACTGACAGCCGAGTGCATGCCGAGGAAGTCGAAGTCAGGGCCGTCAATCTCAAACACCTCCTTGCGGAT